>JAEIGA010005020.1_pt1 | contig 20323 bp, 19 predicted proteins | sample 9270691 | NCBI WGS metagenome assembly JAEIGA01 (sample SAMN17057246, study PRJNA624740) | gut metagenome | biome: biome; isolation source: fecal sample | host: Bos grunniens | place: China: Xizang | collected 2019 | reverse complement strand
GTACCGTTGCACTTCGTAGTTTTCATTACGATATTAAGCGCAGGCATATCAGTGTCATTAGAGATATACGTACCAATACCAAAGGCAGGCTTAGCTCTACCAGCAAAATATTTATTAAGCGCAGTTGCCTTTTCGAAATTAAGACTGTCGCTGAAAAGAAGCGTCTTACCAACGGGGTCAATACCAAGCGATTTATAATGGTCAATCATAAAGTCACCCCAAGCATAAGGGTCGCCAGAGTCATGTCTTACACCACTGAAAAGAGTCGCATAAGTCAACTGGAAGTCTTTTGCAAAGCACTTTGTTGTAATCGTGTCGGTAAGTGCAATACCATTCAAGATGCCATATTCTTTAACCCAAGCATCAAGTGCATACCAGTTAGAATATGCAGGGTTATGTTTAAGATTTCCTTGGCCAGTACACATAATCCACTCATGCGCCATAGTACCTACTGGCGTTAAATTATATTTCTTAGCAAGGTAAACGTTTGAGGTTCCAATAAATTTAGATGTCTCAGACGAAGTCACTGCAAGTTTCTGAACAGCAAGCTCCTGAGCTTCACTGGATAAGCGTCTTCTAAGACCGAATTCACTATACGTACCAAGGAAATATTCCTTATCGATCTTTGCCACTTTATCGTCAAGTCTTTCCTTAAAGCTCTTAAGTCTTTCGTCGTAGCTATAGTTCATTCTGAAATAAACTTCGTTAACAATCGCAAGAGTAGGAATTTCATACATAGAAGTATTCAACCAAGAACCGTCGGTTTCGATTGCAAGACCACAATCAGCGTCAGTCGTAATGGTAAAGTCTTCAAATCTTGGCTGCCAAAGTCTAAGGAAATTAATATAGGAAGCTTTAAACCATTTGATATTACCCAAGTAGGCAAGCTCTCCTTCAGTAAAACGAAGCTTACAATAAGCTTTAAGCTGTTCCTTAATTTCATCTACCATTTCAGGAGTAAAGAAAACGTCTTTGTTTCTGCACTTAAAAGTCCAAGTAGTCATATAACTAGGGAATTGGTGATAAATTGCCTGTCCCATAGAAAACTTGTAAAGGTCTGTTTCAAGTAAAGAATTGATAATTGGATTAAGTTTCATATAAATAATATCCTCTTTTTATTTTTCTAATATATTATACAATAAATAGTTCCATAAAACTAAAGAAAAGGCAGTAAAAACTGCCTTTTCTTTTTAAAATTTTAATTCTCACTCAGCAACTTCAAATTTACTTGTAAGTTTAGTAGACTGATAATCCACTAATTCAAAGTCATCTTCTGTAAAAGCATAAAAGTCCTTTACCTCAGGATTAAGTTTGAGCTGAGGTCCTGGATATTCAGGATTTTCAATAACTTCTTTTACAAGGTCCATATGACGGTCGTAAATATGTAAGTTATTAACAATGTGCACAAGCTCCCCAGGCTGATAGCCACAGACTTGTGCAAGCATATGCACTAAAACTGCATACTGAATAGTGTCCCATCCACCAGAAGCTGCCGCTGCAAGAAGGTCACCAGAACGCTGAATTACAGTACAATTAAGCTTTCCGTCAGTTACGTCCCAAATAGTTTCATAAACGCACGGCGGCAAATTCATTTCATTAAGGTCTTCAGGGCACCACATAGTCGTAATCATTCTACGGTCCATAGGTTTGTTCTTAAGAAGATAGATAAGGTTGTCCACTTGATCAAGTTCACCGTAAGAATACTTAGCTTTTTTACCTAATTGATAACCATAGGTTTTACCTATTGTACCGTCTTCACCTTCCCAAGCTCTCCAAATAGAAGCAGACTTACCGAGTTCATTTACAACATTAGACTTCTTTTGCCACATCCAAAGAAGCTCTCTTACTACGCCCTTAAATGCTTGAGTTCTAAGAGTAAGAATAGGAAACTCTTTAGAGAGGTCATAGCGGCGAACAGCACAAAAAGTCTTTACAGTGTGAGCAGGTGTTCCGTCAGGCCATTTAGGTCTTACTGGATAATCTTTGTCATTAAAGCCATTTGTAAGAAGTTCGTTTACTTCATTTTTAAAATAAATATCTGCAACAGACATATTAACTCTCCTAAAACATTTTATATATTATATAATACAGTAAAAGACGACCATATTTAATGATCGTCTTTAAAAATTATTTTATTATGTATAAATTTAAGCAGCTATGTTATTAGTCACAGAAGGGCTTCTATTGGAACAAAGTTTTATTTGTTCTGGTTTAAAAGCTACGTAATCTCCTATCTCTAAGTTCATGATGCCATCGTAGCCAGCTCTCATAAAATATTTCTGAGCAAAGTCAACACCGCAGGTCATTTCAATAATAGTGTCTAACCCACCGCCATCTAAAAGTTCTTCTTCCAATCGCTCTCTGAGCTCGTCTGTTACGTTAAAGTTATTTTGCTCAAGCACATCTATGAACATTTCTAAATTGTGTAAATAATCTGCATCTTCTTCAGGCATTTCCCATCTAAAAGGATTTTTTAAACTTAAATAGTACTCCTTTACGTCTTTACCGTAGTCAGTAACCAGCAAAGAGTTATCACAAAAGTAGAAGCCTTTTCCATAAATAATTCCACCGCCAGTGCCTATTTTACTAGGGTCAAAAGACGTAAAATCATTATTTGACGCGTGATATAAAACTATTAAACTTTTGTTATCATCTCTACATTGACTATGCTTAAAGAAGTCTGTTTGATTAAAGGAAAGCGGTCTGTTTTCAGAATCATAGGCTGATGAAACATCGTCAAAGTCAGTAAAAAAATCGTTATTGCCTGGCATAAAAATCTCCGTTATATCTATTTATATAATTTAGCAAACATAACGGAGCTTAGCTTAGATAAACTTTGTAGTGTTGTGGGCTATTACTTTAAGCATTTTCGTTTTAAGAGCTTTATACTTTTTAGTAAGCATTTCAAAAATATCTGACTGGTCATTTTCGAGTTCACTAATAATATTTTGAAGGTCAGTAATTTCTTTTTGGTGCTCTTTTGTCAAGTATGAAATGGGTTTACGCAATACAGCCTGAGAAGTTTCTACAGAACATTTAAAGGTATTTTGTAAATAAGTACAAGCGTCATCATACGTTAAATCAAAAATAGCTTTCCAGTTATTGGTTTTCTTAAGCTTTTCAATAATCTGAAGCACCTCAAGTTTTTCTTTATTATCTTTGATTTGATGAGTTAGTCTATTAGTATGCGTTTCAACTAAATAATTGATGTTAGACTTTACTACGAAATCAAAACTGCATGGTACATAAATATGATTTTGGTCAAAGAAAGCTAGATTATATGTTTCCGAAGCTTGAAGCTTTTTATATAATCTATCAAAAATTTCTTGCATATCGCATTGTTTCTTAAACACTTTCTCAACAACAATACGAGTTTCATAAGTAGACTCATCTCGCATGTCTACCTTATCAAGCAAGATTTCTTTTTCGATAATTTTTCTTACGTGCTCAGCTGACTTAGAGGACGGCATTGCAGTAATTGTAATAGTACCATTTTTATCGATTGTCATTTCTGGTGCCAGCTTAATAGTGCCCTTACCTGTTTTAAGAATATCTTCCCACTCTTTTTTAGATGACAAAATTGGCACGCCAACATTTGGAATTGGAAGCTTTTTAGGTACCCAATTAATGTCTTTGTGCTTCAAAATGTCAAGGTAATAATCAAACATGCCTTCAATATCAAGGCAAGGAATATTAAGTTTTGGAAGACCTGCAGGAATACCAGACATTGAATTTAAAAAGCAAAGTGGAAGGAGAGTTGGCAAAGCAACAGGCTCCGGTTTATCCAATTCACCTGTTATTGTAGGACAATAGTCAACACCGTCACAAGTTAAGTCAGTAGCAAGGTCTGATAGTTTACAGCCAATATAACGAGGTGCAGACGCTTCAATACCCTTAGTTCTATGCCCAAAGTTGCCTTGCTTATCGACAAACTTAAATTTATTGCCATCATCACCTAATGATACAATTACTTCAGGCACAGCAGAAGGATGAGGGTGTAAGTCAAGACAATAACCGCTAGCTTCAGCAACCTTTATAATTGACCTAGGTGCTTTTTTATAAAGTGAATAAATTATTCTCTTTTGTACACTTTTGGCTCCGTCAACTAAATTCGGGTAGGCACGTCCAGCTGCAACATAAAGGCTATATTCTTTATAGTTTTCAGATGCAAGCTCAAGGGCATCTTTTACAGGTATAACTTTACTCATTTATTTACTCCTTAATCAAATAACCCGGCAAAAAGGTTTCCTTTCACAGGCTCTGGTTTACTTTCTATTTTTGTCTTTTTAATATCAGCTTTCTTTTTAGGCTTTGTAACCTTTTCAACGGGAACTGGTTCTTCAGCTTTAAGGGTTGGTCCGATAACCTCAACGACTTTGGCTTGTTTTGTAATAGACTCAGGATTCTTAAACGCTGGTGTTTCTGAACTCAAAATAATTCCAAGGTCTTTAAGAAGACTGCCTTTACCTTCAGACGTACCAAGAATTTTGTTAAATTCATCAATATCTGACGGGTATTCAATCTGTAAGACATTTCTTGTATTTTTATCTACCAAAAAATATTCTAGTTGGTCATTGTTCATTTCACCAAGACCTTTAAAGCGGTGCACGTCTTTTGCAGAGACAGGAATATCCTCTACTTTATTACACCAACCATAATCTTTTGCAGATTTACCCCAGCAATACAAAGGTGGAAGTGAAACATATACTCTACCTTGCTTAACCATATCAGGGAAAAGATTTATAAATACTGCAAGAACAAGACAGTTAATTTGAAGACCATCAGGGTCTGCATCGGCAGAAATAATTACTCTTTCATAGCGCGACTTAGAAGCATCACACTGAGCACCGATGCCACAACCAATGCTGTTTGCAATATCACAAATTTCTTTATTTTGAATTACTTCTTTAAGGTCTTTATATGTAGTATTAAGAATTTTACCTCTAATAGGAAGTACAGCTTGGGTAGCTTTGTCTCTTACGTAAAGGTAAGGACCCATTGCAGAGTCACCTTCAACGATAAACAATTCAGTATCATCACGCTTTCTGGAAGTGCACTCTACTAGCTTAGAAACTACTGACCGGCGTCTAATATTGTCACCAGAGTCTTCATTAACCTTGATTAAGGATGAAAGCTCTTTCTGATTAAGCCAAGCATCCTGTGCAATACGGTACTCCTCAAAGCGTTTAATTAGCTGCTGTGCGACCTCAATATTGTCAGTAAGATATTTTATTAAGCTCTTACTAAACGCTTCCATAAGGTTATCAAAATAAGCTTTATTTACAACCAATTTCTCTTTCGTCTGTGAAGAAAATTCTGGTTTTGAAATAAATACAGCACAAACACCGCGAAGACCGACAAGGTAGTCAGATGGCTTCAACTCAACAGCTGGACGAAGGTTCTTATACTTTGCAATAAGGGCTTCCCAAGCAGACACAATAGCCTTAGACAAGCACTGGATATGTGTACCACCAAGATAATTAGCAAGAAGGTTTGTATATCCAAAATATCTGTCTTTGGTGTCTGATGTGTATCTAAGCGCGGTTTTCATAGACTCGCCAGCGTCATTTTTAACTTCGATAGTTGGAATATCTACATACGTAGAAATTTTATTATCCTCTTCTTTAATTAAGTCAAAGATAGTGCAGTCAGTATTTTTTGCTTCACCATCAATCACACACTTAGCTCTAAAGCCGAGCGCAGATGCAATTTTACAGCGGTTAATTATAAACTCATGTGGAATTTTTGATGAGTGGAAGTATTTTTTATTAGGGATAAAAGAAGCAGTTGTACCAGCAGGTTCGTCAGTTTTTCCTTTTTTAAGATCTACATCAGCGGAACCGTGCGTAGTAGCGTGTACGTACTTTCCATTGCGGCGAGTAATAATTTCAAACGTCTCAGACAAAGCATTAGTAACGGTCATACCTACGCCGTTAAGACCAGCAGAATAATTATAGGAATTATTATCGAACTTACCACCAGAATTTGCGATAGTCATAAGAACTTCAACAACTTCTTTTTCTTCACCATTATCAAGTTTTTTCTTACCATGTGGAATACCTCGACCAAAGTCACGTACAGTATATCTATTTTCTTTTGTATCTAAGGTAACAACAAGCTCTGGCGAATGCCCAGCAGACACTTCGTCCATTGCGTTATCAAACATTTCAGAAAAAAGCGACCTTGGATCATTAGCTTCACCTATATACATACCTGAACGAAGCTGAATGTGCTCTATATCATTTAAAACTTTAATATTATCAGAAGTATATTGTTTATTGGCCATTTACTTTACTCCTTTTGTATCGTTTAGTGTATCTTTATACTTTATATTATACAATATCAATTTTTAAAATTTAAATAAAAATAAGACCTATCTTTCGACAGGTCTTTTAATTATTATAATCTTCTGCTGCTCATTAATTCGTATAAAGTGTTTCTGTCTGACATAGGAATCACTCGTAGCCTATTCATATCAGGAAGTACTTCACTGTGTACGTAATCATTTCCACCCAAATCTTCATAGTCTTCAACTAACTTAAAAAATGAGTGCTGTTCCATTTCAGTCCAAGCTCTCATTGGGTTCATATGCTCGTCAGTAAATATACGATGCTCGTTTAAAATTTTCTGTCTAAGCGAATTTTTCTCACGACGCTCTAGACGATCTAAGCGGTCAGTTAAAATATGCTGGTTATCAGCAACACCTTGCTGAATCGCCTCGCAAGCAGCAAGAATCTCTCTATCTGCACTTTGTAACTGCGATTGAATCTGTAGACTCTGTGCTCTGTACCCTGGAAGTGCGTCAACTGTTGCTTGAAGTGCGGCAATTCTAGCATCTCTAACCTCATTACCACGTCTAAGCTCAGCAATTTCGGCCTGTCGAGCTGCTTCTCGTTCTGCAGCAGCAGCCTCATCCGCTTCTCGCTGTTCTCTTCTAATTCTAGGCAATGCGACCAGCTTATTAAAAAGTAACGTAACCGTTAGTGTAAGTACAACTGAACCTGCGGTGCTCAACGTAGTAATTAACCAATTGGGCATATTAAAACTCCTCTTTCTTAAGTGCTATATTATCAATAAATTTAGCAAATAAATTTGAGGAGTTTATTAAATTAACAATTTATTAACTTTAAGATTTTTTACCAGTGCGAGAAATTTTTAATTGCCAGAAATTACCTGACTGATTTAGCTCAATAATTGGAACCTTATAACCATTTTGATACATGTTGGCACTAGACACTGTGTTTGTACCAACAATATCATCGATGGTCGCATCTTCCCCTGTAAGAGTCTTAATATCAGCTATTTCTACGTCAGCTTCGTTAATAGTGGCTTTTGTAGTTACTTGCAGTGTGTTTGTAGTAGTGTCATCAATACCTGCAGTACCGATGGTCGCATTGTCTATGTTGGCCGTAGTTATACCAGCTGTTGTTACAGTAGCGTCAGTGATTGTAGCAGTAGTTATTCTTGCGGTTGTAATATCTGTATCTGCTATAGCTGCAGTTTCTACGTCAGCTCCAGTGATAACAGCTATCCCAATTTCAGCTGCATCAATCTTAGCTTTTGCGTAAGTTTCTGGGTCTTCTTCTGAATAGCCTGGATTATGCACATAAAGCTCACTTGTTATTGTAGCTTTTGTAATAGTTGCGTCAGTAATAGTGGCATTTGGCGTAGTTAGCTCGTCGGTATAAGTACTAGTTGCATCTATCTCTGTAATAGTAGCCTTATTCGTAACGGTAAGGTAATCTGTTGTTGTCCGGTCTAAGACTTTTAAAGTATTAGTCTCTGTATGCTGATCTACAGTTAAATTTCCTTCGACATATAAGTCATTACCTACTTTGATACCCTTTTCTGCAGTAATAAGCTCTTTAAATAATGACTCACCAGTAACTACAATAGAATCTTCTGTTACACCGTGCTCTATTTTAGGAAGATACGCAGGCTGGTTAATTTGCCACTCGTCATCAACTTTTTCTAATATGCGTAAAGAAACAACCAGTTGGGTGGTAGTATCATCAGGCATATGTTCTCTAGCTACAGTATGTAATGCACTACTGCGCGTAGCTTCTACTCCTGTTAACGGTGTAGCAGAAAAAGATAGCCCTGAAAAGAAGTAGTTATCAGGTTTTAACTTTGGCTCAAAGTCTGCAGCGTCTTCCGCCGCCTTATTTAGCATATCTAATAATGGATTTGGCCCAATATTTGTAGCTGCTAATTCAGAATTTGTAGTATCATATTGGTCACGTAAAATGCTAGTAAAATATTCTTTTGGTGCTCCAGAAAATAAATGTACATCTTCTAATAATATATTAGCATAAATATAGTCTGAGGACTCAATACTTCTGAGTAACTCTTCAGCTGCAGCTACCTTTTCTTCTGTATTTATCGTAGCGGACCTTGCACTACTTAATATAGAATTGGCTTTTTCGTTAAGTTGAGTAGTAACTGCGCTACAAAATTCTGCTATATTACTATAATCAAAAGTACTATCGACGTCTTTTCCGTTTTCTATTTTAGTATATGTGCCATCGAGAGCGATAGTAAATAAATATCCTGCTAAAGATAATGTTAAAAGCTTTCTATCACTATCCCAGTCTTTTAGATACGTTTGAGTATACCCGTTTAAACTTGAGTGCTTTCTATTATTTGCTTCAGTATTTAAACGTGCTTCTGGATCAAAAGGAAAATAATAATTTTGCTGAGCAGATTCTGCCGCAGAGGTACGACGTCCGCATGGAAATGCTTGAATATTTACGCTTCTTACAAAAGTTAGTAACGATTCTAAAGGGGTATTTTCGTTAACTAAATATTTATATGGATGTGTCTCATTAAATAATGGATGTATTTCATTTGGCATAGCAAATTTCCTCCGTAACCTTATTCACTTGTTATCATATTTGATATAATTAATTCCCAGTCTACGACTAAAGATGCACTAACAACGTTATTTTTAGATATTCCCAAGTTGCATACCGCCGCATAGTTACTAGGTTCATCAGCTGTCGCCGCATCTGCGTATAAGCCTACACATAGCTTTTCAAAGTCTGCTAGGCTGTCAATTACTTCCTTTGGTATTAAAAAACTATATTTAATTCGGCTAAGCCCTACGCTAGTTATTTTTTCAGGTCTGGTCAACAAATAATAGAAATCAGCATTATCGGTAGTTTTGTAGATCGGCTCATCTGATGAATTTTCTTGCTTAAGCAGCATGATCTTGGTTGGACGTAAAGCTTTTGCCATAGTAAAATCACCTATTAAACTACTAGCAAGGAAGTTGAAAAGAGTGTCACCACCACTATTATGTACTTGGGCTATTTTTACTTTTTTTGATCCAATATACTGGGATAGCGTTACTATCCCAGTATATTTTAAATTATTTATTGCAATATTCTTCATTTATCTTCTCCATCAGCAGTTTTAGCATTTGAATCTTTTGCAAAGGGTTCATACACTGCAGGTATTATTGTATTACTCAATAGACCAGAGTTAAAGCTATCCTCAGAGACTGTACCGTCATCGTCAAAAGTAACAGGAGATTGGAAGTTACCGAATTCGTACAATTCTTTACCAACGTCAAATAATTTTGACATACCTCCAAGGTTAAGCTTGCCACTATCCCAGGTAATATCAGGAACTAAGTCTGCTAGCATATTATCTTGATAGCTAAGCTCCGTTTCATACGACTTATGTAAGATATCTGTACGTACTACACGGCACGTCATACCAGCAGGTAAAATATATTGAAGTAAATCTGTAAATAGTGATATATCGACCAAGGCTTTAGGTAACGATACCTCAATTTCACAGTTATTTACCTCTATATTCACGCTTCCGACTGCCCCTGAGGCGGCAACAAGTGCCTTGCCGGCAATTTCCATCGCAGTAATCGTACCTTTGTGCTTAAGAACTCGTGGTAGTACCTCTACAAGCGCTGCAAGCTGTGTTTGGTCATAATTACGTTTTACTTTAAAACCAAGACTCATAGCTAGCAATTCAGAAAGTTTTGGGTCATTGGTTGAACTAGGTAGATCATATAGGTCATCTACATTGTGCTTAACAGAATTAAGCACAATGTCAATTAACCAACATAAATATTGAAAGTCCCTTGAGCTATTTGGATATACTGAAGGCACTTGTTCTCTAAATCTTATCATACATGTACCTCCAACACATTAAATACGAGACGAACGAGCGATCTGAATACCTTTTGTTAGATAGTTAATATCTAGCTTAGAAACAACAAAATTATTATTTACATTGTTAATATCATAGTTAACCGCAGGATTCATCAAAGTATTTAACGTACTATCGCTCTCATTAAAATCTATAGCCACATTAGCTTCTACCGGAATATTATAGTAAAATGATCTGTCTATGTCAATATTACGTATTTCATTTAAAAGTTGTCTTTCCAATTCCAATACATCAGTAGAGCTGCGTGGTGTACCTTCGTCATATAACTCAAAATAACCTAACTGGTCAAGATTTAGTCCCTGTGTATGACGGTCGTCATCTATTTTTTCAATAGCTACTAGTCTCAGCTCGTCGAAATAAATAATACCGTCAGCATTTTGGTCTGTTTTAACATACAAATCACATGTAGTATTAACTCTTATGCAGTTTAAGCCAGGCTTAAGCATTAGCTTATATCCCATACGCCCTTCTTGCCCTTCTGGTGGAGACTCCAACTCTACTTTATTTGCCGGTACATTAAACAGAGTAACAGTATCTTCAGATGAACCAGGTAATAACTCTATCCAAGTTTGAGCGCCAGCATTTTCTGCAACAAAGCTATAATCCAAGTAAATGCTAAAAACGCCGTAAGAATCTGGAAGTATGTTTACCGGCAGTTTTAATGCTCTATCATACTCAATCAATGAGGTTCTTACTGGTGTTAGCATCGTAAATGCCGCCTGACTCCATAGTTCACCCTGTCCTGCAAGGGTAAAAGCGTTTACCTGTGATTTATGTATATGGTCATCTACTTCTTCACCTTCGTATATAGCTAGTCTACCTGGCAAAGTCTTTATTATTGAAGGCGCTTCTTCTGAAAGTACCTTAAACTCAAAGCTCTTAAGATTATCAGTATTTGTATATAAGTCTGCAATTTTTATATCGCCAGTACTCGACTGACACGCTAAATTGGACTTTAATGCTAACGGATGATTTTCATCTTCAGCTCGTATAAGCAGTGGATTATATAAATCGTCATCAGCTGTTTTTAGACTATATGTTCTGCTCGTTGAGGCAGAGGCGGCAACTCTCTGTAGCTCAATGCTAGTTTCTACCTTATCTGTAGTACGTAGTTTTTGAGCAGTGTTTGGAGACATATTTAATTCTAGAACACTACGAGCTTCCCAGCCGCAGCCCTTCTCCGCAGAATTTGATAGATTAATTTTTGGCAGTCTAACTATTTCATTAGAACCTGCAGTGCAATAAGCAATGTTATCACAATATTGCCACTCATTATCTAGGTAAGCTTTGTTTGACCCAACTAAAGCTAAGTCTTTTAAAGTGTCATTAGGACCAATAGATACATATTGGTATTCTTGGAAAATAATAGCATTATCTCCGTTAAGGCTTATAGGGTACCATGGTATATCTTGTAAGCCAGAGTCAAAGATTTCAGCCAAGTCAATTATGTCGAACTTTGGTAATTTTGTGGCTCCCAAAAGGGTAACTTCCGTACCAGATGTAAAATATGCTAGCTCAGTTTTATTTTTATCCGTATAGAAAATGTACTCTCCGTCTTTTAGTGTGTACGAGCTATCTATACGCTTACCGTTATCATATTTCGCGAGCCCTTCTAATGGCTCACAGTTATTAAAGTTTTTATAAACATAGATAGTAGACGACTTTGCAAATAAATCACTTGTTAAACTTACTTGTGATTTTTCACGTATAGCAATCTGTTCGTTCGCACCTAAACTGAACAAAGCAACCTTTTTATGTCCAGGGAACTCAATGGACTTAACTGCAGAATGACTGCTTTTATATACATCAGAATCAATTAATTTATCCTCAAAGCCACTCGGTTTAATTATAGTACCTTCCTGGTACACTTCTCTAACTGACTCTTGCTGCTGAGTAGTACCATCCTCATTTGTAGACGATGGAGTATATTCAATAAAAAGATATTCACCTGAACGAAGCATGTATTCTTCATTATTGTCAATATAATTGGCTTTAACGTCGGCGCCTAGGTCTTCCGCAACATAAATTCCATGTAGACGAGAATAAAACTCATTATTATTGTCTAATGATGTAAAATATTCACTAGTAAATGGCAACAGCTTTGCACCGCTAGTTAAAATATATCTACCTGGAGAATAACTATTTCCATAAACACGCCATAGTATACTTTCATTGTCGTCTCCGCTGGTAGTAAAATATTCTTTTACAAAATTTTCCCACTTAGCTAATGTGCCGGATTCAAATGGAATATACTGGAACGTATATGAGATGGTCCAGGTTTCTTCTGGGAGCGTGCCTGATTTTATTTTTTCTAGTAATATTCCATCAACATAGTCAGTAATTTCTGTAAAACTACCTTTATTAACAATAAAATAACTGTCAAAATTTATCTTAAAATCTTCTGCAGCTATTTTTGTTGAATCTTCAATAGTAGGTACGCCTTCGTTTAATAATAAAACACAACCACTTTCTTGAAGTATGCGGTCTGGAGTCTTGCTGATGCCTGATGTAGTAGCATTTTTAAGCACCTCGCCATTAGAGTAAGTTATTTCTTGACTAAGAGTAAAAGTCTGTTTAGCTGCTGACAACGCTTTTCCCTCTACACCAAGTTCGCTACCGTCAAAAAGTTTTGCCCAATGAACATTATTTGGTTCATTAAGTAATTTAAATAGCGTAGAAGCTCTTGCTGGGCTTGCGTCAGAAAGCCTCTCAGTATTCAAAGCCAAGTGGTAGTTAACATATGCAGGGTATGTTTTTGTTGTAACAAAATTAGGTGCCCTAAATCTTATAAATTCGCCACTAGAAAGAGTCACATCTGAAATAGACGTATACGGCGTTTTATCATTTGTTGATATTTTACATTTAGTTGTAATACCAGTTATATTATAGTCACCCTCTATCTCATCACCTACAATATCTCTATCTTCTTCTGATAGGTTACTTGTAATTATATTCTTTGAATAAGTGCTAGGTACTTCTGACTTTGTATATGTTGTAGTAGCTTTAAGGTAAGTTTCTTTTTCACTTTCCGTATCATATTCGCCAATATATGTAGTTGTATTATCGACTACAAACTCTACTCGAGTATCTTGTGCATTAGGCTTAATTTGTTCAATAACTTCATTAGGCACGTCTTTACTGTCAATCGGTACTTCTTTATATTGACCAGAATATACTGCATTATCCTTTGTATAAATTACACCAGGATTAGTTTTATCTGGTTTACCCATTAGGTTAAGAACTGCTTGCGGTACGTCACTTTCCGGCAATGTCTCTGATACACGATAGGCTCCGTCATGAAAGCTAGTTTTAAAAGTATTATTGTACTTAAATAGCGGAACTCTACCAGCTAGTATATTTCTAACAGCGAGCCTGTTATAGAGTTCTTTTGCTCTTCTACTATTAAAGGTTCCAATAAAATTATCAGCAGCATTCTTAGTCATATCAAATCTGCCTGACTTATCTGCTTCCTCTAGTGTGAGCCAGTCGGAAGCTACAGCGTACTCTGTTATTGTTGGAGTACCAAAAAAGTCGGTGCCTTCAAAAACAGAAAACGTAGTATATAATGCAGGTTCATTTAAAGATACGACATTAATTCTCGGGTCCGCAGCTTTAATAACATCCATCAAGCTTTCAAAAGGAATTTCTTCACTAAAGTCTAGCTCACGTAAGTTAAAAGCATTTGCAAGGGCAATCTTAATTGTTTCAATAAGTATAGCACCTTCTTCTGTAGTTATTTTAGCATTTGTACCAATAATAGCATTAAGTCTGAAATAATTATTTATACATATTATATCATTTTCTCGTGGACTTAGAATGTTATGTGCAATAGTTTTAACATTTAACGATTCTATAGCGTTTTTTACGTTTAGAAAACTTTTTGGATCATATTTAAAAGATGAGTCATAAACATCTTGAATATCTCTTACATTACCTTTAATCTGGCTATAAGACTTAAATGGATAAAACACTAAGTCAAAATGGTTTATTGCGTGCTCTTCACACTCTACTGTAACTTGTGTACCAGTATCCTTTTCTTTAAAAGTTTTTTCTACTACAGTTTTTAATGGCGCTTCTTTATAGAAAATGCCTGCGTCATTACAGCTACAGATAGTAATTGATCTATTTAAATCGTTTCTTATATCAGTGACAAGTACATTTGACACCAAAGGTTTACCGGTCTCTTCATTAACAAGAGTATAAATTTTATTCATATAGTCTCTGCAAGTAACTAATGTTTCAAAAGTACCGACAGTCTTCTTAAAATTATTATACGCTTGCTGGATTGTTTCAATATTGGCACCACTTGTCGCAGGAAAAGGATTTTCTACACTAAAACTTTCTGCTGCAACGCCTTCCCACGTACTCGGTATTTCTATCTGTGTTAAGGTTTTATGTGAAATATTACCATTCGCACCGCTTGTTCTTGCGTAGTAAATAAATAACCCGTCATTCATTAACTCGCTATAGTCGCCAGGTAATTCAATATAAGGACGACCTTCATATGAGTCATATCCAAACTTAAAGACCCTAGAACCGCGTGCTTGAATATTTAAGTTTTCAACTCTTTCCCAAGGCGTACCATCAGCTAAAACGTCTCCCGAACTAAAAACATTGTAAATAAAAATACCATTTTCAGCAATTTGAGCTTCTGGTAAATAAAATCTATTATTTTCTGAGATTTGCGACACAGTAATTACATTATTATCTGAAATACTTTCACATTTTACAATCTGCCCTTCCATACAAGGAAGCTTAATCGACGGTGTTGTCGAAGAAATAAAGGCATCAACTTGATTTGTGGTAAAATAGCTTACATCTTTGTCACTATTTGTAATAACAGTAAACTTTGGAATAAGTAAGCCGCCATTAATAGCATTAGTTTCGTCTTCTGACGGATCATTATTATAGTATTTTACAGTGACAGTTGTTTCAGCTGAACGATAATATTTAACATTATATCCAAGCATATCACAAAGTTTACGCATAGAGTCCTCTTGCGCGGCTGTTGGCATGAATGCTTCTAATATATTTTTATCAATATTATAATTTAGTTTATCGGCAATGCCTGTTAAAGCTTTTAGAATTACTATACCAGGGTCACTTTCATTTGTACTAGTTGGATCCCATCTTTCAGATAGCTTTCCAGCGATTTCAAGAAGCTCGTTCCAAATTTGAACGAAATCTTTTTTAGTAGGCGATAAGCTTAGTGCTGTAATTTCGTTTTTTGTAAGCATTTTTACACTCCCTTTTTACGATAATTGACGTGTTTCATCAAATAATAATAAATTAAATGTATTATTAGTATAATCTATCTGATTAATCCCAGAAAAACTACAATATAATTTTCCTTTCTGTTTATCTGTTATTATATCAATCGAATTTCTTGATATCTTTACCTGCGGCAAAAATATAGCAATTTGCGTATAAATAGTATCAAGTAGCATATCTTTTAATATATAGCTATTTTGATTAAACATATAATGTTTTAATAAAATACCAAAGTATGGGTCGCAAACAAGTTCTCCTCGTTCGGATTGTAAAAGTAATAAAACATTTTGTTTTGTGGCTTTATTATACTCGTCTTCTCGCCAAATTCTCGAGTTATTTGAATTAAACATTTTTGGAAATTTATAAGATCTCATAAAGTCTCCTTACTATGCTTTAGTTAAACTGATTTCTAAACGGCCCAATTAGTGCAGCCAGTTCTGTCACGGTAGCTTCTAATTCTTTCACTCTATCAACTAATTTTTTATATGTGTCTAAATCATCGTAGCCATGATCTGCAACCCCATTTTTTGCAAAAGAAAATTTTGTTGCTGCTGGCAAAGCTGCATCTTTAGTAACTTTTAAAGTGCTAAAAGCGCCGCCGCCTCGCTCGCCACTCTCCGCTGTACCAGTAAATAATTTTCCTATAATGACAGGCTTTTCTAATGCATTCTCTTCAAAAGCAACCAATACTACATCACCAACTTTTAAACCATTATAAACACCAGGTGTTATATTTACGATTGCATTCGCAACAACAGGCTGTCTATTACCGGCAGTCTCAAATAGCGGCATTCTGACTGCACAGCGCGTACCTGTACTATTCATACTTGTTATAATAGCTTTAGTGATCAAAATACCGCACTCCTTTAACTTTATATCAAATAATTTAGCAGATAATAGATTTAATAAATATATAAAGTTATGTTAAGTTATTTTTATTAAAGACCAAAGATCCCTCCAAATAACGAGTTAGCTGCTGTGGGATTTCTAGTAGCATGATTTCTTCCATCCCACTCGTAGTTATTACAATATTCAATAATACAGCCTTTTTGTACGGTCTGGCCTGCCTTACAAATAACCTGATTCATGCCTTGCAGCTCACTATGCTTACAAGTTAAGCAGGACCGTTTGTTATAATTGTGAATGCACTCGTCTTCATGTTTAGCAATTTCTTCTTCAATACCCATTTTATCGCAATATTCGCATCTAAAAATTTGTTTCATTTTTACAAAACTCCATTTAATTTTTATACTATATTATACATTAAATTATAATAAAAAAGAAAGCCTATAACCGGTAGGCTTTCTTTATTTTTTTCATCAATTTTTAAAAGATTAGTTCACAGAAGCGAGCAAATCTTCTTCTACCTTTTGCAAAGCTTCAAACTCTGCTGTGCGGTCCATCACGTTAACAACTTCACGTTCGATAGAGGCATTTACGCGACGCTGTTCTTTTTCTAAGTACTCAGCATAGTCAGATGCCCAAACAATACGTTCTTTTGCAATAGAAGTACGCAATTTTGCAATCTTGATATTAAGACGTGTAGTAGCAAGCTTTTCACCAAATTCTTGGTTAAATTCATCTACGGGGTCGCACTTAGCAGTCGCAAACATAGTTTGGCCAAGATAATTCGTAACAGCTTTTACTACTTTGCAGCCAGTTTCTTTGTCGGTATAGGTATACAATCTAATGTTAATAGGTTTCATAAGGTTTCTCCTAATTTATTTATTTCTATATTATATAATACGGTAATATCTACTAAAAATTAATAGTAAATTAAAAATTTTTAATCAAAATGCCAACGATCACAAGTTTTTCTTGCGATACTTTTATCGAAAACTAATTCAGGATTTCTTTGGCAAGCAGTTTTAAGCTTATTTTTAGATTGCTTTTTAAGGTCAGTTTTATAGCCAGAGCCACCGTGAGCAGACTCTAAAATAGTGTAAGCAATCTCTGGACGGCTATAATATTGATAATAGTTTCTTCCACGTTTTTTATCGCACTCACCTGGAATCCAGTGTGGATTACACTCATAAAAATCACGCCACTCTCTAATGGCTCTGGGGTCAGGCTTAGTGGTTATAAAGTAAACATTGCTATACCGCCCCATAGCGTTATGTTTAGATTCAAGCTTTTGCTTATAGCGTTGCGTTCTAAAGTACTTATGACGTTTCATATTAAACCTCCTTAGGGTCTAAAATCTTCCTTGTTTATAACTTTAACCGGTCTACCATATTGAAAAGTTCCTGGTAAAGGCAAACCCGGAATTTGACAATCATTTAAAATACATTCAAATTTATGATTGCCTTTATTATCTAAATATTGAGGCATTCCGTCGTTGAGTAAGGCTGCCGCGTAAATCTTTTCAACTTCGGCACAGAAATTTCTAGGATTACTATGTAAACCTCTGGGTCTAACCATGATATGATAACCACCCGAGGTATCAATAATAATATAATTATTCGCGCCAAAGTGCTTAGTTAAAGCAAGCTTCATTGTAGAAACATACTCATTTTCTTCAGACTTAAACCATTCAGGGCAATCAAGATCAAAGTCTAACCAATAACTAGAACCTTTACAATGAGCTCTTGCCCTTTTTAGCTTACCGTCGATATTAGAAAATACTTGATAAGACTGTAAGTTAGCGTCCAAGGTTTTTCCGTTAAGCATTGCTTTAACAATTGCAGTCTTCGTTTCTTCGAGCGTACGCATAATTTCATCAGCTACCTTGATTTCATCACAAGGGTTTACATAAATAAGCGTAGTCAAACACTTCTCCGGTAAAGGATAACCGCCAGTAGTAAGGTATGCCTGCTGGTCCACATTAAAACGGCGTAATTTCTTAAGAAAGTTTTCAAAAGTCCAACCATCATCGACGTCTAGGTCCGCAGCCCTTTTAAAGCCCTTTAATCTAAACGTTTGTGTCATTAAGAATTCACTTTCATTTTTAGCAATACCTACTTCAGCTCGTTCTTCTTCTGTAAGTTTCTTGAATCTAGCAGCAAGAACTGCTTGGTAAGCTTCATTTACAGCAGGTTTATAAAGTACGTTTTCAAAAAACCATCTAAGTTCTTCAACGTCTGCGATTACTTCGTATCTATCTTTCATCTAACATCCTCCAAAATATTCCATCCTTCAAATAAGAAATACATTTTATCTATTTTCTTATCAATGTGCCAATGCCCGCAGAACCAAGCTTTGTAGGCAAGTTTATCTTCGATAGTGTCTAGCCACTTCTCAGTGCTATCGTCTACGGTTGACTGATCAATGCACGATAAAAAAGCTTCTCTTGGTTCGTATTTAAACGGGCAGGTATGCGAGAATACCACATCTACCTTGTTGCTAACGCTCAAAAGTTGGTTATTGACATAATTTTTAATTGCTTCAGACGGTTGTTCATCTTCAAACCAAGCATAACCACTCTCTAAACGATAGTATTTATCTACACTATAAGCACCACCCAAAGCAATGCAGCGCTTACCATCAATATTGTAGAGTGCACCATCTACTGCAAATAACAAGTTAGGATATTCTGGCTGATAATAAACTAAGCCATCGTTCCAAACTTTCATTTCATAGCCAGCAACAGTAGAAGGCCGAGCTTCGTGATTACCGTGAATACACAAAATAGTAGGTTTAACTGAGCTAAGCGCTTCTTTTGTCTTCTTGTCTCGCTTACCTAAGTAATAGTTAGCTCCTACATCTCCAAGTATGACAATAGTGTCTTCTTCTGTCATGCCGAAACGGTTTGCAAAATATGTAATTCTTTCTGTTTGTCCGTGAATATCGCCTGTGATATAAACCATTGGCTGTGCTCCTAAATTTCTTTATACAATATTATACAGTAAAATAAAAAGAAAGTTAGCAAAATATACTAACTTTCTTTATTTTTTTATTTATTTTCTTTTAATTTAATCGCTTCTTCAATCTTAGCCTTCACTACTTCAAGTTGTTCCACTGAGCAATCAAGCAGTACTTCGAAACTTTTAGGTACAAGTAAAACTTCATCGTTAAGTTTGTCTTTCATTGCTCGGGCTAAATGTGGAAGCTGCTCCTTAGGATAATCCGTATCAAAATAAACCACAGTCATATCAGGCCACCATTAATTAAAACTTAAAGAATACCCTTTTACATCAGAAAAGCGACTCTTAATAAAGGTATTAACGTCATGAATATAGACAGATCTGTCAAGTTCATAGCTATCGTCGTACAATTCGCTATAAGAAATAAAGTCAAGTCCGACAATGCCATACCCATAAGCACGTTCTCTCATGGTATCTGGATCGACGCAGGCCACAACAGCATTTTCTGCCTTAGCTTTTTCCAACAAAGTTCTAGTTTTACCGGTGCCTTTTCCACCACTAACAATAAACATTTTTAACTGCCTTCCTTAAATAATTTCTTTATAAAATTCGTCTTCAGTAATATCGTAATAATCTGGGGCTTCACAACAATTATACCAACAGTATTCGACTACTCGCAAAGCATCAAGATTTGCCTCAGGAAAAATTGCTTTGAAAACCGTGCCAAATCTAATTTTCTCAGATGGATAAAGCTCACGTATTTTTCCATATTCACCTTCACAAGCGTCACGTTCACGTTCTACTACATAATCAATATAGTGTCCGTCAGTAGGCGCGACTTGAAACTTGCCATTTTTAAAGCACTCAAAAGTACCTTCAAGATAGTCATTGGCTTCAGAGGCTTTTGCAAATTTATCTGCAAGACCAGTTTCAGCGAATGGAAGTCGGATTACTTTTTCTTTAACATAAGAACTCATTTACTTTATACTCCTCATCAATAAATCTTTCGACATATTCGCGATTTTGTGTAAAAATTGGAATATTTTTATCAAGTACCC
>JAEIGA010005019.1_pt1 | contig 20324 bp, 35 predicted proteins | sample 9270691 | NCBI WGS metagenome assembly JAEIGA01 (sample SAMN17057246, study PRJNA624740) | gut metagenome | biome: biome; isolation source: fecal sample | host: Bos grunniens | place: China: Xizang | collected 2019 | reverse complement strand
TTTTCAATTGTATATATTTTATTCACTCTCTAGTAAGCAATATCTATATACAAACCATTTCCTAAAAATAAATAATCAATATTTTTTACATTGTTTAAAATCAATCGTCCACCGAGACTAGTAATCGCTTCACAGTTTCCATATTTCTACAATGACGAAATATCATAACTATTAAGATTTGTACCATAAAGATTAATTCCTGGCTCATTTTCTCTCAATCTGAACTCAAAATTAAATTTATCAAACGAACCAATAAGTCTGGATGTGCGGCCATCGTAATACTAACCATTGCAAAATACGACATCAGTACTACCTGGAAAATGTTGAATATTACCAATATAAAACGCATATCGTCCACTACCAATTGACTAAACTCTATCAACCGGAATAAAATCTCGCTTTCTGATATTAATATAATAAGCAGTTCCCATTGATGAAAGAATTTGTTGCTCATCAAACCTTTTAGCAATTTCGTCTTCGTTATTTCCGATCCATTGATCAATTTCGTCGGAAATGGTAATAGAATGAATATAACTAAAATCATTTTGCTATTCTGGAGCATAAGTACCATAGCTTAATACTGCGCCAGGTTTCCATCCATTTGCTCCAGCATCATGACCAATTTCAAACAAAGGAGTTTCTTGTAATACATCTTTGGAGAAAGTGTATACTCCTGTGACTCCAATTCGGAGATATGTTTTTGCTTCATCTCCTTGAAGTTTATAGTAGAATGTTGTTCCCGGGTTAGCACTAACGGTAGCCATGCAAGCGCTGATGTTAGAAACGATCCCATCTGAGATTTCATCTAAATGAATATTGTATAATAACAACTCTCTGGTTTCAAGAGTTTCATCCATCATCATTCCATATTTACGCAAGTTTTCAAAAGTAAAATCTGCAATTTCATAAGCAGTGCATTGGAATGTATGGAGCATACGACTTAAGGTATCATTTGGTGTTAATGAGGTATTCATTAAACGAACAATATAGCTACCCTCTCCAGGAGATCGGAATAATTTTGGCTTTCCGTTAGTAAGCCATTCTAATACTTCAAATTTAAAATCTCTCTCTTTTCTAAAATTTGACCCTGTTAATGCGGTTGAGAGGTCGTTAAAATCGTTTGAGTCTGCTGGAGTTGATGTTCGAAATTTTCTTGTAGGTTGTATACCCTACATAAACTCTTCATTTTCATCCATTAACATACTAATTAAACCTGAAATTGGAAATTCTTTATATTTAACATTTCCATTTCTAAAGAAAAATGGATATTTGCCTCCAAGAGTATCAAGTTTAGATTCTAAAATAGTATTTTTAATTGATGATACTTTTGGATTGTACTTGATTCTTAATTGGCGATCTCCATCGCTGAGAAACATATCTTCAAAATCAACTGAAATCATTGGTGCGGTTTCTCTCTCGGAGTAAATACCTTGATTATTATAAGCTTGTAAAGCATAAATATAATCTACACCTTGAGACACAGAATAGTCTCTACAGATGAAATGGTCAATCCCAGAATCCCAAGAGGCAATTATAAAACGAGTTAATTCATGCCAAGATTTAAAATTATCTTCACTTGAAGCTCGTAATAAAATAAATTTTCCATTTAGGAGTTTGCGGTCCGCAGCCAGTTTTCCACCTTTAGGCTCGAGTGATAGTTCCACACAAGCAGAGTCCGCAACATTCTTGGCGACAAAATCGCAATATTTAAACACATTTGACGGCACTGTCTAATGATCAATAATTTTATATGATGGAGTAGAAATTTCTAATCCATTAATAGTTTTTACTTTATATCTTAGCAGATAAGTCAAATCTGATTGTAGTCCATATCTAGTTGTCCATTCGTCAATTGAACTAGTTGTTGATGTATCTTTTGAAGAATTATGTAATTGTTCTCCACTAGATGCAATCAATTCACCACTCATTTCATACAAATCAAATTGATAAGAATATACTTTTTCACTTGGATCTCCTTCATTGCTATAATAACCGGTATAAGAATACTAATGGAAATTTGGAGTTGCTGTATTTTCTAAATTTTGTATGCTAACTTCTGGATTCGATGTAAATTTAAAAGTAGTAGTAGATGAATAAAATCCAATTTCTTCTTTTTTTGTTGTAGCATCGTCAGGATCTTCTTGGTATTGATTAATATAAGCTAACTAAACTTTATAATGCTAACCAATCTATAATCCAATTCCTGGATCACTTATAAAATTAGCATAGTAAATACCATCTTTAACATATAAAGCCTCTTTTGCACACTCTAATATTGCTATCACTGAATTTGTCTAAACAGTTTTTATAATGGCTGATATTTTAATAAAATCTGCCCATCCAACACTTTTATTCATTTGAAAAGGAATAAGAATACCTTTATTATTAGTCTATGCTGGACTTTTATTTTCTACTACTGGAGGGTTTAATTTCATTGACCCCACATCTCCTTTCTCGCTAAAAATATGAGGTGGATTATTCATCCACCTCATTTGAAATTATTGCTCAATCATAAACATAATTGCTTCCATTTGAGCGGTTGTAATAGTGATATCATCACTTAAATTATCAATATTAATTGTATAAATTTGAACATCTTGTTCAAGATTAAATAAATCATTTAATTCTTTATTAGCGTCTTCCATTTTTTCAGATGGAATAACATATTGATTTGTTTCTTCATCAAGAATGCCATATCTCTTAGCAATTTCAATTCTTGATGTTTCAATATCTTGTGCTAATTGTAATAATATATTTTTATTTTTTTGTAAATAAAAACTAATTTTAATTGGAAGTTTTTGATCTTTATCTTCAAAAGCTGCAAATAAATTATTTGCATAAGTATAAATTTGTGTGTTTGTTAATTTCATAATCCTTTTTCTCCTTTCAGGCGTAATGTTGTCAATAATCATAAAAAAAATATTTTCAATTTGAGATATGGATAAAACTATATCATAAATCTTTGATAATTCAATAAAAACTAAATCAATAGGTGTATCAATATTACCCAAATTATTTATCTCATTTTCACATAAAGGCAAATTTTGATAATCCATTATTATTTTTCCATTTATTGATTGTTCCACATCTTTATAATAATCAATAATTTTTTCTTGTACGCCATTAATTAAAGATGCTTTTGGCCCTAATAGGGTTAAATTGGCAACGATTGCGTAATCAATTATAGAATTTATATAAATATTTTGATTCTATAATAATTGTAGTTGTGTGAAATATTTCACAATATCAAAATTTTTCATTTTCTTTACCTTAACTCAGTGCTGATTTATCGCTGTCTCCTACAAGAACTCCATATATAAAATCCATATAACGATAATCTTGTGCAGCAAGACCAGCAACATTATGTACATATCGAATAGTATTTGTAGTTCCTACATATCTTGTATTATTATACCATAATTCAATATAAGATTCAGAAGTTATTCCACTATTTTCATTCTTTTTTGTAGTATAACCTAATTTAAACAAATCATTAAAATTAAACTATCCATTTGAAGTAATTGTAAAAGCTCCTTTTATTGTTCCAGTAGTTGCAGTTAAATCTCCGCTAGAAGTAACCTAAAAAGCAGCTTTTTCAGTGGTAGCATCATATCCAGCCCAAAAAGCATAACTTGCACTAGTCGCACTCATGCCCACTCGCGCACTGCTGTAATCTGTTCCTGAATGAATACCTTGACTGTTGATAGTCCAGCCTCCAATAGATCCTTCAGACGCTGTAAGTTTTCCAGAAACGGTTGCCCCAGTAGCTGTTAAAGTACCATCAGTATCAACTGTAAACTTAGTTCCACTTTGCAGTTTACCGGTATTATATAAATATGTACTACCTGCATAGATTGAACTGCTAGTAATGGTCCAGCCTCCGATTTGACTTCCACTACCAGCAGTGATTGTTCCAGAAAATTTACCAGATGTTGCATGAACCTCTCCTTCAATATAAGCATCTTTAGCGTATAAATATCCTTTGTGATCAACATAAAAAACTTTCTATTCAGTTCCCCAGCCCTCACTAGCATTTTCTCGTTTCCAATAGCTAACACTGAAAGCTCTTGATGTCAATTCAGTTGTATCTTTTGGATTACGAATAAAAGTTCTATAACACTCTGTAGCCTTATTGATATCTTCATTATTATATGTGTCTTTTTGAAATGTCTAATTATCAAAAACCCATCCAGCAATATTTCCACCAGAGGCATACATGTATCCACCTGCAGTAACACCAAATTTATTGCCAGCAACGATTCTCCAATCCTTACGATCTCCACTTGGTCCAACCTGAGTGGACTCGGACTGGTTATGACTATATAAAGCCAAGTAGTCGTCTGTACCTTTATCTCCACTCTAAAGAATAAAATTATGTGCACTAATATTAAGTTCTCCATCTTTTTGGAAATAGATATTATTATCAGTATTACCAGCGTAGAAATAATAATCACTAGAAATTGATGGATTGCTATTTAAAATTAATGAATCTCCAGCTTTAATTTTAAACTTATAAGCATCTATAAGACCATTATCTAAATCTAGTCTTACTCCACTTTCATTAACTTTATAGTCATCTGTCTAAAGAAAATATTTACTACTATATTTTTCCCTATTATTAGAAATATACATTAAATAGTTTCCATTATCGCTAATAATCTAAGCGTATGGGCTCTTCACATCAAATCTAATGTGGCTTTGTTTGTTAGCATCGTTATCCTAACACTCTTCACTATAAGAACCATCATCATTTTTTATCGTGCCGCGCATATCAATAAACCCATCGTCTAAATCAATCATCATTCCTGCAGTTTCTGGATTCTGCTAATAAGATGCGCTACTAATAGTTCCACTATTACCATCAATTCGAATACGACCTCTACCTGCCTTACCTAAGAAAGCCGTTCCGTCAATATTGAACCCAAAAGATTGAGCTCCATCATTAAAACCATATATACCCAATCCGTTTTGATTTGGTATATTCTACTCGTTAACATTAATACCTGCGGCCGCACCTACGTCGCCCATTAATACGCCTTCAAATGTATTATTTGAAGTTTTTCTACCGGCACCCAACATAGTAGACATTATAGTGCCATTTTCTTCATCTATTTTAAACTCTCCGTCCCAATTATTTAATAATGGAGATGAATATCTATTTTGTGTAATAATTATAACTTGCCGCCAAAGAATATTTCCAGAGCTATCTTTTGCTTGTAAAACTGGATAACAATTTAAATTATCCAGATACATTGGAGCTGGAACTAAAGTATTGTCTTCATTTTTTATTTTTGGCATATAGCTATTATAAAAAGATTTTTCTTTTTCGTTTAAATTTTCTGTAATCTCTCCATTTTTAATTTTATAAGAGAGACTCCAAGTGACATTCTCTTGGTTAACACTTCCATCACTATTTTTCTTAAACAGTTTATATGGGGTATTAAACATACTTGTATTATCTAAAGTTCCTAAGCTATTGTAAATAATCTATGTAGGACCTTGAATAAAATACTCAGACCAAGCATAAGGAATTGAATATAAAACTTCTAAATCAACTAGTCGATCTGCGAGCTCACTGTCAGAAGAGAATTGTGTACCAACTATGTTGTTTTCACTATTTAATCCAACTGTTGTTTTTGCTATTATTAATCCCCAGTAATCAGGCGGTGTTACAGCAAAAGCTTGGGTATTTTGATCATTATAATCAATATAAGTATTTGGAGCTGATGCTGCTTCAGAATGATTTCTTAAATACCAATCAATTGAAATGGCCTTATCATTTTCAAAAGCAATAAGATTATTATTAAAATCTTTTAACTCAATTGTCAGTGGCAATCCTTCGTTTACATCTGCTGCTATCTTAGTAGTTGTTGGAGTAATAGCTAGAGTGTATTTGGTTCCTGATGTACCTGCAACACCAAAAGAAAATACCTATTCTCCCCATACACTATCAACATCAGCATGTTGCACAAATTCACAACGAATATAATTATTTTTTGCACTATCTTCATAATAAGGCTTTATTTTATACCAAAAGTCTCGGTTATCAAGTGTGGTTCCATTGGTATAGTCCCATTGATCCCATTCATATTGGAATTCTCCATCTTTTTTTGCAGCTGAAATTGTTTTATAAAAACACAATTCAGATCCAATTGATTCTCGATAATAATAAGTAATATTATTATCATACTCATTGTCATTTGAAGTTAATAAACAATATTTTCCATTGTCTATTTTATACAATTTACTTTTTTTATTTTTAAAATTATCTTCAGTAATATCATCTGCTACTTGATATACTGCTTCTGATTTTGTAATATCTAATTCAAAACCATTGTTTAGCAATACACTTTCATCAACAGTTAACATCGTTGAAACAGTAGGAACATACCAATAAATCTATCCATTAACAAAAGCATTATCTTTTGCCAAAAGACCATCATAGTGACATCTTATTTGTCGATTAATTGTTTGGTCTCTAACATCCATAAGATGATTTGTTGTTGCATAACTCTAATAACCATCTCTAGAATCTGCTTTATGTTCAAAAATTAATATATCACCTTTATCTAAAGTTGTTTTATCAGGAACAACTTCAGAATTCATAAATATTAACTCATTACTTTTATACATTTCGTGATTGTAGAACAATACTGCCATATATTTTTCTTGCTCTAAATCATTTTGCATATATCTTCTTAAGACCCCATATCCTGGTTCAGGCCTTGGTGCATGAAGTTTCTGGCCCTTATCATTTAATATATTATTGTTGTCTTCATCTTTATATTCTGATGATAATCCAATATTGATTTTATCTTTATCCATATTATCTTTTACATAAGAAAAATCACCGTCTATATTTGTTAATCTACGCCAACCATTAGGTAATAACTACTCATTCTCTGACGCCACATAATCTTTTTCCCATCTATACCAGTAAATACAATATTTATTATCATAAGATGATAAATCAGGCGTTTGATAAACAGGAAAAGATGTTTTAGTTACATATTTTTCTAATTTGGAACGATCTCCATTATTCCAAAATTGTGCTTGATTCAATGGATTATTTACATTGGTTAAATCTACTATATCTTCAATTTTCTTCTTTAATTTTTCAATACGAATTTTATAAGTATTGCATATTGATCCATATCCCTCAATCGATAAACTAGTAAGATTATCAATAAATGCAATTAAATTATCATACTTAGTACCAATATTAATTAAATAAGCTGTTGAAATTGACTGCCATTCAGCTTTTCTAGGTAAAATATCTTTCCAAGTTTCATATCCATACTAAAGAGCATTTGCATACATAGCTTGTAAATCTTTTAAATTGTTTGCAACAGTATCTATAATATCAATTAAAGTGTTTTCGCTTGGATTCTATCCCTCTTCAGGCTTTACAAGAAAATTTTGAATAAATGTATATACCGTAGATGTAGGTGGAACGTGTCTCTAAAATTCCAAAAGTAATGAATATAGATCAATAGATATAAGATCTAATACTTTATTAATCGCGGCCGCACCCTCATCGATATTTGCAGCGAGCTCTAAACTCTCTTTATCCTGAGGCACATTTTCTTTGCCTTTGTGCATAAGCAATCTATTATCTAATCTAGTTTTTTCTAAATACTCTAATTCATCATATATTGGATCATAAATACCATCACTAAATCCAACATATTGATTATTTTCATCTTTATTAATCCACAATAATCCCATACTTTTTAAATTGGTTGATTCATTATGAATACCATATTTATAAGTAGGTTCATCAGTTGTATAAATTTGTAATTTATTATCTTCTAATGCAGTTAAATCACATCCAAATCCAATTACTATATTATTAACTATAATATTGTCTTTTGGATTGTTATCTAAGCTATATGATATAGGATTGTTTCTATTGTTTAAAAAGTTATTTTTTTGATATAGCACCAATTCCACAGCTAAAACAATACCAATGGAGTCAATTTTTAATATTTTTGATTGCGTTGCTGGAATTGCAAAAGAATAAGGATTACCAAACATCTCAGAGCTGTCAAGCTCAAAAGACCTTAACATTTTAACTTTGCTATCAATACTTGGTTTAACCAAAATATCTAGGCGCAAACCATAATTCCCTTGAATTAAATCATAAGAATCTAACAAAGTTTTAAAACTCGCTTTTAGGACAATTGTATTATATAAATTATTTGTTTGCATTGCAGTGAAACTTTCATCTAATTCTTTTTGCCAAATAACTTTTTCTGCTGTATTTCCATTCGCTAAAATACTTGCCATAAGAGAATTTTGTGATATTAAATTATTGCTTATATTAAGTATCTAATCAGCGGGAGACACATAAGTAATTGGTTGATTTTCATCCACAGAATATTTACCTACGATAAATTTCTTTTGAGAAAAATCACCCATTGGGATGGATACTCGAACCTAATCCCCAACTTTATAATCGCTTTGATCTGAATAAGCTATATAACTAACACTACCATCTGATACTTTATACTCACCATTTTTTGAATTGCTATTATTAATAATAGAACAAACAATGGTTGAATCAAATGATACGTTTTCAAGTTTTTTGTCGATAAGAATATCGACTCCTTTAAACAAGGATTCCAATATATCACTCATATAATCAAAACTCTCCTTTCTCTCCATACTTCTATTATACTATAAAATTTTAGAAAAGTCAATTTTTTGTATTAGTCCAAATAAAAAAAGGGTAGGTTATAAAAACCTACCCTAAAAATTATTTTCTATTTGCATACTATGATGCTCTATTTATCAATGTCTCGAATGCCTCTTCTATCTCTGTTCTATTCTACACATTAGGGAAACTTGCTTCAATCTTGACATTTTGTTCTAAAATTTCTTTCTATCCAAAGTCTCCAAAAGATGGTGAACTTAATAATCCACCCAGTGCTGAATTTGCAGCCTACAAATCTATGGTTTTAATAATATTATCAAGAAATTCCATACTGGTTAAGAAGTTTTCAGTATCTTGTTTATTTAAAACAAGTTCTTTTTCATGTAGCATTGCCATCTTTCCATAAGAACCCCATGCTCCGGTATATCCGCCAGTATCAAACCCTGACAACTGTTCTTTTTTAAGCCATCCATAAGCACTATCACTAGATTCTACTGCTATTGGATAAGGAGCACCATTGGTTAAAACGCGTGTAACTTTTACTTTTTTATTAGGTCCTCTATTACCTTTAGGATCGTCTCCTTGGCTGGTATTATAATAATACCCTCCGGTATAGGTTACTTCATCTCCAACTGAAACAGTACCATCTCCACCAGACGATGAATCAGATCCATCTCCCTCATCATTTCCACCAGATCCACTTCCTCCGTCACCTGATCCAGAGCCCGATCCACTTCCTCCGTCACCTGATCCAGAGCCCGATCCGCTTCCTTCATCATCAGATCCAGACCCATCCTCAGTTGCTGTAGGATTTTTAAATTCTTTATTTAATTCTTCAGCCAATTTTTCATGTGCAGCAATTGTTTTATCTATTTCGTCCTAAAGAGTAATATACTCTTCACTAAGTCGTCCTGCCTCTGCTATCTCACTCTGTAACGCGGCCACAAGACCACCATTACCATCCTCTCCAATAATAGCATCTTTAAGATTATTGCTTTCAACAGTTATATCGTTAACTGCTGAATCCACGTCATCAAGGCCACTGTCTTCAAGAACAGTTGATACTACTTCTGCCCATGTTGATAAACTTTCTGCTGCACTAATACTATATTCATCAATATAATTTTTCCATTCTTCAGTTTTCCCCATCATATCATTAAAGTCAGATGACCAGGCATCTGCTACGATTCTAGAGTCTGTGGATAAAGCAACTGTGTGCAACGCTGAATAGTCCTCTAATTTAGCATAATAATATTCTTTTGCGGCAGTAACAGCATCTTGATACTCTTGCTCTGTGGTAAAAGACCCTTCTAAATACTATTTTTGTAAATCAGTTAAAGTATCATACATTTCTTGCATTGTTTCAGCATATTTCTAATTATAATCATTGGCGCCTTCGAGTCCAATATTATACAAGCTATTTTGAGCGTCTGCTAATTTTTGCTCTGCTTCAGCAATCTAATTACTATCTGCAGTATATACATAACCAAAATTACCCTCTGAATCACGCTACAATCTAACTGTTGATTTCGCCTACTAAGCTTCTTCTAAAGCAATTTCAGCCAAGAGTAAATCATACTTTGCTTGTTGAATTTCTAATTCAAACTGACTAAGTTTTCCTTGTTTTTGTAACTAATCTGTTTCTTCAATAAAACCTTTTAATTTTCTTTTTGCAACGCTATTGTTTGTTTTATCTATTTCTTGCTAAGCCTAATTCATAAGCTTACTAGTTTCATAAATTTTATTTGTTGTTGTTAAATATTCTTCTTGAAGACTATTTGCTCGCTCCATAGCAGTGAGCATTGTATCAAAACTTGTTCCTCCAGTAAGATTTTCTTCCAATTCTTTGGCTAAGCCATCAAGTTCATTTTCTACACAAGCACGCATTGCTTCGGCCCACTCTTCAGTTTTTGATAACATGTTATCTTGAGCGTTATTGGCCGCCTCCTATGCCGCGATCCAATTCTTTTTATATGTTTCATACTCATTAGAGCCTGCGGCCGCACTATCCATTTTCTTTTTCCACTCTTCGGCTTCAGCATTATACATCTCATATTCTTTCTTGTAAGCATCTAATTCATTTCGTATATTATTAGCTTTACCAGAAAGAATTTTCCCCTTAGTCTCATAGTCTTGTTGTTTTCCAACAATATCCATAATACTAGAATAGTGGTCTAAGACAGAATTTAAATGTTCCATTTGATCTGTGTATAGTGCAAGATCTTCAACAGACTAAGCAATTACATTTCCATAATAATCTTGCATTTCTATTTTAAGCTCTCTTAAAGCTTCTGCATTAGCAAGAGTGTCACTTTGAGCTTGTTGAAGCCCCTCTTTATATTGAGCCATAGAAATTTCGCCAGCTTCAAGCTATTGTCTTAGTTCTGCATAATAATCTTCTTGAGCATGTAAATTATCTGTATAAGCAAGAACTTCTTTACTATATAAACCAAAAGCCTCTGTAGACGCATAGGCATCATCTTCAATTTTTCCTAAATAATATTCTAATATTGCTAAATCAGATTCATTAATATCTATTCTTAATTCAAGTCTATCATTTAACTCTTCGAAATTTTTTGTCCAAATCTCATTTTGATTAGCTAAATATTCTTCTTCATCTGATCTCATTTGATCTAATGTTTTTTCATATTCGTCTTTTGCCTTTTTAATATTTTCAATCTTTTTTTGAGCCTCATCAATTTGCTCCTATTCTTCCTCTGAAACATCTCCGTCAGCATTAGCAGCCTCTTCAATAGATTTTAAATCCTTATATAATTTTTCCATCTCTACAGTATAATTAACAATATTATTAGTTTCTGAATCAAACTGTAATGTTATGCCTGCTTCTTTGGCTGCGTCCTATAAGGCAGCTTTATCCTCTTCAAAATATCCTTGAGACCATTTCATACGTTCTTTCAACTGTGCGTTTTCTTGTTTTAAAAGCTTTACAGCTTCTTTCATCTTTTTAAATCTGGCATTTCCCCAAAGACCTTCAGCCTCTAATTCATTTTTTGACATTAGTCGCTAAGTTTCTTTTAGAGCATCATTAATTTCCTTGTATCTCTCAACGATATCTGATTTTTTTGATTTTTCAGCTTTTTTTGACTTAGATTTTGATCCTCCGCCACCACTGGCTTTTTTATCTCCTCCGCCCTTATTAGACTTTACAGGTGCCCCTCCACCAGTTTTCTTTAAAGATTTTAATTTAGGAGTTCCATCTGCACTAATAAGTGGAGTTTCAATAGCAGTATCAACTTCTTTATATCCATCTACAGAGGATGTTTCGATTCTATCAATAGTTGGCAATGGCCATTCAGTACCCGCGATATCAATTGTACCCCAGGTAATAGCATAGTCTGTATGAGTCCTTGTCTAAGGAACACTCTATGTTACAGTCTCAACTTGTGTTTCAAACTCTGGTTCATAACCTAAAGAATTAAAATATTCCTGTGCTTCTTCCACTGTCATTCCAGCAACGTCAACTAATCCTTGAGCCGCAGTTAAAAACTCATCTTCTCCTTCTATTGTAGCACCAATTTTAATTTCATTCTATGAATATTCTCCAATTTTTGTAGATAATTCCTATAATTTTGGATCCAAATCAGAAAAATTATCAACTGCCATAACTTCACATAATAAATCCTAAGATAAAGCAATTCTTAAATCCTCAACAGCTTCTATATCTCCTGTAGCGGCTTTTTCAATTAATTCTAAATTCTCTTCAATAAAATCTGCATCAACATCTACTCCAAAAGCTTCTTCTAAAGCCGTCTAAACTTCTCCTACTGCTTCATAATAATCTAAAGAGTCTTTTTCAGCCTTACGAATTGTTGAAGAATAATCAGAAGTTGCTTTCTACAACTTATCTAATCCAATAGAAAATCTTGCGCTTTCAACTGCACACTCTGCAGCCAAAGCTTTATTATTTTTTAATTCTTCATTATTTTCCATTAAATCTTCAGTGTATGCTTCTAAAGCTGCTTCTGTCATATCCAGTTCTTGAGCTCCTGCAGCTATTGTTGCCTAAGCTCGCTATTCCATGTTTTTAAAATATGCTTCTGGATCATAATTATTCATAGCCTATTGGAAACCATTAAAAAATGCTTCACCATTACCTAATCCTAATTTTTCAAGTTGACCAGGATCAATTTGTAATTTTGCTAACAGTTCTTCTTGACTCAATCCTTGATATTGTGCCAAATCCTCTGGACTAATTTCTGCCATAAAAGCATTAAAATCAATTTTTGCTGATCCTTCTGCTTCGGTATTTTGAACAGCATCTAATAAAATATTTGCAGTTTCTTCTGTAGTGCTGGCAACCATAGTAGTTATTGCATTATTAAAATCTTGCATAGAAGTACCGGTTTCCTGTTCAAATTGTGCAATAACCTCATTAACTTTTTTCTAACGAGCCAAAGCTTGTCTCATAAAATTATCATCTAGAGTCATTTCTTTTCCTGTTGTTGCATTTGTCAAAGTACCTTTTCCGGTACCCCCGCTGTAAGAAATGTCCTTATCTGACCATCCTAAAACTTCTCTTGCATAAGTTTCACCAAGATCTTTATCATTAGATATTTCAAATCCCATTTTGTTTAAATCTGCATTTGAATCTACACCACTAACATCAATTTCTCCAATTAATTGATCCAGGGTTTTTCCTGCTGAATTTTTTAAACCACTACCATAAGCCTCTCCGGCAGCAAGCATTTCATTATACAAAGCTTCATTAGTAATTGAATTGCCATTTTCATCTAATTGACCAGTTTGAGTTGCCGCACGATAACTTTCTCCATACTTCTCTTCTATCTAATTTCCAATAATTTGTTTAGCGTAATATTTGTTCGCATCTGTTGCTTCATTCATACTATTACGAAAATCAATAATAGCTTGAATGTCTTCATCAGATAAATTACTTAAATTATCACTAATAATAGTGGGCAAACCTGAAACACCAGATTCCAAAGCCTTGCGAACCTATTCAACATCAAGAGCAATTTCTTCTCCGTCAACAACAGTAACTAAACTATCTAAAGCATTTGCCATCTGTTGCATTTCTGAACTAGAAGCCGTTCTATAAACTGGACCCCCTCCACTCTACATTGCAATTTCACTAGCTTGAGCATCATACAAAGATCCAATATCTCTACCTAAATTAGTACCCTAACTCTTGACATTGGCGTTGTTAGAAATCATTTTTGCTGCATATAACTGAGTTTCTACACGGTTAGCCTCTTTATCTTTTTCATTTTGAAGACCCTCTAACACTCCAGGGTTAAAAGTGATAACTCCATCTTCGACAGTATACTTGTCATATAATCCATAAGTTTCAATTAGTTCTTTTGCCTAATCATTAACCTCTTTCAATTTTTGTTTATATTCTTCAGATTTTTTATCTAATTTCTCAAGCGCCGAAATACCATCTTCCCAGTTAGAAATTGTTGTTTTTAATTCTTCAGCTGCGCTTTTACATTCTTCAAACTGAGTAGTTAAAGATTTAACCTATTCTTCTGCCGCCTTTGCAGCATCAGCATCTTTATTATACCAGTCAACCATAGCTTTAATACCAAGTACAACAGCCCCAATAACAATGACTAAACTTGCCAAAGCGGCCACTATAATAAGAGTTATTGCTGCTACGGGAGACATAACTGTGACTAAGGCTGAGTATGCTGCAGTTTCTGTTATAGTAGCAACTATATTAGCTCCCTTTACAGGTAGTAATCCAGCAGCTGCAAAAGCTTCTTCCATTGTGGCTTTTTCTTTCATTTTTTTTACAATAATACTAGCCTAATCAATAGTCATTCCAGTTTTTTCAACCAACTGCTCCGCTGTCATTGCTCCAGTTTTTGAAGTGATTCCATAAATCTCAGCATAAGCAGCTCTTGTTTTTGCTTGCATTAAAACTAATTCTGCCTAATCCATAGAAATTTTAAATTTTTTAGCTGCCTATTCAGCTGTCATACTTGCTACAACATCCCAATTTTTTGCAGCATATGTCTAGGCAGATAATGCTAATGCTAACTAAACGCCTTGAGTAATGCCCATTGCACTATTTAAGCTTTTCAATCCATTAATAACACTAGGCACTAACATGGAGATACTCATTAAAGAAGTGGTAATTTTTTCACCAATGCTTAAATCATCATTATTCCAAGCATCAAAAATAGCTCTGGCACTCTAAGCAGCCATTGCAACCTAACCAAGTCCTGCTGCTGTTTTGGTAATAGCTTCAATCTTAGAAACAGTATGCTAAGGATTAAATTCATTAACTGCTCTATTTACTGCTTCTTGTTTTTTCTTTAATCTCTCTAACTCTTTTTCTAAATCTTTACTATTTTTCTCCAAGTCTTTAAACCGTTTAGGATTAACCTCTTTTAAAATATTAGCAAAATCTTTAGCTTCAATTTTTGATCCTTTTAAAGCTTTTTCAACTAAAGCCAACGCTTGCTCTAATCCCTTACTATCTTGAGCTTGAAACAAAGCTACCAAAGCCTCATTCATCGCTTCAGACTCACGTACCACCGAAGGCATTGATGCAATTACTAGCTCAATCTAATTTTGGAAGCTTGTAAATGAAGCAGCATTTTCATCAATAACCATTGAGTTCGCTGATAATCGCGATCTTAAGTCATCTATTGCCCCTCCAAAAGCGTTCTAAATTGTATTGTTTAACTAATCTATCTATCCAATTGGATTAGATAAATCTAAACTGTCTCCAATCTATCTAAAGAAATTATCAACTTGAGCTGTTGATTCTATTAAAATTGATTGAGTATCCTAATATTGAGCCACCGCGTCTTTAGCTCTCATATAAGATTCAATTGCATACTCAATCCCTCCAGAAGACCCTTCTTCTGTATTTACTTCATGCATTGCCTATCTATAAGACTCAGCAATACCAGAAACTTCTTTTCCACCTTTTTTAGCAGTATCTATTCCATTATCGTTTAACAAAGTAGTTTCAACTTTATCTAAAATTGCTTCTCTTTCTTGTTTTAATTTAGTGATTCTATTGGCAACCTCTTGAGTTTCTTTCTACTAAAGCTCAATCATGGCCATTTCTTGACTAAATCGCTATTTTTCATTGTTATTTAAATCTTTATCTACTACAGATAATTTAGCTTTGGCTTCATTTAATGCCATTGTGTTCTATAAAGCAACTTTAGTTGAATCAGAAAAACTTGCTCCAATTTCTGAATTCAATTGTTTTTCGACCACAGCATTCATTTCACCGCTCAACATTCTTGCCTATTCAGCTGCCGTTGAAAAAACAACAGTAAAACTATGTTTTAAATTCATTAAAGCTGGTTGAATTTTATTTGCTACCCCAGCTAAAAAGAAAGATCCTATGCCTACTAGAAGTCCTTTTACTCCTCCGATACCATCTATAAAACCATTAATACTGTCCAATAAACTAGCAAACCCATTTGATAAATCAATAAAAAATGAATCATCTACTAAATCTTTATAAATACTTTCTAAAGATGCTTGAACTCGATTTTTCGCAGCTTCCCAAGATTCAGCATAAATATCTGCCTATTCCTATAATGTTCCTTCAGAATTTTTAGCATAATCAACATTCATTTCAAAGCTATCAAAATCTTTCATTAATGCCATTAAATAAGTATATTGTCTAGTTCCAGCTACAGTTTGTGCTAAAGCTGTCTACTGGGCTCTACTCAATGTATTCCAAGTTTCTCCTAGGTCTTTAATAATATCATCAGCGTCTCTTAAATTTCCAGACATATCTAAAACTTTAACTCCAACAGCTTCTAGTGCAGTAGAATATTTGTTTAAATCTACTCCGTCTTCAAGCGTTTCTCCTAATTTTAATCCTTGTAATCGAGCAAAAATAGTTTTTAAAGCTGTACCCACTGTATCTGCACTTGCTCTTGTTTTATCAACAATTGTTGTTACTGCTGCTGTGGCATACTCATAGCTCAATCCAACAGTTTCTCCAATAGAAACAAACTTCTCTAATCCGGCAGCAATTTCTTCTGAGCTCGCAGCTGTTGCTGCACCCAATTTAGTAATTACATCTCCATAATATTCTAAAGACTTAGTTCCATCATCAAAGTTATTCCATATAGCGGTCATATATGAAGAAACTGATTCTGCACTTTCTCCAGCCGCATGAGCCATTTTTATAGTAATATCTGTTCTTTTTTGAACTTCTTCATTAGATAAACCCTATTGATAGTAAATTAATGAAGCATTTGTATACTCTGTTGTTGTAGCACTCAAAGACTTTGCTGCTTTATTTGCTTTTTCCGCAAAAACTGCCATTTGATCTGCATTTTGTCCAGTAACAATTCTAATATCATTTAAAGATTTGTTTAAATCTTGAGAATATCCATAAGCCTGCTGTATAGCCCCCATAAAACCATGTAATATACTAGAAGAAATTTGCCAGCGTGCAGTGTTTGCTAAGGTAGTTCCAAATTCTTTTAATTTACTATTCAAAGAAATCATTGGTCTATCGGCAGCAGCAATACTTTGAGCTAACTGAACGAATGCCTATTCCCCTGACGCCCCAGCCTATAATAACTACATAGACAATTCCTAGATGTTTGTTTTAGAAGTTTTTAAACTTCGATCTAACTTACTCAAATCAAAATTTCCTGTAGTTGAATTATATGCATTATTCAAATGAATGGACAGTTCCTTTGCAGCAGCAGATGCCTATTTCATCTGTGTAGAGTCAATTCCATCAATACGACCCATTGAAATTTTAGATAAGGAAGCCTACAAATCCATTATCGCATTTTTAGCCTGAGTTGTATTAGCCTAAACATTTAAGCTAACATTCAATTGTTTTGCCATATACATTATCTCCTTTCTCTCCAAAATAAAAAAAATGGTGTTAAGAACAATCTTGTTGTTCTTAACACCATAAGATCATTCTCTTTATAAGATATAAAGAAAGTGATAATTAAACTAATATAATTAGCCCAACTTAGTAATTACAGATTTTAAAAACTCCATATTCTATGGATCTGCTAATTTAGATTGAATATCTGCAGCATCTAAACTTAAATTACTATAATCTTGTGAAATATTGTCTAAAATTCCCATTACAGAATTTTGATAAGCATAAACAGACGTAATCGTTTTATCAATTGCCGCAACTAATCTATTATATTCTTCTTCTGGAATTAATTTAATAACTTCATCATATAACCCACTACCAATTATCAAATCATACAATTTTAAAACATCTTCTTTTTGCTTATCTGTAAAATTAATATTTGTATAATTAAATAGAATCTCTAAAACTGTATAAATATCTACTTTGATGGGATTTGAGAAATTGCTATCTCCATCATGAGCTCTATTTACGATTGAAGCTACAACATCTAACATTTCTGAAATTGGTAAATATTGTTTAACTTCAATATTCTATTCATTCCAATTTAAATTTTTTACTTCTTGATTTTTTGATAAACCAAGTTTTGTAAATGCAACTTTTGCCATTTATAAAACACTCCTTTTTCTCATTATATATTTATATTATACCAGAAAATTTTTCTTATGTCAAATTTTTTTATTAATTTTTGAAAGAAGTTCATCAATAGCTTTATTAGCAGTTTTATTTCCTATATCTACACTTTCTGGAAAGAAATGCTCCTATAAAACATTAATCAATTTTTCACTTTTACCAGTACTTTCTGCTAAATATTCTGATAAAGCACTTCTTAAATCAAATATAACGTGTCGAATATTGTTATAAGTAATAATTTTTGTATTACCATATTTACTCTAAACCCAATTATTGTTAGCAGTACGAAAGTCTCCTTGCTTAGTTCCAGACACCCAGTCTTTTCCTTTAATAATGGGTTTTAATATTCCTTTATTTAAAGACTCTTCAACCATTAAGTATTCATTATCTGTGCCACCATATAAAATTTCATTATACCACTACCACAACCATCCATTGTTAAAGTGAATCAAAGATTCTCTTTTTCCAAGACCTTCTGTGTCGTAGTATTTTTCAAATTTGCGCTAAGATCCTCCATGGAATTTTATATAAACATAAAAATCTTTTTTTTGATTCTGATATGCCCAATGAGCCTCTTTACTATTAGGTTTTCTCAAATCAATCTTACCAATACTTCTTCCAGTACGAACATTTGCCTCAGATAAGTATTCAACTCTACTCCACATATTTTTTCTCTTCGTCTGTATTACACTATCTTTCTTGTGAGCGTTTATCAAATCCTGCTAAAGACTTTTAGTAACACCAATTGAATATTTACTTACCTTCGAAAAACTTTTTAGTATTTCAGCCTAAGGTATAAAAGCAGAAGCCTCATAACCACCTTCGTTATTTTTTGTAGCTAAATGGTATATAATCTCTTCTTCTTGAAGAAAAGTTCTTAGAGTATAAATTAAACGAGCACCAAAAATCATAAGCTAAGTCTCTTCTTCCTAAGCAAGATTTTTATTACCTTTACTGTATATATTAACATTTCTACCAATTGGGGCAATATATTTTGTTTTTTCAACAATATCAATTTTTTGCATAATTATATCACATAGCCATAAAATTAATTGCCCATTTGTCATAGTGGGTGAAGTGGATATAATTTCATCTATTGCATCTTTAAATTCACCAGTCATTGCTGGAGTTAATAAATCTCTTAAGTTAAAATTTGTATCCATATATATTCTCTCCAAAATAAAAAAGGGGAGATTGATTTTAATCAATCTCCCCTCGAAATATTCTATTGTTTAATTTTTAATTATTCGCCTTCAACTTCAGGTTTAATAACAATCATTCCACTGTTTGGATCTTCCATGTGATTTGATGGAGTTGTTTCACGAGTAAGAACATCTTCTGAACTTGTTTCAGCAATAACTTGAATAGCTGCGAGAACTTTCTTTGTTTTATTGAAACGAGTATAATCTGGGAAAGCATCCATTGTAAATGTAAATGTGGATGGATCTCCAGAAGAAGCCATTGTAAATGTGAAATTAGACTGAATCTTACAGTTAGGAATCACAAATTCTGCTGGCATATCTACACCATCTGTTGAACGGAATAGTGTAGAAGCTTCAAGATAGTAGTTACCACCAAATTTGTCTGGGGTAATTGTAATTTCTTGAGCACCAGAAGCTTTTTCAATGTAGTAGTCAACAAGAACAACTCCACCTTTGAAATTAGCCACTGTATATGGTTTATCACTATCTTTTTCAATTTCAATAGTAACTGTTTTGTTAGTTTTATCAACAGCTGTTGGAATATATGGTTCAGTAACAACTTCACCATTTTCTAAAAGCATTACATAAATAAAATCTTCTGCATCTGGATCATAGCTACCGTCTTCCTTACCAATAAAGTATGGAGCCTCTTGTAAACTAATAGTAACAGTGCTTGCTGTTTCATTAACAGTAATTTTCTCTGTTTGCTCTGTAGTATGAACTTTAATTGTTTCGTCTGAGCTTGCTTCAACAAGACCAGCACCAGAAAGAATCATGAATCCTGCTGGAGAAATAAGAGCATCCTCCATTGTGAAGGTTACAGTTCTTTCACCTTCCCAAGCCATTAAACGAGAGTTACCACGACCACCCTGTGCATAAACAGTTGTAGCAGCACCTTCCATAGAAGATGTTTTTAAAGTATCGAAATAAATAACTGGCTCGTTCTTATAGAAAATTTTATTACCAA
>JAEIGA010005018.1_pt1 | contig 20327 bp, 13 predicted proteins | sample 9270691 | NCBI WGS metagenome assembly JAEIGA01 (sample SAMN17057246, study PRJNA624740) | gut metagenome | biome: biome; isolation source: fecal sample | host: Bos grunniens | place: China: Xizang | collected 2019 | reverse complement strand
TGCTGCTTGCGCTGCGGGCGGATGAGCAGGAAGTAGAAGATGATACCGATGAGACCGAAGGTGATGAGCATGCTCATGGGGTCACCTTCCTGACCAGCTGCTGCCTGGGCAATGTAGAGTGTGTTCATTGTATGTCGTTTGCTTGGTAACGCGAGATGAAGCTGCGCTTGAACGCAGCGAATTCACCGGCTGCAATGGCGCTTCTCGCTTGCGCCATGAGCCGCAGGTAAAAGTGAAGATTCTGGAACGAAAGCACGCGGAGTGCCAGCATTTCGCCGGCGCGGAAGAAGTGGCGCAGCGCCGCGCGGGAGAAGCGCGTCACGTGCGGATGCCCCTCCGGGTCGAGCGGTTTCGGGTCATCTTTCCAGCGTTGGTTCTTGATGTGGATGGGGCCATCCGGGGTCATGGCAATGCCGTGGCGCGCCAGGCGGGTGGGCATCACGCAGTCAAACATATCCACTCCGCGCTCAATCATCTCAAGAATCTGGGTGGGGGTGCCCAGCCCCATGGCGTAGCGGGCTTTGTTCTGGGGCAGGTAGGGGGTGCTGTTTTCAATGGCGCGCAGCATCTCGTGCTCCGGTTCGCCCACGGATACACCGCCGATGGCGTAGCCGTCGAAATCCATGGCTGCCAGCTCCTCTGCACAGGCGCGGCGTAAATCTTCGTATACTGAGCCCTGCACAATGCCGAAATGGTTCTGCAGGCCGTTTCCGCTCATGGGCTGGTGTTCATCAATCCAGGCTTTGCAGCGCTTTGCCCAGCGCAGGGTGAGCCCCAGGGATTTTTCGGCGTACTTGCGGTCGCAGGGGTAGGGCGGGCATTCATCGAAAAGCATGGCGATATCACTGCCCAGGTTGGCCTGGATTTCCATGCTGCGCTCCGGGCTCAGCATCATATATGAGCCGTCAATATGGTTGCAGAAACGCACCCCTTCCTCGGTAATCTTACGCAGGCGTGCCAGACTCCATACCTGGAAGCCGCCGGAATCGGTGAGCATGGGTTTGTTCCACCCGGTGAAGGTGTGCAGCCCGCCCAGATTGCGGATGGCTTCATCTCCCGGGCGCAGGCAGAGATGGTATGTATTGCCCAGGATAATCTGCGCCCCCAGGGCTTCCAGGTCTTCCGGGTGCAGGGTCTTCACTGTGCCCTGAGTGCCTACGGGCATGAAAATAGGGGTCTGCACATCGCCATGCGGCAGGTGCAGGGTACCCAGGCGTGCGCCGCTCGGGTCGGTGCTGTGTAAATCAAAGCTCATCGTTCTTCACGTAGCGGGCGGCAAAGATGGGTTTGCCCATGGCCTCCCATTGTTTCTGGAAATCGGTTTTCGGATAGAACGGAGCGTTCCATTCTTCGCGGCGGAAGAGCGGGCTGGCATCCATGCGTTCGCACACCCACTGGAAATATTCCTCGTGGTCAGTTTTGAAAAGTACCTCACCACCAGGTGCCAGAGCGCGGTGCAGCACCGGAATGAATGAGTCCTGCACCAGGCGGTTCTTGTGGTGTTTTTCCTTGGGCCAGGGGTCGGGGAAAAGATAGTGCAGACGACTGATGCTGCCCGGTGCCACCATCCATTCCAGGAAATAGCGGCTTTCCACGCGCAGTCCGCGCACATTGTTCAGCCCGCGGCGCGCGCTTTCATTGCATACTTTGCGGATGCGCCCCAACAGGCGCTCTACTCCCAGAAAACGTGTCTCGGGGTAGTGCTCTGCCATGGCCAGCAGGAATCCGCCGTCGCCACAGCCCAGGTCTACTTCGCACGTGTCACCGGCGCCGAACATATCCGCCACTCCGTAGCGTGCAAAATAATCCTCTGGAACAAAAGCTGTACTCATCTGCGCTGCATTGTACAGAAGCCTGGTGATAAAGTCAACCTATTCCCCGCATGCGTACACACATGCGGGACGTGGTCAGAAGTCAAAACCCATCTGCTCGTGTCCTGTATCAGTTGTTTCAGCTGAGGGGAGAATTGCTTCCTGTGCCGGAGTCTGCTCTGCGGGGGAAAGCGGAGTTGTTTCTGTTTCGGCTGGTGCGGGGGATGCCGATACCGTAGCAGATGCTTCCTCGGCATCTGTTCCGGTTGCTGTGGGCATGATGCGGGCGATGCGTTCCACCTGGTTCTTGGTGACGATGTTGCCCAGAACGTTACGGCCTTTCACGCGAAGTTTGCCGAAGTCGAAGGGGATGGGGCGGCGCAGTCGGCGCAGCTGGTTTTTCAGGTATACATTCACCGACATGGTGCTGCTTTCTTCTTCCGTTTTGTGCACGGTGAAGAAGAATACTCGGCTGCCTTTAGTACCCTGAGTGAGCTGGTATTCCTTGTCGCGTGTGAAACCGCCCAGCTTGAAGCGCTTGGCGTAGGTGATGCCTTCCTTGCCATCACGGTAAATCATGTTGAACACCCAGTCGTCTCCCGGGCGCAGCACGCTGATGTGCAAAAGCTTCTTGCCTACATAGAATTTTTCCTGCACGCGGCGCACGGTGAGTACGCCCTGGTTGTCGATAACCAGAATGTCGCTCATGGTGGAGCATTTGTCGATGGCTTCGCCGCCTTTCTTGATGCCGTAGCCGGCAAAGCCCTCCTCGTCTATATAGAGGGTTTCGTTTTCCACTGCTGCCACAGCGCGGGTTACGGTGTCGAAGGTGGTGAGCTCGGTGCGGCGTGGCCAGTTGGTGCCGTATTTCTTCTGCAGTTTCTCGAACCAGCGGATGGTGTATTTAGTGAGCTGGGCGAGGTCCTTGCGGCACTGGTCAATTTCGCTTTCCAATCCGCGGATGTGTTCTTCCGCTTCGTGAATTTCGTATCTGGCAATCTTCTTGATGCGGATTTCGGTGAGCCGGATGATATCATCCTTCGTAACGGGACGGATGAAATCCTGAATAAAGGGTTGCAGCCGTTCCTCTATTTCTGCGAGTGATTGTTCCCAGCTTTCGCTTTCTTCCAGTACTTTGTAGATGCGGTTCTCGATGAAGATTTTTTCCAAACTGGCCTGCATCCAGCTTTCCTGCAGTTCTGCCAGCTGCACTTCCAGTTCGCGCCGCAGGGTTTCCCGCGTGTTGTCAACGTTGATTTTGAGAATTTCGCTCACACCCATGAATACGGGCTTCTTATCCACGATGACTACCGCCTTGGGTGAAATACTTACCTGGCATTCAGTGAAGGCGTAGAGAGCATTGCAGGTCTTTTCTACATCCTGTCCCGCCTGCAGATGTACCAGAATATCTGCTGTGGCTGCGGTGTTGTCCTCAATGCGGGCAACCTTCAGCTTGCCTTTCTCCATGGCATTCTCAATGCTCTGGATGACGGATTCGGTGGTGGTGCCGTATGGAATTTCGGTGATGCGGATGAGCTTTTTGGCACTGGTGTCGAGCCTGGCTCTGCAGCGCAGGCGTGAGTTGCCGGTGCCGTCATTATAGCCCGAAACATCCAGCAGCCCCCCGGTGGGAAAGTCCGGGTAGAGCTGGAATTCCTCCCCGCGCAGGTAGTGGATGGCGGCTTCTATGAGCTCGTTGAAATTATGCGGCAGGATGAGGCAGTTCATGCCCACGGCAATGCCCAGCGCGCCCTGTGCCAGCAACAGCGGGAATTTGACCGGCAGGGCTACAGGCTCTTTGTTGCGGCCGTCATAGCTCAGCTTCCATTCGGTCACTTTCGGGCTGTACACAACCTCTTTGGCGAATGGGGATAACCGGGCTTCAATGTATCGCGGGGCTGCTGCGGCGTCTCCGGTCAGGATGTTGCCCCAGTTACCCTGCGGGTCGATGAGCAGCCCTTTCTGCCCCAGTGTCACCAGGGCGCTGCCTATGGAAGCATCGCCATGCGGGTGGTATTTCATGGTGTCGCCCACGATGTTGGCCACTTTGTTGTAGCGACCGTCATCCATGCGCTCCATGGAGTGCAGAATGCGCCGCTGCACCGGTTTCAGACCATCAATGATGTGCGGAACAGCTCGTTCCAGAATCACATACGATGCGTATTCCAGATAGTAATCCCCAAACATTTTCTGGATGAGGCTGGGGTTCTCCTGCAGGTATACGGGTGTGATGTCTTTGCTCATGAACTGGCTTTACCTTATCATATAAACTCGCGTATTTCAAGGCGGAAGCTTAGGAAAACTTAATTTTTGCGTCCGTTTGGTGCGGTAAGGCGGATGAGGAAATGGAAGTTGGCGAGATTTAGCCTTTCCCGACGCATGAAAATTTGCTAGAATGCCACTGCAGACGCGCAGGAGATACGCAGGCGCGCCGGAAAATGAAGTTCGTCTCATGGTAGTTGCACCGATACATCCGCTGGATACCAAAGGGCGTCCCATTATCCTGGTTGGGTTGATGGGATGCGGCAAGACTACTGTGGGGAAAGCGCTCAGTAAGCGCACAGGAATGCCTTTGCTTGATACTGATGCCATCATTGAAGAGCAGATAGGGAAACCGATTCCGGAAATTTTTGCAGAGCAGGGTGAGGCACACTTCCGCGCTCTCGAGACGGCGCTGCTGCGCTATTTGCTGTACAATCCCACGCCCAGCCCGGCTGTGATATCAACCGGCGGCGGGATTGTGGTTCGCCCGGAAAACCGTGAGCTGCTCCGCATGCTTGGATTTACGGTGTGGTTGAATGTATCGGTGAATGCGTTGCTGGTGCGCACAGCCAAGAGTACGAATCGTCCGCTGCTGCAGAATACCGACCGCCGCGCCGTATTTAACCGGTTGGATGCCGAGCGCCGACCTTTCTACAAGGAAGCAGCGCACCTCTGGCTGGAGGCTTCCTGCATGGATGTAAACTCCGTAGCGGTGCGTGTTTGCGAGGAAGCGGAGCGCTTTTTTGCGGCGTTTTAATAATACGCGCTTCCTTTTTTCTGCAAAAGAGCAAATTATGTCTCGTTCTGCACTTGCCTTTTGTGGGTTGTTGTTGTAGAATGCGCGCGCTTTTTTTTATAAAGTTTTCTAACACCACATTATTATGGATATTAGCATCGATAAGACAAGTGATTGCCAGGCAACACTTACAGCCATCGCTACACCTGCTGAGGTGACGGCCATCAAGGATTCCGCCATCAACGTGTTCATGAAGAACGCACGTATCCCCGGTTTCCGCCCCGGCAAGGCTCCCAAGAGCGTGATTGCCAAGCGTTATGCTGAAGCTATTGCCGACGAACTCGACGCCCGCATCAAGGCCGATGCTCAGGATCAGGCTCTCGAGCAGAACCCGGATCTCAAGGTGCTGGACTTCGGCGAACCCACCACCACCGCAGAGGCTGATGGTTCCTACAAGCTTGTAACCACCCTTACCATTGTTCCCGAATTCGAACTGCCTGAATACATGGGTATCGAGGTGACGATTCCCAGCGATGAGGTGAGCGACGATGAAGTGCAGGATACTCTGCAGAAATATGCCGAATCCTCTGCTGAACACGTTGTGGTCGAGCGCGCTTCTGCCAAGGGCGACATCGTGGTCATCGACTTCAAGACCTCCGTGGAAGGCAAACCCACTGCAGAATACTGCGGTAAGCCCGTTGGCTTCATGGAAGGTCGCGAGGGCCATTGGGTGGCCATCGAGGAGGATTCCTTCATGCCTGGTCTGCCCCAGGGACTGGAAGGCGCTTCCGCCGGCGAGGTGAAGGAACTTACCCTCACCATGAAAGAGGACTTCCCGATTTCTGATCTGGCAGGTAAGGACGTTGTGTTCACCTGCACGGTGAAGGAAGTGCGCGAGAAGCGCGTGCCCGAGATTACTCCCGAGCTCTTCGCTGGTGCTCTGCCTGAAAAGAGCATGGATGAAATCAAGGAAATTGTGCGCGGCAACATGAAAGCTTCCAAGGTGCGTGCCAACGACGAAGCTAAGGCTGACCAGATTTCCGAGAAGCTTGCCGACCAGCTCAGCTTTGCTTTGCCGCAGGAACTGGTGGAACGCGAGAATGACAACACCGTGCAGCGCAAGTTGTACGCCGCTATTCAGGCCGGCAACTACGAGGCCGCCAAGGATATGGAAGCCTTCCGCGCCGAGGCCATGAAGGAGACCGAACGCAACCTGCGCGTGTACTTCGCTCTGCAGGAGATTGCCCGCAAGGAGCACATTGTTGCCACCGAGCAGGAACTTCTGGAAGCCATGGCCAGCATGGCTCAGCAGGCTAAGGAGAAGAACCTCAAGAACTTCATCCGCAAGATGCAGCGCGAGAACCGCATTCAGGGCATCCGTCTGAGCGTGATTACCTCCAAGGTGATTGACCTGCTTGCCCGCAATGCCAAGGTTACTGTGGCTGAATAAGCTTCACAATCATTCAAGCTCATGAAGAAAAGTCCGGCGGAACCGCCGGGCTTTTCTTTTGGGCTTGTTTCAGATTTGCAGATGTTTTTCTGCATAATAATGCGCTAAGTGATAAGCCCACGATAGTGGGCGGAAGTGCAATAGAGCCGGACGCAGCCCCCGGATGAGGGAAATAAATAACAATTCCGTTTGGTGTTTATACGATACATTCGTATTGACTCCCGAACGAAAAATGTGATAGCCTGTTGCCATGAAGCAGTTTATGTATGCATGTTCAGTGCTGTTGCTTGCTCTGGTGTGGTCTCCGCAGGCTGCAGGTCAGTTCGACTGGGGGGCTGCATTGAATGACACCGTGAAGGGGGTCTCAAATGTTGTTGAAAAGACAGGGGCTATCAAAAAGACAAAAGACATTACCCGCGCTATGGCGGGGGCTAAGGAAAAGAAGTCTGCTCCGGTTGGCAACATGTCAAAGGTGGCTGCGGCTCTGGAGAACGCCGGCTATTTTACCAAAACAAAAGCAAAGCCGAATGCCAGGTACTACATCTTTATCTGCTCTGCATCCTGGTGTCCTCCTTGCCGTAAGCTCATGCCTCAGATTGTGCGCGAGTATAAGAAGAATATCAGAAAAAATGACAGCGTGAGTCTGATTCTCCTTGGCAGCGACAGGTCGGAGGAGGCGTGCCAGGAATATCTGAAGCATTACAAGACTGATATGCCGGGTGTGGAGGGGCGTAAGAACATTGATTTGCCGAATCGTCCGCAATTGCCCTATATCCCTTCTGCCTTCATCATGGATGCCGAGGGGAATGTGATTGTTTCCGGGCATGGCAGTCTTGTCCTGGATTGGAAAAAACAGATTGCAAAGAAAAATAAGAAAAAATAAGAAGTGTTATAAAAAACATCTATTTGTGTTGACTTATAAATGGATGTCTGATAATTTCCGCGTATGAAGAAGCTTTTAACGAGTTTGATGCTGTTGCTGGCATTTGCCTGTTGGTGTGCTCCTGAGGCAGAGGCTCGCGTTGACCGGGAAAAAACGAAACAGGCTCAGAAAATGAAACGCCCCAAGAGGGTGGCGGCAGGAACGCCCGTGGCCAAAGCGCTGGCTGAGGCTGGTTATTTCACGGAAACGACCGCGCTCCCGAAAGCTAAGTTTTATATCTTTATTTGTTCTGCATCGTGGTGTGGGCCTTGCCGTCAGCTGATGCCCAAAGTGGTAGAGGAGTACGAGAATAATATGAAGAAAGATAAGACTGTTTCTATGGTCTTGCTTGGGGCAGACAAAGATGAGGCTTCTGCGCTGGAATATATTTCCCATTATAATACCGATATGCCCGGCGTGTTGAACAGCGCTGTGCAACTGGAAAACAGACCGCAGATGCCGGGTGTGCCGTGGTTCTTTATTCTGAATGCCAAGGGCGAACTGGTTTCTTCCGGTGCAGGTTCGAAAGTGCTGAACTGGAAAGAAGAAATCAAGAAAAAGCCCCAGAAATCAGCTAATGCCGAATCCTCCAATCGCCGCGAGCGCAATGCAAATCGCCGTGGCCGCGGGAGAAATCGTTAATGCGTTTCATGTGAAAAAATAAAAGCCTGCGCTTTTCAACGCAGGCTTTTATTTTTTTACAGTAATCACGCGGATGGGCTGTGGTTGCTGTTGCTGAACTCGTTTGTGATAGTTGCGGAAATCATCGGTGAGCTTGACGATGACATCAAGCGATTCGAGGCTTTCAGCAAGGCTCATGCTGCATAGGGCAGGCAGGAGATAGAGGAACAGGAGACTGATACGCTTCTTCATGAAGTGAAGACGCGTGTAATCCCAGGAGTGGTGATAAAACAGGTGGTTTACAGACCGGTGCGCATGCCCAGGGCGGTGAGCAGTGCGGTGAAGCGTGCGTAGTCGCTTTCGCGGTCGGCTGAGACCAGTGCATATTGGTATTCTCCCATGCGTGCGTCCTCCTCTGCGGCGTTACGCAGACGCAGAAGAATAACATCCTCGGCGTCGGTCTGGCGGCCGCGCAGACGGGTTTCCAGCTCAGCAGAAGGTACGTGGATGTACACATCTGCAGATGCGCGGCGGATGATGGCGTCATCACATGCGCGGATGCTGGCTGCGCCCTGGACGTCGATGTCCATGACTACGTTTTTACCGGCCTGAAGGAGCTCAATGATATCGCTCTTGAGGGTGCCGTAACTGTTGCCGTGTACAGTGGCGTGTTCCAGAAATTCGCCTGCTGCCACTTTTTCGGCAAAGACTTCTGGGGTGAGGAAGTGGTAATCAACGCCATCCTGCTCGCCCGGGCGGGGCTGGCGTGTGGTGCAGGAGATGGAATAGGCGGTGAGCCCATCTTTTTCCGCGCGGCGGCACAGGGTGGTTTTGCCGCTGCCGGAGGGACCGGAGACGATGAGAAGCGTACCAAGCATAGGGGTATCTGACGGTTTGGTTATTCGATGTTCTGAACCTGTTCGCGGATTTTTTCAAGTTCGGTTTTAGCGGTGACAACGAGCTGGGCGAGGCCGGCATCGTTGGCCTTGGAGCCGGTGGTGTTGAGTTCGCGGAAGATTTCCTGGCAGAGGAAGTCCAGTGTGCGCCCCACGGGTTCTTCCTTGCTGCAGATTGCTTCAAACTGGTTAAGGTGGGATTCCAGGCGGGTCATTTCTTCTGAAACATCGCACTTGTCGGCAAAGAGGGCAATTTCCTTGATGATGCGCTCATCATCCATGGGCAGGGGCAGCCCGCTTTCCGCCAGACGTTTGAGCAGAACTTCGCGGTGGCGGGTGGCAACTCCTGCGGCACGTGCCATAAGTTGTTCGCGGAACAGACGCAGGGTGGTAATGCGGGAGAGGAGGTCGCGCTTCATGTTTTCGCCCTCCTGCGCGCGCAGGGTGATAAATGCTTCCAGGGCTTCGCGCAGGGCAGGCTCTGCTGCTGCCTGTATGTCCTCGAGGGGCAGCTCGCTCTCTGTTTCTTCGGCGATGATGCCGAGGCGGAGCAGGGAATCCAGCGAGGTGTCAACCTTGCGTCCGAGTGTATTTTCAGCTTCTGCCAGAGTGGCGGCAAGTGCGGCCAGTTTATCGCGGTTGAGCGTGAGGGCTCCCGCTGCACCCGGCACTTGTTGCAGCGTGAACGACACGTTGACTCGACCACGTGAGACCGCAGCGGCTACGGTCTCACGCACGGTGGTTTCCAGCGCGGTCCAGGCGCGGGGCAGGGCTACAGCGATTTCTGCTTGTTTGCGGTTCACGCCGCTTATTTCCACGCGGATGGAAGAACCACCCAGCGGAGCCGTGGCAGCTCCGAATCCGGTCATGCTGTTCATAACGAGTTGTTGCCGATGATGTTGAGGAGGTGTGAATCGAGCGTCAGTGCTTCGTTCACGTTGAAATTAAGGTCGGTACGCAAGGCTTCCAGTGCGCGCATGCGCTGGAGCAGATCTGCTATGGGGCGCGCCTGGGCAAGGCTGGCAATCTCCGGTGTGATGGGTTTCACATCCGGCGCGTGTGATGCCAGCAGCACCGCCTGTCCCAGGCACAGGGAGAGCAATTCCAGCATTTGTTCGCGCTCTGCCAGGTACTCGGTTTCAATGAGTGCGGCGGTGGCATCTTTCTGGCGGGCTTCCCAGTCGCGTATATCTGTGCCTTCGGCAATGGCCTTTGCCTCTGCCTTGATGGCTGCGGTAAGCCGCTTGGTGATCTGTTCCTTGCGTTCGGTAAGCAGGGCCTGGAAATCTGCCCGCAGCGCCAGGGCTGCAATATCTGAGCCTACCAGGGGCAGCGCAGCTGTTACAGCCGGCAGAAATGCCTGCTGGGCTTCCGAAAGGTGCAGGGTGTTGCCCCCCTCGTGCAGCGGCACGCGGACACAGCGTGAAAGTATGGTGATGAGCAGGCGGCTGGGCTGCTCTGTTATCATGATGATGACTGTTTGCGGCGGCGGTTCCTCCAGCGTTTTCAGGAAAGCATTTGCAGCTTCCTCCATCATGCGGTCTGCCTCCAGAATGATGACCAGCTTTGTTTCGCCCTCCGCTGCGCGCAGCGCCAGAAACGGCTCTACATTGCGGATGTCCTCAATCAGAATCTTGCGGCTTTTGGAGCCCGGACGCAATACCCGGCACATCGGGTGCCGCAGCGTTTCCAGACTGGTGGCCTGCGCCCCGTTCAGCTCTGCTGCCATGGCCAGAGCAAGCCTGTGTGTGCCGGCTGCCGGGGTGCCGGTGAAAAGCAGGGCGTGCGGCAGCCGCCCGCTGCGGCGGGCGTGCATCAACAGACGTTGGGCTTGCTCAAAGGGAAATGACATGGCTTCACTTTTCGGGGTAGGAGCCCAGCACCTTGAATACCGGACATTCGGCTTTCAGTTCTGCCAGACAACTGCGCAGCGGCTCTACGCTTTCGTGTCCATCCACATCTATGTAGAAGAGGTATTCCCAGGCAGTGTCCCGCGTGGGGCGGGAATCCAGACAGAAAATGTTGATGCCGTGGGTGCGGAAATGCTCCAGCACATCCACCAGACCACCCGGTTTGTGCGGCACGGTGAAGCAGATGGTGGTGCGGTCCAGACCGCTGGGTCTGGTGTCCTGCGCGCCGATGACCACGAAACGTGTGGTGTTTGTGGCAACGTCCTGCACCTGTTCTGCCAGAATGTTCAGCCCATGCAGTCGGGCAGCCAGCGGGCTGCCTAGTGCGGCAGCACCGTCGCTGGCTTTTTCCAAGGCCATGCGAGCAGCTGCGGTGCTGCTGGCTGTGGGAATTTGGTCTGCGTTCGGATAGTTCTGCTGCAGCCAGCCGCTGCATTGCCCCAGCACCTGCGGATGTGAGTATATAGTGCGGATTTCTGCCGCTGGTATATTGGCCATGAGGCAGTTCTGCACGCTCTGGTGCACTTGCGCGCAGATGCGCAGGTGAGTGTGCGCGAAGAAGTCCATGGCTTGCACCACGGTGCCATGGGTACTGTTTTCCAGGGGAATGACACCATAATTCACCTCATTGCGCTCAACCGCAGAGAAAATATGCGCAAATGAGGAGTAGGGAACAAGTTCCACACTGTCGCCGAAACGGTTCAGGGCTGCCTGGTGGCTCCACGTGCCCTCCGGTCCCAGGTAGCCTATGCGCATGTTGCCTTCCAGGTGAAATGAGCAGCTGACTATCTGCCGCCAGATGCTCAGCAGGCTCTTTTCCGGCAGAACCCCTTCGTTGAGCTTGAGCAGTTTATCAAAAAGAGCACATTCGCGTTCCGGCACAAACGTGGGCGCTCCTGTGGCACGTTTTGTCTCACCAACGCGATGTACCAGCGCCGCGCGCTGCTTGAGCAGCTCTACCAGCTTTGCGTCTATGCTGTCGATTCCTTGTCTCAGCTCATCCAAATTCATGTTCGTGAGCGCATTCTATCACAGCATATGCCTGCATTCAATCCTGATTTTATGCATGGCGGGATAAAGCGATATTTGGCGTGTTCCGGGGCGTTTTTGCTTGACGCGGCGTGTGGGTCGTGTATAGTAACAAAGTATTCCCATTTTTGTGTTATGAAGTTCAGACACACCAAGATAAAATCTTCCCAATCTGGCAAGCGTTCGAAAAAAGGTTTCGCTCTCATTGCTACGTTGACACTTATGATGCTGCTCGCCATGCTCGCAGTGGGCCTGATGGCTATGGCAACCTCGCAGAACCGTATAGCTCTGCAGGTGATGCTGCAGTCAGAAGCCCGCCAGCAGGCTCTCGTGGGGCTGGATGCTGCCATTGGTGCCTTACAGGCCGAATTAGGCCCGGATCAGCGAGTAACGGCAAGTTCCGGTATCCTGAGTGAAAATGATAAAAGTACCCAGCCGCAGCATATCCTGGGTGTGTGGAATAGCTGGGATGGTCCGATTTATGGTGAAAGTGTTTCAAATAAGGGGGCGAAGATTGCGTCTACCTACGTAAAGGGGCGTGCTCCGATGTTCCGCCGGTGGCTGGTTTCCAGCAAGGATACCGACATGGTGCGTAAAATGGAGTCTGTGGCTAAGTTGTGTTCCCGTAAACCTGGCTCGCGTGTTTGTATGGTGGGTGAAGGAACTCTGGGTCGTAGTTTCACGGCTCAGCACTATGTTTATGCAGATTTGCTGAGCATGCCCACTCTGGGTAAGAATGAGGCTTGCTTTGCCTGGTGGGTTGGAGGTGAAAATCAGAAGGCAAAAGTATCAGTTCAAGACCCGGAAGAATCTCAGAACCCGATTGAAGTCCTCAGTCGTACCTGGGATACTCCCGGACCTATGTTTGTCGATAACAAGGAGCTGGATTTCCTGCCGGAGCGAGTAGAAGAGCCTGCTCGAGTCGTTACTTTATCGTCCCTCCCGCTGCTGGGGTCTTCGTCTCAATCTGCAGGCATGCCGTATTTCTTTGATGTTACCACCACATCATACTCACTTCCCATTAACGTGAGCATGGGCGGGTTTAAACAGGACCTCTGCCTGCTCCTCAACAAACCTTCACTGAAGGGTACAGATTTCGAGGTCCGTGCAGACCAGGATTGTCCGCTTGCTGAGAACTCCGCTATTCCTGCTGGTGTCGAACCCAATATGCCTATTGGCTCCTGGCAGAATCTTCATGCCTATTATAACTGCTGGCCGGATGGTAACAGTAACGATTCCGGCAACTTTTCTGCGCGACTTATCGGCAATTTAGAAAATGCTTTTACTCGTATCAGCGGCTCTGTCTTTAATTCTGATATGGAATACGGCGAGCCTGGTACCCTGCAGGGTGGAAGCGGAGGAAAAACCTTTTTTGACACCCGGTCGCTCATGGAATCCGGGAGTAATACATCGGGGTATGCGCGTACGCCTGTGATGCTTGCGTATCTTGCTAATTTCGGCCTGGTTGTCGAAGAATCCAAGGGGCCTGATGGTTCCACCATCAAGTTGGCATCTACTCAGAACCCGTCGGGGGAAGAATTACTTTATAATCTCAGTATATGCTTTTCTCCCATGTTCCTGTGGTGGAATCCATACAACGTGCCCATGAAGATACGTGGCCGCCAGATGTGGTCACGCGGTCTTCCTTCCAAGACAGCCTGGATTCAGACCTATACCTTCTCCCAGAAGAGTGCGGTAAAGGACTGGAATGACCGCATGTGGTGGTATCGCGGCATATATCGAACCAATCAGAACGACAAGGAGGTTCGCGAGACTCTCGGTAAGGACTATGGCGAGTTCTTCCAGGTTTCGGAGGATAACCAGGAAGGAGATATTGTGTTTGAACCCGGTGAAATCCTCTTCTTCTCCCCTGCTAAACCGCGTGACAAGAATTCTCAGAAAATGCATTCGAATCCCTGGGTGCTTGGGTATAATGCAAGTTCTGTTGCCGGCTACAAGGCGACTGTTTATTACCATGAGAACAACGGTCACGGCCAGGTGAAGAGTGAAAGCCTGGGCGCGGCAACTGAAACCAACATTAACGCCGGGCGCTTCTATCTTGATATGCGCCTTGGTGTAAATACACCTGTTCCTCCCGGGCACAATGCTGCTGGTGTTGATAACCCTGAAAATGAGAATCCGGCAGACGGTAAGGGGTATGTTGGTCCTGATGGTTTCCGCTATGGAGCAAAGAGTCTGGACGCTATCACCGTGCTCAATGGCTTCAATGGAATGGAGACGGTTGCGCGAGATGCTGCGTCTGTGAATGACGATGATAAAGCACAGGGCAAACGTGGGCAGAGCCCGCAGCTCGGGCTTCTGGGGTGGTATAATCCGGATGATAAAGATGTGAGCACTGTTTTCTGCGACCATAACCGCGATGGTGCCGTATGGTCACTGGATGGAACGCAGAGCGACAGTTCTGTGCCATTTTTTGTGGCCTCTCTGGGTATAGTGGCGAAATCCGCCAATAGAAATCTCGATTCCAAAATCTACCCGGACAGAGATTTCCGTACCAAAACCTGGCAGCATTCAAGCCCCGCATTCTGGGGTGGCATGCTGGTGCGTCCTGATGACCAGCAGCGCCAGTATCATCCATACCAGCTTGCTACTCTCGACGTGAGTGGCGGTATGACTTCCTGCCCCATGGATAACCTGGGCAAGAATGGTATGCTGGGTATCAATAGTGATGGTGAGCAGGTATCCTTTGCTTCCGTTCTTGAATTGCCCGTGCATCCTCCGTTCTCTCTCGCCGGCTTTGCAGGTATGCGTCTGCAGCCCGGCTGGTACAAGTCTTCCAACTCTCGTGACCAGGCTGCGCAGACTGCCATGCGCCGCATGTTATACCAGGCTGGTGTGCCGGGTGTAGGCATTGGTAATTCCTTTGCTGACCCCTGCTTGCCGGCGGAAGATATATTTACCTTATACGAGTCGCAGGCCGAGAATTCTGACCTTGGTGTCTTTGGTTCTTTTTATGACCATGGACTGTTGATTAATGATGCTCTGTGGGATCGTTGGTTCTGTTCTTCTGTTTCTGATATTCCTGTCAACAAGGGCAAGAAGCAGGCCAAAGATGTACTCACTTCTTTCTTGTCTGGCAAAGAACAACTGCCTGTATCTCGCTACAAGCGTGTGAGCACTCCCTACAATGATGAAGCTCTGGTTGATCGTATCATGAGCACCGATGGCTGGAAATACATTGCCCAGTACCTCATGATTGATGGCGGATTCAATGTGAACTCTATTTCCGTAGAGGCCTGGGCTGCTGTGCTTCAAGGTCTTGCCAAGCGAAAACTGGTGACTGGTAAAGGCGGACATCTGGCCTTCGTTGAGGATGGAAAGAAAGATAAGCAGGTGTTGTTCTCTCGCTTCATGCTTTCCACCACAGATAAGAGTATTGATGGACTGGGTGGTTATAGCGCCATGCAGGGTTCTCCTGATTTCCGTAATTCAGGTATGACTTCTGCGTGGGGTGAGGTTCGTATGCTTGAGCCGGAAGGTATCCGCCTGCTGGCAGAGAAGATGGTGCAGCAGGTGCGTAAGCGCGGCCCGTTCCTGAGCATGTCCGACTTTATCAACCGCCGTCTCGAACGCGGAGAAAACGGCTTGAAAGGGGCGTTGCAGGCAGCCATTGACGCTACCGATATCAACATGGATTTTGATACCCCTGTTGAGACCAAGATTACCCAGGTACCTACCGGTTCTCTCTACAAGAATGAGGAGGCTGCGAAGGGCTCGATGCACACCGCTGCACCTGGCTACTTGATTCAGAGTGACGTGCTGGCATCTCTGGGGAATATCCTTACCGTGCGCGATGATACGTTCACTGTTCGTGCCTACGGTTGCGTACGAAATCCGAACAAAGCGGTGCTGGCTCAGGCCTGGTGTGAGGCTGTGGTGCAACGCACGGTGCAGTATGTCGATCCGGACAATAAGCCTGAAGATTCTGACTATACCCCTGAAGGTAAGAAGAATGGCAAGGCTTTGAGTAATGTCAATAAGGTGTTGGGGCGTCAGTTCCGCATTGTCTCATTCAAATGGTTAGATAGCTGGGATATCTGATACGCCGGTTATTTGACTCTGTTGATTCTGACCACCCCTGGGCATGAGCCTCGGGGTGGTTGTTTTGAGCCGCTGAGCAATTCATACTGTTCCGAAGAGCGTTTGCGTGAATCGTGCACGCGCGGGGGTAAACAGGTGGGTCAAACATCTTGCCTGCGTTGCGGAATGTGCTAAGGTGGCAGTATGAAAATACATCTACCCCTGGTATTACGCTGCGCATTGTTGTTGCTGCTTGGTCAACCCTCATTCGCCGCGTTGAGCTGGAATTCCGGTGTCTGGAACAATTCAGATGTATCCTGGATTGAGGAGGGAACTCCTGCAGTTTTTGCGGAGGGTGATGCCGTGGAATTCTCCGTATCGGCAAATAGTACAAGCGTTGTTATTGATGGAACGGTACAACCGCTTTCAATGACTGTGCTTAGCGGTGATTTTCTGTTTACTGGTGCCGGTAACATTGGGGGAAACAGCGGACTTGCCGTTTTAGATGGTGCATCTCTGACGGTGCAGAATGCTAACTCCTTCACCGGTGGAACATCTCTGCAGGCTGGTGCATCGCTTACAGTTAACCGCTTTAATGCGCTCGGTTCTGAAAATACGGGTGAGTATGCGCTGGGGAGTGTATCTGGAGACGGCGTGTTGTATATCGCTCTTGATCATTCAGGCTCTCCTGCCAGCATTATGGGCAACAGCATGGAAAACTTTCATGGAGTTATACATATACAACAGGGCACGCTTGCCCTGGGTAGAAGCCCTGGCCATATGGGTGCTGGGATGTTGGCAGAATTAGGTGCCAGTCTGGTCAAGGTCGGCTCAGGTGCGAGCTTTATATTGACGCTTGGTGGGGGGCAGCGGGGGCTGGATACAGGTCATCGTTTTGCGGCAGATGTGTGTACTACTGATGGTGCTACTATTGGAAATCGCGACGGAAATGTAAATTGGAGCGGCAATGTCTTCCTGAACGTAGCAGATTTGAATGACACCACATATCAATATAATTCAGATGGAAGAACGGAAATGTCGCTGTATTATGCCAAAGACGTAGTCTGGGATGGTATCGTTTCCGGTGAGGGTGAGCTGGTGTTCTCAACGGGGCAGCCCGATACCGGCTTGGATCATCGGCTAATATTGACGAATGCAGATAATACGTTCAGCGGTGTTTACCGTATCAATGCATCTTATCTTTGTACCTTGGCATTGGCAGATTCTTCAGCTGCGGCGCTGGCATCTGTTTCATTGGAAACAGCAAACTCCCGGCTTGTCCTGATGAGTGTATCTGCTGCTGTGGAAGCGCTCAATGGAACCGCTGGTGTGGTGCAGGCTGAAGGGACCGGCGCATGTGTGCTCAGCATTAGCTCAGGCGACTATTCCGGACTAGTTCGCGACTTTGCCAACCCGACTCCAGGCCTTTCGCTCGGTATTTCTAAGAGTGGTAGTGGAACGTTGACGTTGAGTGGGACAGCGTGTACTTACACCGGTGCAACGATTGTGGAGGGAGGGTGTCTTGTGTTCAGCAGCGATGCCCGGTTGGGTGATATAAGTATGACAGGCGGAACGACATTGTTCGAGGTAGAGGGGAGCCTTACCTTGCTGGCTGGAGCAGACCTTTCTGTTGATATGGCGGAAAGAACGCAGGCATTGAGCGTCGGGGGTGCTCTCAATGTATCAGATAAGCCACACTCCGTGCTTATAACCGGTTACGAAAACCTGTCACCGGGCACGTATGATGTTCTGACGTGGGGAGCGGTTTCAGATGTAAATATACAGGATTTTGTGGTGCGAGGCATGAGCGATACCGAGGATGTTATCTATAGCGCACGGGTGCAGGGGAATGCCCTGCAGCTTGTTGTAGGCAATATGGCGGCGGAGCCGTGGCTCTGGAGTGCAGGCAGTGCCAGCTGGAGCGATACCTCTGCTGCGCAGTGGGACAATACAGCGGGGCTGTTGCCAGCCGGTCAGTCAGTAACCTTCAGTTCTCGGGACGCCGGCACTGTAAGCCTGGGGCTTGTTACACCAGCTTCCATCAGTGTCAATGGCGGTGAATATACCTTTGTTGCAGCCTCAAATGGTAACGCTGGCATTGTGAGCAGCGGAGCTCTTTCTGTTTCTGGGGCCGATACCGTCCTGAAAATGAACCTGCCCAATATTGATTTCAGCGGAAGTACAGTGCTGCTCGGAGGCATCCTTGAAATTGGTGCTCAGAATGCACTTGGTTCTTCATCTGTATATTTCAATGGTGGTGCATTGCGTTATGGCGCTGGCATCACGCAGGATATCAGCGCGCAATTGAATCCTGACAGTGTGGATGTGGTGCGCGTTGATACCAATGGAAATAATGTGAGCTGGGAAAATGCCACGGGCGTGCATCTTGCTCTGACAAATGGTATTACCAAGGGCGGTGACGGCACTCTGTCACTGCTCTGGTCTGCGGCGGATGATACATATACCGGCGCGCTTACAACAAATGCGGGCACGCTCCAAATTACCCAATCCGGCAGTACTGGCACGTTGAACGGTGGATTTTCCGGCGGCGGAACATTACGACTTACGAGCGTGCAAGGTCGTTTGAATATCCAGAGCGACAACAGCGAATTTGTCGGCACGGTTTCTCTTTCTGGCGATGGTTCGAACAACTCCGGTGGCGTGTGTTTTGCGGATGGCAATGCCATGGGCGGTGTCTACACTACTGTACGGTTAGACGGACAGCGCTTCTGGTTTAATACAGCTGCAAGTTGCGCGGCTGACATAGTGGTTGGGGAGGGAATCACCTACATGGATGGCAGCAGCGGAAGCAGCTATGCGTTCAGCGGCAGTGTTTCCGGAACGGGTACGCTGGAGCTCATTCCATCAAGCAACATTACCATGTCCGGGGATACAAGTGGGTTTACCGGGCGGTTTATACACCCGGGCAATGCTGCCAACAACTGGCAATTCGGCGGTGCTGGAATATCCGGCTCAGGTCAGATACAGGCAGAACTCAATGCAGCGGGGGCCAATATGACCTACCTTATCATGTATTCCGGGGATACTACATTAAGCGGGTTTGTATCCGGGCTGGCATCGCTGCGGCAGGGGGGCTCCGGCGTGCTTGCCCTGACCGGGAACAATACGAGCCAGGGCAAGCTGGTGATAGACGCCGGGTGCGAGGTCCAGCTGGGCACCGCTACGCAGCCGGCTATCTGGAGTGGCAGTGTTGTGAGCGGTGGCGGTAAGCTGACCCTGGTGAATGGCACACTCAGTAGTGGCTTATCCACAGCAGATGCTGTCCTGGTAGCAGATGTTGCAGAAGATGCGGTTGTGCATCTGGGTGGAATGTCTGCCAATGCGTTTCAGGGAATCACCATTGCAGCTGGTGGTCAGCTTACTGGTGTTTCTGGGGATTTGACTGTTGGCAGCGGTGGGCCGGTCATGTCGCTGACTCTCGCTCCGGAAAATGTGGGTGAAACGGCAGCTCTTGCGCCTGGTGAGCAAAATATGCTTGGTATCACCGCTGGGAATCTGAATATCAGTGACGCTCTTTCCATAAGCATTGATATGGAAACAATAAAGGATATTATCAATGGAGAGCGGCAGGCGGTGTACTTACATGTGACTGATGCAGATATTGTACTTCAGAACGGTGTGACTGTCTCATCATTATTTGCAAACAGTGCTACCAATCCTGCCGCGCTGGGGCTTGTCGCGCTCGGGGTGGATGGCGGCAATATTGTGCTCGAAGGCGCTGTGACAGATGTCTACATGGTTACAGAAAATGGCGATTATCCCACCGTGACCTCCTACACACGCCTGCAGGAGTACAAAGCCACCTTTGTGGATGCCGGGTATACCTTATCATTGCAATTACCCGGAGACAATACGCAGGAAGCCTGGGTCAATAATCTGCTTGGCAGCGGCAATCTCGACATCCGTAATACAGACCAGAATCAGGGCGTGGTGCGCGTTCTGTTGAATAATACCATACTGGGTGCTGCGGATGAAACGCTGACTCCGGATGAACAGTTGCAGATAGATACCGCCAATACGGCATTGGAGGGCAACGTAACGGCTGGAGCTGGCGTTCAGCTGGTCAAAACTGGCAGTGGAAGGCTGACAATCGGCGGTGACTTGACCGCGGAGTCGCTGGAGCTGGAGGAAGGAACACTGCAACTCAATGGTACAGAGAATCAGGTGAACATCTTGCAGGGAACTGGTAATCTGCTTCTGGAGGGCTCATTGCTCATTGCAGGGGATTCTGCTTCATTCGATGGCTTTCTTTCCGGTGATGGGGAATTGATACTCAACGGCTCATTGCCTGGTAAGGGGACGGTCGGTTGCTTGTCGGGTACGGGAAGCCTCCTTGGCGTGGGGGAGTCCATAGTAGTTAAAAATATGCAGAATGGCACGTTTTCCGGGACGTTGGAAAAAGGTTCTGGAGGAGGTGTACTTACAGTGAGGCGCGGCGCGGGGGAACTGACCCTTTCCCGTATACAGGGCTCATCAGCCTGGAGTATTCAGAATGGCGGCAATCTTGTGCTGGAACAATCCGGCACTGCAAATTCTCCCCTGACACTGGGCAGTCTGGAGTTGTTTTCCGGGTCGCAAACGAGTATTGTATTGAATACAGACACCTCTGTAGAGGTGTTTAGTCTTGG
>JAEIGA010005017.1_pt1 | contig 20327 bp, 16 predicted proteins | sample 9270691 | NCBI WGS metagenome assembly JAEIGA01 (sample SAMN17057246, study PRJNA624740) | gut metagenome | biome: biome; isolation source: fecal sample | host: Bos grunniens | place: China: Xizang | collected 2019 | reverse complement strand
CCCGAGAGGTCTTCTTTTTTTGCGCGATTTACTGTCCCACAAAAAAAGTTGTGTGACAGTTTCGCCCGAAAACATTGCGCGCGATTTACAAGTTGACTATACTACTAAAGAATTAAAGTAAAGGTGTGCCTTTCCGCACACTGTTGGAGGTATATTATGTCAGCTACATTAACCGTCAAAGGCCTCAAAGCAGGCGTCGGCGAAAAAGAGATCCTGCACGGGATCGACCTTGTCATCAACCCGGGCGAGACCCATGTCTTCATGGGCCCGAACGGTGCCGGTAAATCCACCCTCGGCAACGCGATCATGGGCCACCCGGCCTACGAAGTGACCGAAGGGTCCATCACTTACGGCGACCTCGACCTGCTCGAGGAGACCGCGGACAAGCGCGCGAAAGCGGGCCTGTTCATGACGTTCCAGAACCCGATCGAAGTCCCCGGCATCACCGTCGCGAACTTCATGCGCAACGCCATCGAGATGAGAACGGGCGAGCGCGTCAAACTGTGGAACTTCCGCAAAAAGGTCAAGGAGATCGCGAACATCCTGACCATTCCGGAAGACTACGCGGACCGCGACCTCAATGTCGGCTTCTCCGGCGGTGAGAAGAAGAAAGCGGAGATCCTCCAGCTGCTCATCCTCGACCCGGACCTTGCCATCCTCGACGAGACCGACTCCGGTCTGGACGTCGACGCCGTCCGCGTCGTCTCCAAGGGCATCCAGGAGTTCCAGAAAAAGCCGGGCAAATCGCTCTTCATCATCACGCACAACGCCGCCATCCTCGAGGCGCTGGATGTCACGCATACCCACATCCTCGTCGACGGAAAGATCGTCAAGAGCGGCGGCAAGGAACTCATCGACGAGATCTTCACCGAAGGCTTCGAGAAGTACATCGAAGCGGACGCCGAATAATCACAGAGAGGTAGCAACAATGGCAAAAGAGAAAACGTTCGTCGAGGACGTACAGCGCGACCTCTACGACTTTCGCGATGAGGAGATCGACTTTTACCGGGTCGACACCGGTCTGACTGAAGACATCGTCCTGCAGATCTCCGAAGAAAAGAATGACCCGGAATGGATGCGTGACTTCCGACTGAAGTGCCTCGACATCTTCAACCATTCCAAGATGCCGCCGTGGGGCCCCTCCATCGACGGCCTCGACCTCAACAACATCGTCACCTACGTCAAGCCGAAGACCGGCATGGCGGGCAAATGGGAAGATGTTCCGGAGGACATCAAGAACACGTTCGAGCGGCTCGGCATCCCCGAGGCGGAGAGAAAGTCTCTCGCCGGCGTCGGCGCCCAGTACGACTCGGAACTCGTCTATCACAACATCCGCGCCGAAGTCGCGGCCCAGGGCGTCATCTACACCGACGTGGAAAGCGCCCTCCACGGCCCCTACGGCGATATGATCAAGGACCACTTCATGAAACTGGTCCTGCCGACGGAACACCCCTTCGCCGCCCTGCACGGCGCCGTCTGGTCCGGCGGTTCCTTCGTCTACGTCCCGCCCGGAGTGGACGTCGAGATCCCGCTGCAGTCCTACTTCCGTCTGAACGCGCCGGGCGCCGGCCAGTTCGAGCACACCCTCATCATCGTCGATGACCGGGCGAAGCTCCACTTCATCGAAGGCTGCTCCGCGCCGAAATACAGCGTCGCGAACCTCCACGCCGGCTGTGTTGAGATCTACGTCGGGGACAACGCCAAAATGCGTTATTCCACCATCGAGAACTGGTCGAAGAACATGTACAACCTCAACACCAAGCGTGTGACGGTCGGCGCGAACAGCGCCATGGAGTGGGTCTCCGGTTCCTTCGGCTCCCACACGTCCTATCTGTACCCCATGACGGTCCTGAAGGGCGACCACTCCAAAATGGACTACACCGGCATCACCTTCGCCGGCGCCGGCCAGGAGCTGGACACCGGCATGAAGGTCAACCACATCGGCAAGCACACGACTTCCTCCGTCAATACCCGTTCCATCTGCAAGGACGGCGGCATCTCCAACACGAGAACGTCCGTGGTCATTGCGCCGAACGCGGACGAGTCGAAGTCCATCGTCGGCTGTACGTCCCTCATGCTGGACAGCAAATCGCGGTCCGACACCATCCCGGCCATCGACGTCCGGAATCAGAACTCCGATGTCGGTCACGAAGCAAAGATCGGCAAGATCTCCGATGAAGCGGTCTTCTACCTCATGTCCCGCGGCATCTCCGAAGAGGATGCCCGCGCCATGATCGTCTCCGGTTTCGCCGAGAGCGTCTCCAAGGAGCTCCCGCTGGAGTATGCCGTTGAAATGAACAACCTCATCCGGCTCGAAATGGTCGGAGCCATCGGTTAATGCGGGAAAGGAGAATACTACAATGGCAGAAGTAAAAAGTATTACACTGAACCGCATGAAGATGCTCACCTGGCGCTGGCTCAAGATGAATGAGCGCACGGTGGAATTCGCGGCCGAAGGCACGGCGGGTGCCCCCGACATCCTCCGCCCTGTGGGCGTCGAGGTCCTCGCAGACACCGCTGCCGTCAAAGACGTCAAAGGCGGCGCCGGCCCCCAGGTGGACGCGCTGCTGGAAAACGCAAACACCCTCGGGTTCTGCGTCGCGGACGGCGTGGAAGTCAAAGAGCCCGTCCGCATCCGGTACGACCTTTCGGACGGTGCCAGCACCTTTGAGAAATACGCGGTCGTCGTCGGCGACCACGCGAAGGTCACCCTCATCATGGATGTGGCTTCCGCGGAAAACGCGGAAGGCTATGCCGCGTTCCAGACCCACGTGAAAGTGGGGGAGGGCGCTGTCGTCAACCTCGTCCAGATCCATCGCGCCGCCAACGGTTATCACATCATCGATGACTTCGGCGCGGAGGTCGCGGAGACCGGCGCGTTCCACGCCATCCAGATCGCCTTCACCGGCAAAGAGAACGACCTCGGCGGTCACGTGGAACTCCTCGGAGACCGCGCACAGACCACCATCCATTCCGGCTATCTCACCGCGGACGACCACGCCATGGACATCAACTACTATGTCAACCACGTGGGCCGCGAGTGCCAGACCGATATCTACACCTCCGGCGTCCTGCGCGACCGGTGCTACAAAGTCTTCCGCACCACCATCGACTTCCAGCCCGGCGCCGTGAAGTCGGAAGGCGTGGAGAACGAGAACGTCCTGCTCATGAACAACGGTGTCACCAACAAGACCGTCCCCACCATCCTCTGCGGAGAAGAGGACGTCTCCGGTGAACACGGCTGTACGGTCGGACGGCTGGCCGACGACCTCATCTTCTACCTCGAGTCCCGGGGCATCCCGAACGAGGAGATCTACGAGATGATGGCCAAGGCCCGTCTCGAAGCCACCATCCGCCAGATCCCGGACGAGAAGACCGTGGAAGAGCTGGTGGAGTTCAACAACAATCTGTAAATCGCCCGCGGGAGAAGGAATACTATGATCGATGTAAAAGCAGTACGGAAAGACTTTCCGTTTTTCGAGGCCATGGACCTCGCGTACCTCGACAACTCCGCCACCTCCCAGACGCCGAAGAGCGTGCTGGACGCGGAGTGGCAGTTCTATGTGGACTCCAACGCCAACCCCTTCCGGGGCATCTATGAGCTTTCGGAGCGCGCCACCAACGCGTATGAACACGCCCGGGAGACCGTGCGGGAGTTCATCCATGCGAAGAGCGTGAAGGAAGTCGTCTTCACCCGGAACGCCTCCGAGAGCCTGAACCTCATTGCCTACAGTTTCGGCAGTCTCGTCTTAGAGGAGGGCGATGAGATCCTCGTCTCCATCCTCGAGCACCACAGCAACATGCTGCCCTGGCGCATGGCTGCGGAAAAGGCGGGCGCCACGGTGAAGTACCTCGAAGTGGACATCACCGGCGAGATCACCCCGGAGATGGTGCAGGAGGCCCTGACCCCGAAGACCAAGCTCTTCGCCATCACCCAGGTCTCCAACATCATGGGCCGGGAAAACGACATCAAAACGTTCGCGAAGCTGTGCCACGACAACGGCACCTACATCGTCTGTGACGGCGCCCAGAGCGTGCCCCACATGGCGGTGGACGTACAGGACCTCGACGTGGACTTCCTCGTGTTCTCCGGCCACAAGATGCTGTCGCCCATGGGCGTCGGCGTCCTGTACGGCAAGGAGGAGCACCTGGCGGCCATGCCTCCGTTCCTCACCGGCGGCGAGATGATCTCCACTGTCAGCTATGACGGCATGACCCTCTCGGAGCTGCCGCACAAGTTTGAGGCCGGCACGGTCAACGCCTCCGGTGCGGTCGCCCTGGAAGCCGCCATCGAGTACATCAAAAAGATCGGCTTTGAGGACATCGGAGCACGGGAGACCATGCTCTGCAAGCGCATGCTGGACGGCATCCGGAACATCCCGCACGTCACAGTGCTCGGCTCCGACAAACCGGAAGAGCACCACGGCATCATCGCCTTCAAGATCGACGGGGTCCATCCCCACGACATCTCCGCCATCTTCGCGGACAACAACGTCGCGGTCCGGGCGGGCCACCACTGCGCGCAGCCGCTGCACATCTGCCTCGGCATCCCGTCCACGACCCGCGCGAGCGTCATGTTCTACAACACCGAAGAGGAAGTGGACCGCTTCCTCGACATCCTGTCACAGATAAGGGGGGCAATGGGCTTTGGCGATTAACGCGTTTTACAATGAGATCCTCACGGATCACAACCTGCACCCAATGCACAAATACAACCTCAAGGACCCGAACCTCATCCTCGAGGGCCTGAACCCGAGCTGCGGCGACGACATCGTCCTGCAGCTGAAGATGAACGACGACGGCATCATTGAAGACGGTTCCTACAACGGCGACGGCTGTGCCGTCTCCATGGCCTCCGCCGACATGATGCTGGACCTCGTCATCGGCAAGCACAAAGACGAGGCGAAGCGCCTCGCGGACATCTTCGTCCGCATGATCAAATCCGAAGCCACGGAAGAGGAAATTGAAGAGCTCGAGGAAGCGTCCTCGCTGCGCGACGTCTCCCACATGCCTTCCCGGGTCAAGTGCGCCGTCCTCGGCTGGCACACCATGGAAGAGCTCGTGGACAAGGAACCCATCAAGAACCCCGGAGAGCGTTCCGGAGAGGCGGTAAGCACCGAATGAGTCTTTATAAAGAAATGGGCATCTCGGAAGAGGTGCTCCGTTTTTCCGAAAGCATCCTGGCCGGCCTGAAGGACCGGTTCGAGGAGCTGGACAAGACAGCGGAATACAACCAGTACAAGGTCCTGCACGCCATGCAGAAAAACCACGTGTCGGCACAGTGTTTTGCCGGGACGACGGGCTACGGGCATGACGACCTGGGGCGCGATGTGCTGGAGAAAGTCTATGCCGACGTGTTCCACACGGAGGCTGCCCTCGTGCGCCCGCAGATCACCTGCGGCACCCACGCGCTGGCCACCGCGCTGTCGGCGAACCTCCTGCCGGGCGACGAACTGCTGAGCCCGGTGGGGAAGCCCTATGACACGCTGGAAGAGGTCATCGGCATAAGGGAGTCCGCGTGCTCGCTGGCCGAGTACGGCGTCTCCTACCGGCAGGTGGACCTTCTGGAAGACGGCTCCATCGACTGGGACGGCATTGCGGCCGCCCTGGGCGAGAAGACGAAACTCGTCACCATCCAGCGGTCGAAGGGCTACCAGATGCGCCCGACCTTCTCGGTCGCGCAGATCGGGGAGCTCATCGCCTTCGTGAAAGAGCGCAAGCCGGATGTCCTCGTCATGGTGGACAACTGCTACGGCGAGTTCACGGAAACCCTGGAGCCCTCGGACGTGGGGGCCGACATGGTCGTCGGGTCCCTCATCAAGAACCCGGGCGGCGGCATCGCGCCCACCGGCGGGTACATCGCCGGCACGCGGCAGTGTGTGGACCGGTGTCTCTACCGGCTGAGCGCCCCGGGCCTCGGCCAGGACATCGGCGCGTCGCTCACCGTGAACACCTCGCTGTACCAGGGCTTTTTCTTCGCCCCGACCGTGGTCGCGGCCGCGCTGAAAGGCGCCATCTTTGTGGCGGCCGCCTTCGAACAGCTCGGCTTCCATGTCGTCCCGGCATCGGACGAACCGCGGTACGACATCATCCAGTCTATCGAACTGGGCTCGGAGGAGGCCATGCTCGCCTTTGCGGAGGGCATCCAGTCCGCCGCTCCGGTGGACAGCTTCGTCACCCCGGTGGCAGCGCCCATGGACGGCTATGACGACCTCGTCGTCATGGCGGCGGGCGACTTCATTCAGGGCTCTTCCATCGAACTCTCGGCGGACGGCCCCATGAGAGAACCGTATGCCATCTACTTCCAGGGAGGCCTTACGTTCCCCCACGCGAAGCTGGGCGGCATGATGGCCCTGCAGAAGATGCTGGACCGCGGGTTCCTCACTTTGTAAAGTGTTTCATTTTTTACTGGTATTTTTTAGTTTTATCTTTTAAGATGATAGTGTAGGCTTCTGCCTGCGCTATCATTCTTTTTTTGAAAAAGGAGTTTTTACTATGACTGCTGGAATCATTGCTATCATCATTTTGGTCGTCTTTGTGGCGCTGGTCGTCGTCTGGGTCATCTCGGTCCAGAGAAGACTGGTCTCCATCGACGAGCTCTGCGGCAACGCCATGTCTCAGATCGGTGTGCAGCAGAACACCCGTTGGGACGCGCTGAACGCGCTGGCCGACCTCACCAAGCAGTATGACGAGCACGAATACAATACACTGAAAGACGTCATCAGCCACCGCCAGCCCATTACGGCGAACAGCACGGCTGCCGACGCCGAGGCCCAGGAGAACTTCCTCACCCAGGCCATGGCCCGCTTCATGGCCGTTGCGGAGCAGTATCCGGACCTGAAGGCGAACACCATGTACACCGAGACCATGAAGGGCGTCAAGCAGTACGAAGAGAACGTCCGTCTGGCCCGTATGACCTACAACGACACGGTCACCAAGTTCAACCGCGTCGTCCGTCAGTTCCCGACCAACCTGGTCGCCGGCATGCTGGGCTTCCCGAAGAAGGATTACCTCGAGACCGAAGAAGCCAAGAAAGACATGCCCGATATGAAACGGTAACATTCCTATGAAAAAAGCATTCGCACGCGTGGCGAGCGCCCTGCTCGCCATGCTCTTTGCGGCTGTGCTGACCGTGCCGTCCTTCGCCATCGGGGAAGAGGGCGTCTACTACTCCATCGACGTGAGCGTCACCCTCCTCGACGACAGCTCCGCCCAGGTCATTGAGGTCTGGGACGTGGGGCTCGACGAAGACTGGTCCGAGATCTATGTCCCGAAGAACAACCTCGGCGACATGGCCATCAAAAACATGCAGGTCAAAGATCTCGACACCGGCGCGGAGTACACCTACGTCGGCGAGAACTGGGACGTGGGCTCCGGCATGAGCACGGCCGACAAGCGCCTCATGAAGCACGAGAAATGCGGTATCGCGCCCCGTTCCGACGGCGGTCTCGAGCTCTGCTGGGGCATCTCCGGCGAAGGCCGGCACAAATATCAGCTGAGCTATCTCATGACCAATGTGGTCCAGCGGTATTCGGACGGGTATGACGGGTTCCATGTACGGTTCGTCAATTCCAACCTGCATCCGCAGCCTCAGCATGTCTCGGTGGTGGTAGATACCCAGGACGTCGAGGAGATGACTCCGGACAACACGAAGTTCTGGGCCTTCGGCCTCATGGGCACCACCCGCATGGAGGACGGCCGCGTCATCGTCGAGTCCGACGAGAACGGCACCATCAACTACTGCAACGTCATGATGCGGTTCGACCAGGGCATGTTTGAACCGGCAGTGCAGAACGACAAAACGTTCCGCTATGTGGTGCAGCAGGCCTTTGTCGGTTCGGACTATGACCTCGACGCGTACGACAGCGGCGAGTCCGGCACGGACAGTGCCATTGCTGCTCCGGACACCGAGATCTACGGCGGCGATGAGAGCGACTTCTTCAACGGCGGCGGCAACAGCCGTCTGGTCGACTTCCTCATGGCGCTGTTCATCCCGCTCATCGCCCTTCTCATCTTCATCTTCGGCATCGGCCGCCTGCTCATGGGCCGCGGCACCAGCGGCAGCGGTCTGACCAAACGGGTCGTCTCCGACATCACCCGCAAGGAAAAGAAGGAAGTTCTTTACTCGAGAGACCTTCCCTTTGAAGGCAGCCTGCCGGAGTCCTACATGGCCCTCGACACCATGGATGAACTGCCCGGCAAGGGCGCCATCATCGAGGCGTACCTGCTGCGCTGGATGAAGGAAGGCTGGGCCCGGGTCGAGGAGACCCCGGAAAAACGGCTCGGCGGCCTGTTCGGCGAAAAGATGGTGCCCTCCATCGTCTTCCCGCCGGAGGCGGCAGAAGACGTGAGCGGCAAGATGAGCCCCGCGGAAAACGAACTGTGGAAGATCCTCCACGCCGCGGCCGGCTCCGATGAGATCCTTCAGGAGAAGGAACTGAAAGCTTACGGGCAGTCTCACTATGAGCGCCTCGAAGGCTTCTTCGAGGACGTCCTGAACGAAGGCGTCAAACGGGCGAAAGACCACGGCGACATCGTCGATACCGTCGAAAAGGTCTTCCTGTTCAACACCCACAAGACCACCTTCAGCGAGACGGGACGGAAGAAGTTCCTCGACCTTCTCGGCTTCAGGAAGTTCCTCAAAGAGTTCACCATCATCAACGAGCGCGAAGCGCGGGACGTCGGCCTCTGGGGCGACTACCTGTCCTATGCCGCCCTCTTCGGCATTGCGGAAGAGGTGGCGGAACAGTTCAAGGAACTGGTGCCCGACTTCTTCACGAATCCGGAGGCGTACGGCTACTACGGCGCCGGCTGGAACACCTATGACATGATCTGGATGATGCACTGGATGAACCACTTCTCCAACACGGCATACAACAGCTACATGGCCGGACGCTCCGCGCAGGAGATCCACACGGCCTCTTCCGGCGGCGGAGGGTTCTCCTCCTTCGGCGGTGGCGGCGGCTTCTCCGGCGGCGGCATCGGCGGCGGTGGCCGTTGACAGACAAAAAAAGACCTCGGCTCTGCCGAGGTCTTTTCGTTTATTTCAGTGCTGTCTTCACCAGACCGAGGAACAGCGGGTGCGGGCGGTTCGGGCGGCTCTTGAACTCGGGGTGGTACTGCACGCCGATGTAGAAGCCGTTCTCCGGGAGCTCGACGGTCTCGATGATGAGGTCGTCGGGGGAGTGGCCGGAGAGGACCAGGCCGGCGTCCCGCAGGACGTCCCGGTAGTCGTTGTTGAACTCATAGCGGTGGCGGTGCCGCTCCTGGATCTCCCGTTTGCCGTACCACTTCTCCATCTGGCTGCCGGGCTCGATGACACAGGGATAGGCGCCGAGGCGGAGGGTGCCGCCCTTGCGGATGTTTTTGTACTGGTCCGGCATGAAGTCGATGACCTTGTGTTTCGCGGTCTCATCGAACTCGCCGGAACTCGCGCCTTCGAGGCCGCAGACGTGCCGGGAAAACTCGATGACGGCGATCTGCATGCCGAGGCAGATGCCGAGGTAGGGGAGGTTCTGGGTCCTGCAGTATTCCGCGGTGGCGATCTTCCCCTCGATGCCGCGGTTGCCGAAGCCGCCGGGGACGACCACGCCGTCGACGTTTTTCAGGATGTCAGCGACGTTCTCCCGAGTGATGAGTTCAGAGTCGATCCACTCGATGTCCACATGGGCGCCGCAGGCATAGCCCGCGTGGCGCAGGGCCTCCGCCACGGACAGGTAGGCGTCGTGGAGCTGCACGTACTTGCCGACGATGCCGATGGTCACGTTTTTCGCGGCGTGTTCAATGGAGTCCACCATCTGCTTCCAGTCCGCAAGGTCGAGCTCGTGCGGGTCCAGGCCGAGGTCCAGACAGACGAGGCGGGAGAAGCCGTGCTTCTCGAGCATGACCGGAGCCTCATAGAGGGTGGGCACCGTCATGTTCTCGATGACGTGCTCTGTCCGGACGTTACAGAACATGGCGATCTTCTTGAAGATGCCGGGCTCCAGCGGCTTGTCGCAGCGGAGGACGATGAAGTTCGGGTGGATGCCGAGGCCCTGCAGCTCCTTGACGGAGTGCTGGGTGGGTTTGGTCTTGTGCTCGTCGGAGCCGGAGAGGAAGGGGACGAGGGTGACGTGGATGAAGCAGCAGTTCTCGGGGCCGACTTCCAGGGAGACCTGGCGGATCGCCTCAATGAAAGGCTGGCTCTCGATGTCGCCGATGGTGCCGCCGATCTCCGTGATGACGACGTCCGCTTCGGAGTGTTCTCCGACGGCGTAGATGAAGTCCTTGATCTCGTTGGTGATGTGGGGGATGACCTGAACAGTCTGTCCGAGGTATTCGCCGCGGCGCTCCTTGTTCAGGACGTTCCAGTAGACCTTGCCGGTGGTGAGGTTCGAGAACTTGTTGAGGTCCTCGTCGATGAAGCGCTCATAGTGGCCGAGGTCCAGGTCCGTCTCCGCGCCGTCTTCGGTCACGTAGACCTCGCCGTGCTGGAAGGGACTCATGGTGCCGGGGTCCACGTTGATGTACGGGTCCAGCTTCTGGGCCGCCACTTTGTAGCCCCGGGCCTTCAGCAGGCGTCCGAGGGAGGCCGCCGTAATGCCCTTGCCGAGGCCGGAGACGACACCGCCGGTCACAAAGATGTATTTGGTACTCATTCAGACACTCCTTTTCCTGACGGGGAAGTGACGCAAAAAGAAAAAGCCCACCTGCGTTTTGGGGGCACGAGGCCCGTGACGCAAATGAACTCCATTGCTCACTTCTCAAAATGAAAAATGATATTTGTTTTACAAGAAAAGTATAGTCTTCCGTTTTTCATTTTTCAAGGGGTTTTTCACAGCGATTTCCCCAAAACAGGTGAGCGGAGGCTCACAAAATGAAAGTTGACATATACATTATTTGCATATATAATACTTTGCAAGCGGCAAAGGCGTCGCAGTCACCCAAGGGTGTACTGTATCGTTTTGCCGCTTATTTTTTTCGTCATTTTAAACCATCATAAATATGCAAAGAATGGAGTTTGAAAACTATGAAGAACCAGCACCTCATCGAAGTCCTTGAAAGTGTCAAAAAGCGCGACAGCGACCAGCCGGAGTTCATCCAGGCCGTCACCGAAGTGTTCGAGTCTCTGGACCCCGTGGCAGACGCCCGCCCCGACCTCATTGAAGCCGGCGTGTTCGAGCGCATCGTCGAGCCGGAACGCCAGATCATCTTCCGCGTTCCGTGGGTCGACGACAACGGCAAAGTCCAGGTCAACCGCGGTTTCCGCGTCCAGTTCAACTCCGCCATCGGCCCCTACAAAGGCGGCCTGCGTCTCCATCCGTCTGTCTACCTTGGCATCATCAAGTTCCTCGGTTTTGAGCAGATCTTCAAAAACTCCCTGACCACCCTGCCCATGGGCGGCGGCAAAGGCGGCTCCGACTTCGACCCGAAGGGCAAGTCCGACGCCGAGGTCATGCGTTTCTGCCAGAGCTTCATGACCGAGCTCTCCAAGCATATCGGCCCCGACACCGACGTTCCCGCCGGCGACATCGGCACCGGTGCCCGTGAAGTCGCCTACATGTTCGGCCAGTACAAGAGACTCCGCAACGAGTTCTCCGGCGTCCTGACCGGCAAGGGCCTCACCTTCGGCGGCTCCCTCGCCAGAACCGAAGCCACCGGCTACGGTCTGTGCTATTTCTGCAACGAGATGCTGAAGGCGAACGGCAAGTCCTTCGAGGGCCAGACCGTCTGCATCTCCGGTTCCGGCAACGTCGCCATCTACGCGGTGGAAAAAGCCACTGCTCTGGGTGCGAAAGTCATCACCATGTCCGACTCCAACGGCTACATCGTCGACAAGAACGGCATCGACCTCGACTGTGTCAAGCAGCTGAAGGAAGTCGAGAGAAAGAGAATCAAAGAGTACGTCAGCACCCATCCGGATGCCGAGTACCATGAAGGCTGCGCCGGCGTGTGGAGCACTCCCTGCGACATCGCGCTGCCCTGCGCCACCCAGAACGAGATCGACGAGGCCTCCGCGAAGGCTCTGGCTGCCAACGGCTGCTACTGTGTCTGCGAAGGCGCGAACATGCCCTCCACGCCCGAAGCCATCGAAGTTTACTTCGCCAACAACATGCTCTACGGCCCGGCCAAAGCGGCCAATGCCGGCGGCGTCGCCGTATCCGGTCTGGAAATGTCCCAGAACTCCATGCGTTACGGCTGGACATTCGAGGAAGTTGATGGTAGACTTCAAACTATTATGAAAGATATTTTTGCCTCCTGTGACTCCGCAGCCAAAGAGTTCGGCCTGGAAGGAAACTACATGGCGGGTGCCAACATCGCCGGTTTCCTGAAAGTCGCGGAAGCCATGAAGGCTCAGGGATGTGTATAACAACATGTACGAAGGACTCATATTTCCCGAAGGCTACAAAGCGAAGCTGTCTCCCAAGGAGACACAGACCGCTGTAGAATTCACCAGAGACGCGTTCCAGAAGAACATCCGTCTTGCGCTGAACCTGCGCCGCGTGACCTGCCCGCTCTTCGTGACGGCGGCCAGCGGCATCAACGACGACCTCAACGGCGTCGAGCGCAAAGTGGAGTTCGACATGGCGAATGTGGAAGGGACCGCCCAGGTGGTCCAGTCCCTGGCCAAGTGGAAACGCGCGGCCCTCGGGCGGTACGGGTTTGAACCGGGGGAGGGCATGTACACCAACATGTCCGCCATCCGCCGAGACGACTCCTGCGACTCGCTGCACTCCATCTACGTGGACCAGTGGGACTGGGAGCGCGTCATCACCGAAGACCAGCGCAATGAGGAATACCTCAAGGACACCGTCCAGCGCATCGTCAACGCCCTGGCTGCCACCAAGGCCTTTGTGAACAACCAGTACCCGGACCTGCACCGGACCATCGAGCCGGACGTGTTCTTCATCACGGCGCAGGAGCTGGAAGATATGTACCCGGACCTCTCTCCGAAAGAGCGGGAAGACCGCATCGTGGAGGAGAAGAAGACCGTCTTCATCATGCAGATCGGCGACGTTCTGAAGAGCGGGCAGAAGCATGACGGACGGGCCCCGGACTACGACGACTGGAAACTCAACGGCGATCTGCTCCTCTGGAACGAAGTCCTGAACTGCGCGGAAGAGATCTCTTCCATGGGCATCCGCGTGGACGCGGCGTCTCTGAAAGAGCAGCTGAAGAAAGCCGGCTGTGAAGAGCGCCTGCAGTACCCCTTCCACAAGGGCATCATCGACGGCACTCTGCCGCTGACCATCGGCGGCGGCATCGGCCAGTCCCGCGTCTGCATGTTCATGCTGGAAAAAGCCCATGTGGGTGAGGTTCAGGTCTCGGTGTGGCCCGAGGACATGCTGGAGGAATGCGAGAAGCACGGCATCACGCTGCTCCAGTAAATACGACCTGTATGAGCAGGACCCCGGAGAATGTCTCCGGGGTCCTTTTTCTGTGGAATACGCACAAAGGGAAACTGGAACTTTTGTTAAGAATGTGGTATAATAATCGCGTAATTTTCGTAAATCGCCCAAGGAAAACGTGCAGGAGGCGCACTATGCTGGAGCTCAATTCTTATGTCATCTACGGGGACAACGGCGTTTGTCTCGTAGCCGACAGGCGGAAGGAGAAGTTTGCCGGTGTCATCCGCGAATACTATATCCTGAAGCCCCAGGGAAATGAAGGCGCCACGCTGTTCGTCCCCACCGACAACGAAGAGATCATCTCCAAGATGCGGGCCATCCTCAGCAAGGAAGAGATCCTCGACATCATCCACTCGCTGCCCGGAGAGAAAGTCCCCTGGGAGGAGAACAACAAGGTGCGGGGCGAGTATTACGACGAAGTCTTCGACCGGGGCGACCGCCGGGAGCTGTTGCTCCTCATCAAGTCGCTGTATGACCACAGGAAGGTCCGGAAGGAAGAGGGCAAGAAGCTTTGGACCATTGACGAAAACGCCATGAAGCACGCCGAGAGCCTCGTCTATGAGGAGTTCGGGACGGTGCTCGGCATCCCGCAGGAAGAGGTCGTCGACTTTATTGTTTCGGAAGTCGAAAAGGCGGAACGCGGGGAAGTGTGAGTTTTTGAGAATGTATGGAGAGTTGGGAACAGCTCTCCATTTTTTTGTAACAGTTTGTAAAGAGAACGTAAATTGACTTTTGCGCAGGGGAAGACTATATTTAGTCTTGTTATAGAAAGAGGTGTTCATCTTTGAGCGAAAACAGATTTCAGAAGATCCTCGAACAGCTGCGTGACCCCGACTCGGCTCTGTCCCGCCGGATCGAGACCATCGGCATGTCCGGCATGACCTTTGCCGGCGCCGGGCTCGGCATGCTGAAGTTCGTGGATTACGCGCAGAGAAAACAGTTGAAATACTCCGATGTCCTCAACCTGTTCCGGGAGGGGAAGATCGCCTCCTATCATTTCGATATGAGCAGCCGGGACCTCATCTTCCAGCGGAAAGACAACGGGACCTACGGTTCCGCCATCGTGCCGGACGCTGAGCTGTTCCTGAAGGACATCCACGACTACGTCAAAAAACACAACGAGGAGAACCCGGAAGACGTCATCTCCATGGACTATTCCCACGGCATCCCGAACTGGGTCTACGGTGCCCTCATCGGCGGCGTGGCGCTGCTCCTCATGCTGGACAACGCCCTTTGGAACATGTCCCAGACCCAGCAGCAGATCCAGATCCGTCAGGACCAGGGACGTCAGCAGTTCACCAAGTCCAAGTTCTCGCTGGAGAGCCGCCGTACCGCCACCTTCGCTGACGTGGCCGGCGCGGAAGAGGAGAAGGAAGAACTGAAGGAGATCGTCGAATACCTGAGAGACCCCGGCAAGTTCACCCGCCTCGGCGCCCGCGTGCCGAAGGGTGTCCTCATGGTCGGCCCTCCCGGTACCGGCAAGACCCTGCTGGCCCGCGCGGTCGCGGGGGAGGCAGGCGTGCCCTTCTTCTCCGTCTCCGGTTCGGAGTTCGTGGAAATGTATGTCGGCGTCGGTGCCGCCCGGGTGCGCGATCTGTTCGCCCAGGCCAAGGCCAACGCCCCTGCCATCGTCTTCATCGACGAGATAGACGCCCTGGCCCGGAAACGTGCCACAGACCTCTATACCGGCAACGAAGAGCGTGAGACCACCCTCAACCAGCTGCTGGTCGAGATGGACGGCTTCACCACCGAGGAGAACATCATCCTCATCGGCGCCACCAACCGGGCGGACGTCCTCGACCCGGCCCTTCTGCGGCCCGGCCGTTTCGACCGCCAGGTCCATGTCGGCTATCCGGACATCAAGGCCCGCGAGGCCATCCTGAAGGTCCATGTCAAGGGCAAACCGCTCGCGAACGAAGTGGACCTCGCCGAAGTGGCGAAGAACACCACCGGCTTCACCGGCGCGGACCTCGAGAACCTTTTGAACGAAGCGGCGCTCCTCTCCGCGAAGCGGAACAAGAATGCCATCGGCAATGAAGAGCTGAAGGAAGCGGCCGTCAAAGTCATGATGGGCGCGGAGAAACGCTCCCGCAAGGTCACCGACAAGGAACGCCGTCTGACGGCCTTCCACGAGGCGGGCCACGCCGTGGCCACCTACCACCTGGAGAGCCAGGACCCGGTCACGGAAGTGTCCATCATCCCGCGAGGCGCGGCCGGCGGCTACACCATGTCCACCCCGCAGGAGGACAAGATGTACATGTCCCGCGGCGAAATGCTCGACGAGCTCGTCACGCTGCTCGGCGGCCGGGTGGCGGAAGCCCTCGTCATCGGCGACGTCTCCACCGGCGCCTCGAACGACCTCGAGCGCGCCACGGCGCTTGCCAAGAGCATGATCACCCGCTACGGCATGGACGACATCATCGGTCTTGCCACGTACGGCACCAACACCGGCTTCTACGGCACCATCAAGGACTACTCCGAGAGCACGGCCACCGCCATCGACGAGGAAGTCAACGCCTTGCTGAAAGCCGCCTATGACCGCTGCGAGAAGATCCTCACCGAGCACAGAGACCAGCTCGACAAGCTGGCCGAATATCTCCTCGAGCACGAGAAGATCGACCAGTCCGGCTTCGAGAAGCTCATGGAAGCATAAAGTAAAATCAAGAAAGACCTCTCAGCTGAGAGGTCTTTTTTCTAATTCTGCGTTCTTTTCGTTTTCCGCTCGTCGCTCGTTGACGAAGGCGAGGACGCGGTTGAGGATGAGCAGGACGACAGCGGAGAGGTACAGCAGCACGATGAACGGCACGATGAACTTCGAGGAGAAGGGATCGGCAATGTTATAACCGATGGCGGTGAAGGAGATGACCTTCACGAGGTAGCCGAGCAGCGAGATGCCGAGGAAGGACCGGTAGTCCATCTGCATGTTGCCGAACAGGGAACTGATGGGGTTGGCCGGCACGAACGGGATCATGCGCATGGCGAACAGGATGATGGGGTTGCCGGTGCCGCCTTTGGCGCTCTGGACGGCGTCCTCCTCGTCGATGAGGATGGAGAGGACGGGGACCTTGATGAGCTTGTCTTTGATGAACCGGACGACTTTGCCGATGCCCCGGCCGATGGCGATGAAGAAGCGGAGCACGGGGTTCGTGACCGGCTTCTTGACCTTTTTGTCCTTGCCCTGGAGTTTCTCCAGCGCCTCTTTTTCCTGCTTGCGCTTGTCAGAAGTTTCCTTGAGGACTTTCTTGGTGCTGTTGTCCGCGTCGGAGACGACCTTCCAGAGGTTGTCGGACCGCATGATGAACTTCTTGATGCCGTTGCTCTTCGCGTTGTAGCCCATGGCGTACTTGATGGTGAAGATGATGCCGACGCCGATGAGGTTGATGATGAGCGCGACGGGGAAGGGGAAGATGACGGCCGCGATAAGGCAGGTGGCGGACACGGGAACAATGCCCACAAAGGACTTGAGGGCAAAGAAGATGAGGAGAGCCAGTACGATGAGCGGCTTGTACGGGAGTTCCGTGACCCGCTGCTCCAGGTTCTCCATGAAGGATTTGAATTTGATGTAGCGCATTTGGGCCCTGGTGATGCCAAGGTCCTCTCTCATTTGCTCGGCAGTCTGCGTAAGGGTGCCGACGATGTCGGGCCGCTCCGTTTTCCCCTCCGTCTTCGTCTCCTTCTCCTCTTTCGGTTTCGCGTTCTCGCTGACCCCGGGGAACTGCTCCTGCGCCATGGAGGACAGCTTCTCGAAGGGGGCGGTGATGTTGGTGAAATCGAGGTGGAGATTGAGATACGTGAAGACGATGGCGAGGAGGAGCAGAATGACGGCGATGGCATCCAGAAGCCGACTGGATCTCCGAATTCTACGCTGCTCCATTATCGTTCCTCACACAAAATATCTGTTATCAAAATTATATAAGGTTTTGTTTCACGGGTCAATGAGAAACACCCCGGACGCGGGGTCCGGGGTGTGAAAAACGGAAGGGGATTATTCGACTTCGTTCGTGGCAATGATGTCCACGCCGGTGCCGAGCAGGTCCTTGATGGCGACGTCGCCGATGTGGACCGGAGCCGGGAGAGAGGCCTTGTTGATCTCCTTCATGGCGGAGAGCAGCAGCTCTTTCGGGATGGCTCTGCTGGATTTGACCGGAACGATGTACGCTTTGCCGCCGGTGACCTTGACCGTGGAGGTCAGGGAGCGCTCGGGGTGCGTGACTTCCGCTCTGGCATAGGTGTCGCCGCGGGGGCAGGAGTTTCCGGTGACACTGATGACTTCGTTGACTTCATTCAGTGTGACGGTGACCGGGCAACCGCGGGGACATGCAACGCAAATCAGATTTCTTTCGATCATGGTTATGCCTCCTCAATACTGATGACGATTTCCTGGTCAGGTGTCATTTCGGCAATGTCTTTGGCCTTGATGATGACGTTCTCCATTTCACCGGGAGCCAGTTTGATCTTCTTGCGGTTGAGAAGGACCTTGTCTCCGCAGGTGACGACGACGCGCTTGTCGTGATAGACGTTGGCGACGCGGAAGTAGATCTTGACGTCTTCCTGCTCGTCGAGGTTGATGGTCTGGGGGACCGTGTAACGGACGCCGTTGATGCCGCGGGTCTTGATGACGTCTCCGTGGCGCAGGCCGTCGATGTACTGGGCAGCGCCCTTACCGGCGATCTGGGACTCCTGGGTGACGAAGTCGACCAGGTCGTGGACCTGGAGCACGTTGCCGCAGGCGAAGACGCCGGGCTGGGAGGTCATGCGCATCTCATCGACCTTCGGGCCGCGGGTGACCATATCCATGTCGAGATCGATCTGCTTGGAGAGTTCGTTCTCGGGGATGAGGCCGACGGAGAGGAGGACGGTGTCGCAGGGAATGTATTCCTCGGTGCCGGGAATGGGCATCATCTTGTCATCGACATTGGCGATGGTAACGCCTTCCACGCGCTCGAGGCCGTGGATCTTGATGACGGTGCAGGAGAGCCGCAGCGGGATGTCGAAGTCGTCGAGACACTGAACGATGTTTCTCTGAAGACCGCCGGAGTAGGGCATGACTTCGCAGACGACTTTGACCTTGGCGCCCTCGAGGGTCATGCGGCGGGCCATGATGAGGCCGATGTCGCCGGAGCCGAGGATGACGCATTCGTGGCCGGGCATGTAGCCGTCGATGTTGACGAACTTCTGCGCCTGGCCGGCGGACATGACGCCTGCCGGACGGGTGCCGGCAATGTCCAGCGCTCCGCGGGGACGCTCTCTGCAGCCCATGGCCAGGATGATGGCCTTGGCGTTAATGGTGATGAGGCCGTCTTCTTTATTGGTGGCGATGACCTGGTTCTCTTTCGTGATGTTCAGAACCATCGTGTTGAGCTTGACGGCGATCTTCGTCTCGTCCATCAGTTTGACGAAGCGGTCGGCATATTCCGGACCGGAGAGCTCCTCACCGAAATAGGTGAGACCGAAACCGGTGTGGATGCACTGCTCCAGGATGCCGCCGAGGCGGACGTCTCTCTCCAGGACGATGATGTTTTCTTCGGGGACCCCGTTGTCTTTCGCGGAAAGGGCCGCGGCCATGCCGGCCGGACCGCCGCCGATGACGACAAGATCGTAGTTCAAAATCTCATTCATGATCATTTCGTCCTTTCGTAGATGATGTCGGAATGCCTGCCGAACTTGGTGACCTCATTGATGGGCATGTCGAGCTCTTCCGCGAGGATCTCCATGACTTTGGAGCCGCAGAAACCGCCCTGGCAGCGGCCCATGCCGGCACGGGTCCGGCGTTTGACGCCGTCGAGGTCGATGGCGCCGCCCGGCGCGCGGATGGCATCTCTGATCTCGCCTTCGGTGACCGTCTCGCAACGGCAGACGATGCGGGAATAGGCGGGGTCTTTGGCGATGAGCTCGGCGCGCTCTTCCGGACTCATGGTGCGGAAGAAGACCGGAGCTTTCCGGGACGGATCCCAGTTGTCTTTCTTCTTGGGCTTCTCATCCATGGTGGCGAGGACCAGGTTCTCCACTTCTTCCGCGATGGCGGGGGAGGAGGCAAGACCCGGAGACTCGATGCCGATGAGGTTGATCATGTATTTGTTGTTCTTGGCCGGAGCGATGTAGAAGTCATGCTCGATCCAGTGAGCGCGGAGACCCGCGAAGGATGTGATCTGGTCTCTCGGGCTGACCTGAGGGACCGACTTCTGCGCTTCGGCATAGGTGTGGCGGAGCGCGCCGTCCCGGACGGAGACGTCATGCTTGCCTTCCATGTTGTCGTTCTGGTCCAGAGAAGTGGGGCCGACGAAGACGTTGTGATGGGTGGTCGGCGCGACCAGGATGCCCTTGCCCATTTCGGTGGGGCACTGGAAGACCGTATGGGTGACCAGCGGGTAGACGCTGCGGTCGAGCAGGCCGTATTCGCCCTTGCGGGGAATGACCTTGAACTTCTCGCCGTTGAAGTTCTCCAGCAGATAGCTGGCGAAGATGCCGGCGGAGTTGACGATGTACTTGGAACGGATGACGCGGCCGTCCTTGGCGCCGAGGATGAACATGCCGTCCTCGTAGACGATGCCGCCGACGTTGAATTTCCGAAGGAATTCGACGCCGTTGTTGATGGCGCATTCGGCAGCGCCGATGGCCAGCTCGTAGGGGGAGACGATGCCGGCGGTGGGGGCATACAGCGCGCCGTACGCCTCGTCGGCAATGTTGGGCTCCATCTCGACGAGCTCGTCCCGTTCGATGATCTTCAGTTCGTCCCGGGTGAGTCCGTTGGCAATACCTCTCATGTAGAGGTCCTGGATGGTGGCCATCTCCTCTTCGGAGAAGGCGACGACCAGAGAGCCGTTCTTCTCATAGGGGACGTGGAGCGTGGTGGCCAGTTCCTCCATCATGCGGCAGCCCTTGACATTGAGCTCCGCCATCCGGGTGCCGGTCTCGCAGTCGAAGCCGGCGTGGACGATG
>JAEIGA010005016.1_pt1 | contig 20331 bp, 20 predicted proteins | sample 9270691 | NCBI WGS metagenome assembly JAEIGA01 (sample SAMN17057246, study PRJNA624740) | gut metagenome | biome: biome; isolation source: fecal sample | host: Bos grunniens | place: China: Xizang | collected 2019 | reverse complement strand
TGCACGAAGCGAGAACATGCCTAAGGACAACATCGAGCGTGCGATCAAGAGAGCTACCGACAAGGATCAGGCAGACTACAAGGAGGTTGTATTCGAAGGATACGGACCTCATGGAATCGCAGTTCTCGTAGAGGCAGCTACTGACAACAACAACCGTACAGTTGCAAACGTACGTTCATACTTCACAAAGAGCGGCGGATCGCTCGGAACTTCAGGAAGCGTTGACTACATGTTCGACCGCAAGTGCATGTTCCGCATGAAGACTGCAAACCCATACGACCTCGAGGAGCTTGAGCTCGAGCTCATCGACTACGGTGTGGAGGAGATCTTCGAGGAGGAGAACGAAAACGAAGAGAAGGAGATCGTTCTTTACGGTGAGTTCACAGCGTTCAACGCCATCCAGAAATGGATCGAGGAGAACGGATACGAGCTCGTTGCAGCAGAGTTCACACGCCTTCCTAACGTAGACCTCAAGGTTCTTGAGGGCGACGCAAAGGCAGACATCGAGAAGCTCATCGAGCGTATCGAGGAGGACGACGACGTTCAGAACGTATACACAACAATGCAGCCGTAATCAATTGCAAATACTATAGAGAATCCGACGGAGACCCCGTCGGATTTTTTATTTAACAAATAATATGTAACTTTGTCAGGATTGTGACTTGACTTGGATCTTAAACCTATAGTATTTTATGCAAAAGGAAAAGATCAAGGAACTGGTAGAGCGCAGAGAGGCGGCAAAGATGGGAGGAGGACAGAAAAGGATCGATGCGCAGCACCAGAAAGGCAAGCTGACAGCTCGTGAAAGGCTGGCGCTTCTACTTGACGAAGGCAGCTTCGAGGAGTTCGACATGTTCCTCCAGCACCGCTGCACAAACTTCGGAATGGAAAAGACAAAGTTCGACGGCGACGGTGTCGTGACTGGAATGGGAACGATTGACGGCCGCATCGTATACGTTTTCGCACAGGACTTTACTGTAAACGGAGGCTCGATGTCCGAGACCATGGCACTTAAGATAGCCAAGGTCATGGATATGGCGGTGCGCTGCGGAGCTCCGTTCATCGGCATCAATGACTCCGGAGGAGCACGCATTCAGGAGGGCATCTGTTCCCTCGCAGGCTTCGGAGAAATATTCGAAAGAAACATCCTCGCATCAGGTGTCATCCCCCAGATTTCCGGAATCTTCGGTCCTTGCGCAGGAGGAGCCGTATACTCCCCTGCTCTGACTGACTTCACGGTCATGATCAAGGACACATCGTATATGTTCCTTACCGGCCCTGGCGTAGTCAGAACCGTCACCGGAGAGTCCGTCACACAGGAAGAGCTTGGAGGAGCAAGCATCCATGCATCAAAAAGCGGCGTGGCTCATTTCGCTGCAAAGGATGAGCATGAGGGAATCCAGACCATAAGAGACCTTCTCAGTTTCCTGCCATCGAACAACCGCGAAACAGCACCATTCGTTCATACATCAGACCCAGCCGGACGAGTTGACGACGCCCTCAACGAGATAATCCCAGACAGTCCTAACAAGGCCTACGACATGTACCAGGTCATCGGAAGCATAGTCGACGACGGAAGATTCCTCGAGGTACACAAAAGCTGGGCTAAGAACATCATCGTAGGATTCGCACACATGAACGGCCGCAGCGTCGGAATCGTGGCCAACCAGCCTAAGATTCTGGCCGGCGTGCTCGACATCAATGCTTCACGCAAAGCAGCCCGATTCGTACGCTTCTGCGATGCCTTCAACATCCCTCTGGTTACATTGGTCGACGTGCCGGGATTCCTTTGCGGAACACAGCAGGAGTATGGCGGCATCATTTCCCATGGAGCAAAACTGCTTTATGCATACGGCGAAGCCACGGTCCCTAAAGTTACCGTAACCTTGAGAAAGTCATATGGCGGGGCTCATATCACCATGAGCTGCAAGCAGTTGCGCGGAGACATCAACTATGCATGGCCTTCAGCCAACATTGCCGTAATGGGAGCAGAAGGAGCTGTAGAGATTCTGAAGAATATCGACGCCAAGGAGTATAACGACCTTTTCTGCAATCCATACAATGCAGCAAGCTACGGTTATATCGACGATATCATCGAGCCTCGAAACACAAGGTTCCGCGTCATCAGGGCGCTCGAGCAACTGGCGGGAAAGAAGCAGGAGAATCCATGGAAGAAGCATGACAATCTTCCTTTATAATCAGACAAGGCAATGAATCCAATAATGCTATTACAGGCAGCCGAGCCCATCAGTAAGAGCGCAGCCATGGCAGAAAAGGATCCGCACGGATTCATCATCACGGCCGTGTCTGTACTCGTGGTATTTGCCTCACTCATCATATTGTATTTCGCGTACAAGCTGATCGGTCTGCTCGTCACCAAGACAGTGGCAGCTGAAAGCCCGGCAAAGAAAGAGCGGTACGATGTGGACGAGGAGACAGCGGCAGCAATATCCATGGCTCTTGAACAGCACCTTTGCGCCAACGTTCATGACAAGGAGAGTTACATCATAACAATCAAGAGAAAATGACAAGCTACAAATACAAGATAAACGGCAAGGAATACGAGGTGACTATCAACTCAGTATCAGAGACCAACGCCCAGGTTACCGTCAACGGAGCCTCATACGAGGTCGAGATGATCCAGGAGGAGAAGCCACAAGATCCGATTTATAAACGCCCGTCAATCCCAGCACGGGAAGCAGCGCCCCATGCTGAAGCAGACAAATCCCTGAAGTCACCGCTTCCGGGAATGATTCTGGCCATAAAGGTAAAGGTCGGAGACACAGTAAGGGAAGGCCAGCCAATAGCGGTTCTGGAAGCCATGAAGATGGAGAATGAGATTCTCTCAGAGCACGACGGCACAGTGACCGAAATCCATGTAGAGAAGGGAGAAACCGTGTTGGAGGGGGCTACAATCGTTACAATCAAGTAGAATACAGATGGACACAGTTATAGAAAGTCTGAATCAGTTCCTGAGATACACAGGATTTGCCAATTTCTCATGGCCGCATGTCGGGATGATCCTTGTTGGAGTCCTCTTCATCACCATAGCCATCAAGAAGGATTGGGAGCCGCTGCTGCTGGTGCCGATAGGCTTTGGCATGATCATCGGCAACATTCCTTTTGCTGAGGGACTCCAGATAGGAATCTACGAAGAAGGTTCAGTCCTCAACATATTGTATCAAGGAGTGAAGCAAGGCTGGTATCCGCCTCTGATATTTCTGGGAATCGGTGCGATGACCGACTTCTCGTCACTGATCTCGCAGCCCCGCCTTCTTCTGATCGGCGCGGCAGCTCAGATCGGAATCTTCGGCACATACATCGCCGCAATGTACCTGGGATTCACCCCTGCAGAAGCCGGAGCAATCGGAATCATTGGAGGCGCTGACGGTCCTACAGCCATATTCCTTTCGTCGCGACTTGCCCCTGAGCTCATGGGAGCAATCGCGGTGTCAGCATACTCATACATGGCGCTGGTTCCCGTCATTCAGAGACCTATCATGCTGATGATGACCACAAAGAAGGAAAGACTCATCCGCATGAAGACTCCAAGACAGGTGAGCCAGAAGGAGAAGATCATATTCCCTATCGTCGGATTCATACTCACTGCATTCATGGTCCCTTCAGGCATCCCGCTCCTTGGCATGCTGTTCTTCGGTAACCTTCTCAAGGAAAGCGGCGTGACAAGACGTCTTGCCGAGACTGCCCGAGGCCCGCTCATTGATGTCGTCACAATCCTTATCGGCCTGACAGTCGGCTGTTCGACACAAGCAAACGTATTCCTTCAGTCAGAATCCATCCTGATATTCATCCTGGGTCTGGTATCTTTTGTAGTTGCCACCATATCCGGAGTCGGATTTGCAAAAATCATGAACCTCTTCTACAAGGAGGAAAACAAGATCAACCCGCTCATTGGAAATGCGGGTGTATCTGCTGTGCCTGACGCGGCACGAGTATCACAGAATGTGGGTAGAGAGTTTGACAAGAACAACCACCTTCTGATGCACGCAATGGCACCGAATGTAGCTGGAGTCATCGGATCAGCTGTCGCTGCCGGTATTCTGCTAAGCTTCCTTGGATAGGGCGGATATTATGTTTATCTGATCCGGAAGTACAGACATCCTGACAGGCACGCGTCCTATCACCTCCCCATCAACCTCAGCAGGTTCAGCATCGGCCTGTGTATAAGGAATCACCTCAAGCTCATGACATCTGGCCTGGGTGAGGACATCCACCTTATGGAAGGTCCCGGTAAACAGCCTGGGGACCTTTCTTGCTATTGTCCAGATAGAGATATCAGGAATGATTGTAACGTCGATAAGGCCATCGTCCATGACAGCGAGCGGAGTCTGTCGCATGCCTCCTCCTGAATACTTTCCTGTTCCGAAAGCCATTGAAAGATATTTTCCGTTGAAGACCTCCACTCCGTCGCATATGACTCTGGCGCGCACCGGAGAGCGATGTCTGATGCAGTACAGCAATGCCTGGACATACAGCTTGCGTCCTCGTCTGCCCTGCTCCTTCTTCTTGTTTACTATCTCACATACACGGGCATCCAGTCCGATTCCTGCGATATTGGCCATATAAGAAACGCTTTGCTCTTCGTCATCAAGCATCGCTGACACCTTTACCACATCCTGACGTCCCGTCCTGCCTTCAGCAATGAGGCTGACGGCTTTACCCAGGTCGCGCGGAACACCGGCTGACTTGACCCAGTCATTTCCGGAGCCTACAGGCAGCACAGCAAGCGTGAACTCAGACAGAGACAGTCCTTCAGCCTGCCCCACATGCTCCGCTATACCGTTCAGCACGTCGTGAATGGTTCCGTCACCGCCCATGGCAATGAATCTGCGATAGCCCTTTGCGGCAGCCTTGCGGCTGAGCTCTTTTGCATTGTCAGGGCCTCCGGTGAACTTCACCTTATATGGAACCGAAGCCGCATCAAGCATTGCTGCAGCTTTCTTCCATATGGAGCCTGCCTGCTTTGAAGCGGCAAACACATTTACGATCACTAACCAAATATCATTCATATATCACAAGAAGTTATCAACAAATGTAGTAATAAAAGACAATCAATGAAATATTTTTGCTACTTTTGCCTTGATTATGTCCTTAATAAAACGAATATGGGAAAAGTAATAGCTATAGCAAACCAGAAAGGCGGTGTAGGCAAGACAACTACAGCCATAAACTTAGCAGCATCACTCGCAGTGCTTGAGAAGAAAGTGCTGATCATTGATGCCGATCCTCAGGCCAACACGACCTCAGGACTGAACTTCTCCCCTGAAAACGACCAGAAGAGGACCCTGTACGAAGTGATGATCGGAGAAATCGACGTGACTGACGCCCTGATACAGACAGAGATAGCATCGCTGCACATGATCCCGTCACACATCAATCTCGTCGGAGCTGAGCTGGAGCTGGTGGACAACCCTGAAAGAGAAGGTTTCCTGAAGAAGGCGCTTGCCAAAATCAAGAATCATTACGACTACATCATCATCGACTGCTCTCCGTCGTTGGGTCTTATTACAATCAATTCCCTTACAGCAGCAGATTCAGTTATGATCCCTGTACAGCCGGAGTTCTTTGCTCTGGAGGGTCTCGGAAAGCTTCTGCAGACAATCCGTCTGGTACAGAACGGCCCGAATCCCGACCTCACCATCGAGGGATTTGTCGTAACCATGTTCGACGGCAGGACCAAGGTACATAATCAGGTGCTCAACGAACTTCAGGAGCACTTCAAGGACATGGTATTCAAGACCATCATCAACAGAAACATACGTCTGAGCGAGGCTCCGTCACACGGCAAGCCGATCATCCTTTATGATGTGATCTGCAACGGTACCACAAACTACCTCAGCCTGGCGAAGGAAGTACTCGAGAAAAACAGTTAATTGACATGAGCAAACAGCAGAGAGGACTCGGCAAGGGCATCGGTGCCCTCCTCGGAATGGAAGCCGATCTTAACAACATAAGAAAACCTGTCGGTTACATAAACAAGGAGGTTGTAAATGTAGAGCAGCCTCAGCAGAACGTCACAGCTGACATCCTCCGCATTCCTGTGGATCTGATCGAGCCGAACCCGTTCCAGCCACGCATGTCTTTTGACCAGGAGGCTCTTGAGGAGCTGGCTGAGTCTATCAAGACCCTCGGTCTTATCCAGCCGATCACAGTGCGCAGAAAGGAAGACGGAAGATACCAGATCATCAGCGGTGAGAGACGATTCAGGGCATGCCGCCTTTCAGGCATGGACATGGTGCCCGCATATATCCGCGACACCAACGATCAGGGCATGCTGGAGATGGCCATCGTGGAGAACATCCAGAGAGAGAACCTCGACCCTATCGAGATCGCGATGAGTTATCAGAGACTTATCGACGAGTGCCGTCTCACTCAGGAGCAGATGGCTGTAAGAGTTGGCAAGAAGCGTGCTTCCGTAACCAACTACCTCCGCCTTCTCAAGCTCCCTGCAAAGATTCAGCACGACCTTAAGGTCGGTCTTCTCAGCGTAGGACATGCGAAGGTGCTTCTCGGAATCGACGACGTCAAGCTTCAGGAATACCTCTGCGACCTTGTCATCAAGGATGACATGTCGGTCCGTCAGCTCGAGGACAAGATCAAGAAGATGGCTCAGCCAAAAGCTGAGACAGCAGACGATGCACAGGATCTTCCTGACGAATATTTCAAGGTACTGGAAATCGTAGGAAAATATTTCGAGAACAACATCAGCCTCAAGCGCACGTCAGCAGGAAAGGGTTCGATGACAATCCATTTCAACAGTGACGAAGAGGTAAAGAAATTCCTCAAGGCATTGGAAGACTCACAGTTCTAGGATGAAAAGAAGGTTTTTAGCATATCTGATTACATGCTGCGTAGGGCTTCTGTGCTTTGCGGGCATCAGCCACGCACAGTTCAAGGAAGATATCTACGCACAGGATCCTGACATAAAGCCTTCTGCCGGCAGTCAGGCCGACACAACCAAGATGTTCTCCTTCAAGGAATATTTCGGTGGTCTGGCTCACAAGAACACCATCAAGATCGGTCACATGTTCGCCGGTTCGATGGTTCTGCCCGGCACTGCCCAGATATATAACAAACAATACTGGAAACTTCCGATAGTATATACCGGAATCGGAGCATTTGCCGGCACCGGCGGTTACTATCTGCACCAATACAGCAAGACGAAAAAGGCTCTGGAGAAGTGGGAGATTGACAAGAAGGACTTCGAGGACACATACGGAGGCACATATTCCGTCCCAATGCCTGAGCTGGACCTTCGCGCCAAGAAGACAGGAACATGGCTGATGGTCGGAGCAGGACTGGTCTACTGGGGTTCGCTGATGGACGGAGTCGTGAACTATCAGGCCGATGAGCACCCGCACCCGGGAAGAGCGACACTGTACTCATTGCTGCTGCCGGGACTTGGACAGATATATAACGGAGAATTGTACAAGGTTCCCATCTACTGGGGAGGACTTCTTGTTTCCGTACATTGTCTTACCACAAACCATACAAACTACATCAGGTTCAAGACCATACACAACGAGGCAACGACATCAGACAGCTACAGCGGTCCTATTTCAGGAGAAACCGCGAAGTGGTACAGAGATGTTTACAGAAGATACCGTGACTACTCGATCGTGGCGACAGCGTTGGTATATTTCCTCCAGGTCATCGATGCAAATGTCTTTGCATACATGCATGACTTCGAGGTCACTGACGACATATCGATGAACATCGAGCCGACCATCATCGCCCCAGACAACGCATATGCGCTGGGAGGCGGAGGATTCAATAGCGGACAGAACGCCGTAGGACTTAAAATGGGACTGAGATTCTGACGAACACAGAACAAATAGAGAAATGAGAACAAGAATTTTCATAATGACAGCCACTATGATGGCTGCCTTTATTTTTGCCGGAACACAAGAAGTGTCGGCACAGAACAAGAAGGTAAAGGAACTTGAGGAAGAGATAATGATGCTCAAGGACTCACTGTCCAGCTTGAGCAGACAGGTGGACTCGCTCCAGGAGGAGAACATCCGCTTCAGGATTGACCTTTCTCTTGACGAATCCGACTCGTCCGCATTCTTTACCAACGTCATTGCACCGGAAGAATACACACCAGAGGTGACAGACAGCCTTCTGGATTTCTGGTACACACATAAGCTGGCTGGTGAGGCTGGAGAGGAGCTGTTTGGTGAGGATACCGTCAGGTTCGCTTCAAATGTGCCTGACGAGGTCTATATCGAGAGACTGAAAAAGATGAACTCGTTCATCCAGATCCCATACAACGATATCGTCAGAAACTACATAATCAGATACTCTGAAAAGATGCCGAAGTCGATGCCTTATATCCTTGGACTCTGCAAATACTACATGCCGGTCTTTGAGGAGATATTCGACCAGTACGGTCTGCCGGTAGAGCTTAAGGCAATGGCTATCATCGAGTCAGCGATGAACCCTAGAGCCGAGTCCAGAGTAGGAGCAAAGGGAATGTGGCAGTTCATGTATCAGACCGGCAAGAAATACGGCCTGCATGTAGACTCGTTCGTGGACGAGAGAATGGACCCGATAAAGTCATGCGAAGCAGCAGCTCAGTACCTGCTGGATGCATATAACATATTCGGAGACTGGAATCTTGCCATCGCATCATACAACTGCGGCGCAGGCAACGTACGAAAGGCCATCAGCAGGGCTAACGGCAGCAGGAATTTCTGGGACATCTGGCCATATCTTCCCAATGAGACCAGAAGCTATGTACCTGCATTCGTTGGAGCGCTCTACACATTGGAATACTATAAGGAGCACGGTCTGAAACCGGAATCTGTCGGCATGCCTGTCATGACCGACACCCTCATGATCAACAAACAGCTGCATCTGAAGCAGGTCAGCGAGATGACGGGTGCTCCGCTTGAAGAGCTGAAGAATCTGAATCCACAGTACCGTCATGAGATCATCCCTGGCCATGAAAGAGAATACGTATTAAGGATTCCATATCAATACACAAATACTTTCATTGAACTTGAGGACACGCTATACAAACACAAAGCAACCGTATACTTCGACCCTGTAACGATCAGCAAGATCAAGCAGTCGGGAGACGGCGTAAGGATCACACACAAGGTCAAGAGCGGAGAGTACCTTGGCAAGATCGCGAGCAAGTACCGCGTCAGCGTATCACAGATAAAGAAATGGAACAAGCTCAAGAGCGACAACATCCGAGTTGGACAGAACCTCATAATCTATAGAGGAGGAAGCGGTCCGGCCACGACAACATCCACATCAAGCAGCAGTTCATCCTCAAGCAAGTCCACTGCCTCCAATACGGCGGCCAACGCAAAGGGACATACGACATATACCGTCAAGAGTGGAGATTCGTTCTACAGCATCGCAAAGAACTACCCAGGTGTGAGCGCACAGAACATCATGGACTACAACGGCATAAGCAGTACGAATCTGAAGGCCGGAATGACCTTAAAGATCCCGCAGTTCTAGAAGCGGCACTGCAACTGAAGTTTAAGCTCGGCCTTGCCGGGCTTTTTCTTTTCCATATCCATGAAAGGATAGCATGTATAGGCTGCTCGCAGATACATACGGATCCTGTCTGAAAACTTCATACCTGCCACGGCACTGGTCCATAATCCCCTGCCGTACATCGCCGGAGCATTGAAGGAGCCGGGAGCATCACGTTCGTACACATAAATCCTGTCATCCCAGTCATCTATAATGAACAGTCCTTGCCTCAGATGAAATGACAATCCCCCACTGCTGTAACTGCCTTCGGCATAAGTCAGGAACCCCACAGCATCGCATTTCAGGACGTTAAGTCTCAGCAGCACACCAAATGGGGAAAAATCATATTTCAGGTCAGCCCTGACGTCTGTCCTGTAAGGCAGTCCCCATGTTCGGATACGCTCTGAAACACGAATCTTGAGATGCATGTTCTTCATCAGGAGAATCTCCCACAAAAGATATGACTTCAGCTGAAGGCTGTAGGGATCTGACTGATCTTTGGAGAACGGATGATATGTTGCATCAATGGTCCATGACCCTTTATGTCTACCTCTGCTGAACTCGCCGCCTGCAGCCAGGCCGTATTGATCTGCCTGAAAGCCACGAAGCTGAAGTGACATATCCATGTATTCTCCTGTTCTGAAACGCGTACCGGCAAGTGCATTGATCCGCTTTGAAGTCCAATCAAATGACACTTCGCCGAACAGATTGACGCCTCTTAAGCAGAAGGCGGCGTCAAGGCCGGTCTTCACTTCCGCTTTACTGCCCTTCATATCGCACTGCATTACATTGGTCAACGACACTTGCCCGAAACGTCCATACCAGGCGAGGTTCATGGCCGGCATCAACATGCTCATGCCAGAAACAGCCATCATGCCGCTGATGACGAACGGACCCACCCGGAAATCGCCTGCCAGGCCGGTCAAGGCTGTTGAACCGGTAAAAGACCACGGCTGCGAGAGCCCGGTAGGTCTCTTCATAAATGTATCAGGCGTAGTCAGGGATGTCATGAACATTCCGTTCCATAAGGTCAGTCCCTGTCCGAACCTGGCATTAAAGTCTCCGAGCATCAGCTGCCCTTCCCTCTTGTGGAATTTCCAGGCAAAGCTCCCGGAGATATCTGACGGATACCATGATTGATTTCCTGCCGCTCGGGAGAGTGCAGTGACAAGAGAATATCTTGCTGACGACAACCTGTATTTCAATCCATAACTGCCGTCACTTCCGTCTGCCTCCTTCCACCGATACCCTGATCTGACAGCCAGTTCATGCCTGACAGAAAGTTCATCCTTGTCAGAGGTTACTTTGGACTGGAGACTGATGAATGGAGTCAGCTTCCGGACGTACGCATCGTTGAATCCATCAAGAAGAGAAAGTTCATACAAGGAAAGTATGTCACCATGACGGGACCTGTAGTCTTCTATAACCGCAGTCTGGTATGGCGTGAACAGACCGCAGGAGCGAAGTGCGGCTGCAGGAGCCCGGTTCAGGATCAAAGGATCTTCCAACATGGTCATAAGTTTTTCAACTTCCTCCTCGTCTGCATCACCCGGATCATCGACGCCGAGAAACAGCATCACGGCATCGATATCCGGAATATCCTGAGACATCATACTCTGGGTTGCAAGGATGAATAAGATCGCGAATAAAAGCAAACTGCGCATAGCATAAGAGATTTTGCGCGAAAATATGACTGACCTTCATGAAACTTGTTGTTTTAACATGAAACAACACGAAATTTTTCTTTTTTTTAAACTAATTATGCTACTTTTGTAAGAGATTGTAAAAAATGTGCACATGCAGAAAATCACATTGAAGGACAAGACCTTCAGACCATTCATAACCTATGACAAGATTTCGGCTGCAATAGATAAGGTGGCTGAAAAGATCAACGCAGATTTCAAGGGCTGCTCAGATACCCCTATCCTCCTTTGCGTACTCAACGGCTCGATAATGTTCATGGGAGAACTCATGAAGAGACTGGACTTCAACTGTCAGATCGTTTCGACCAAGCTTTCTTCATACGAGGGAACTGAGACAACCGGAAAGGTGAAGCAGGCGCTGGGACTCACAGCTGACATCAAGGGAAGACGCGTCATCATAGTCGAAGACATCGTTGACTCTGGAAACACAATCGTGGAACTCAAGAGGATCATGGAGGAGAAGGAAGCTGCCGCATCATACATCTGCTCACTCCTTCTCAAGCCTGAGGCATACAAGAAGGACATCAAGATAGACTACGTAGCCATGGAGATACCAAACGACTTCATTGTAGGATTTGGACTTGACTACGACGAATTAGGAAGAAACTACAAAGACATATACGTACTAGACGAATAACCATGAAATATTACATTCTTTTTGGCCCTCCAGGTGCAGGCAAAGGCACCCAGGCCACAGCAATGGTTGAAAACTACAATCTTCATCACATTTCAACAGGAGCTCTACTGCGCAAGGAGATTGCAACAGGAACAGAACTTGGAACACTTGCAAAATCCCTTATTGAAAAAGGATGCCTCGTTCCAGATGAAGTCGTAGAGGGCATGATTGAAAATGAGTTCAAGACCGTGACCGGAGTCGACGGATTCCTTCTTGACGGATTCCCACGCACAATCCCTCAGGCAGAGGCTCTTGACAGCATTCTTGCCAAGGCTGATGCAGAGGTAACCGCAGTTGTATCCATCATGATTCCTGACGAGATGGTGATGGAGCGCATCAAAGGCAGAGCACTCAAGGAAGGCCGTGCCGACGATGCCAGCGAGGAGGTGATCAATACACGCATCGCAACATACCACAACCAGACTGAGCCGCTTATCGAATATTACCAGAAAGCTGGAAAATATCATGAGATCGATGGCATTGGCACAATCGATGAAGTGGGTAATCGCATCTTTGATGTGATGAACAGATTCTAATGGACAAGGAAAGAATTAAATCAATATTCGCCAGGTTCAAAGAGATTTTGAACCGACCAGCAAGCTTGACGCGTATATGCCTGATACTCAGCGCATATACGCTGATTGCATTTCATGTACCCTTCTTTTCTGAAGTACTGGACAGAATAAGTGGAGGCTTCAACGGAGTATGGATAGTGATCAGCATGGTCATTCTCATGCTCTCACTCAACTTTATGGTGTATTACCTCCTGCTCTATCTGGGTCGCATTGTCGGTAAATGCATCATTGCATTCACAATGATAGCAAATGCCGCATGCTTCTATTTCATAAGCACATACAACACGCTTATCGACAGGGCGATGATGGGCAATGTATTCAACACCAAATTTTCAGAAGCATCAGGCTTCTTCTCATGGGGAATAATATTGTACATCCTGCTTCTTGGAGTAATCCCATGCATATGGCTGTTCTACAGAAAGGTAAACATGGGATCAGTGAAACGTTTCCTTGCAAACATCGGAGCGTCCCTGATGATCATCATTGCAGTTCTTCTGGGCAACAAAAGCAATATCCTTTGGATTGACTACAATGCCACCGTCCTCGGAAGCAAGCTGATGCCTTGGTCATATGTGGTCAACTCTGTACGTTACTACAACTATTGGAAACTGATGAATGAGCCGGAGATCAAGCTTGAGGACGCAGAGATAGTAACTGACAGCAATGACATCTTTGTTCTTATCATCGGAGAGTCGGCCAGAAGAGAAAACTTCTCACTGTATGGATACGAGAGGGAGACCAACCCATTGCTGGCAAAAGACAGCGTGAGAGTTTTGAATGCCGTAGCATCGGATACATATACAAGAGAAGCAGTCAAGGCCATCCTGTCATATAAGCCGGGCGAGACACTCTACGAACTTCTCCCGAACTATCTGCAGCGAAACGGAGTAGACGTGATCTGGCGCACAAACAACTGGGGACATCCACCGTTGCATATTGACAAGAATTACAACAAAGGAGATCTTAAGGAAAGATTCCCGGAAGCCGACAAGAATTATGACGGCATCCTTTTCCATGCACTGAAGGAGGATATCCTTGCAAGTGACAGCACCAAGATATTTGTCGGCATACACACATACACCAGTCATGGTCCGGCATACTACAAGAATGTTCCTGAGGAGCATAAGGCATTCTTCCCGGAATGCCGTACCGTCGAGATGACGAATGCTGTCAACTCGGAGCTGGTAAATGCATATGACAACACAATTCTGTACACCGACCATCTGGTACATTCGGTGATTGAGACATTAAAGAACGACTTCCCTGACAGAAGGTCATGCGTAATCTTCATCTCCGACCATGGAGAGTCGCTTGGAGAGGACGGAAACTACATGCACGGACTGCCTAAAAGCGTCGCTCCCGCATGTCAGCTTGAGATCCCGTTCATAATATGGACATCGGATGACAGCCTGAAGGTCAAAGACATAGCTAACGCAGGACCATACAACATCTACCACACCACCCTGAACTTCCTGGGCCTGGAAGCACCTTTCTACGACGAGTCGAAAAACATCTTCGAATAATGCTGTTTATTGTAAATCCCATATCAGGTCACGGACGTAAGAAAAGAATAATCTCGCAGCTTGTTGATGCGGGATACAAGGTCGTCTGTACCGAATATGCGGGTCATGCCGAGAATCTGGCGCGTGAAGCATCGGAGCAGGTAGTGGTCGCTGTGGGAGGAGACGGCACGGTCAACGAAGTTGCGAGAGGGATTGCAGGAACCGGAAAGACATTAGGCATCATACCTTGCGGCAGCGGAGACGGCCTGGCAAGACATCTGGGCATCAGTCACTACTTCAACAGGGCTCTTGACACTATACTTAAGGGAAAGGTAAGTCATCTTGATGCTGGTACCATAAACGGAAGGATGTTCTTTTCTGTGTGCGGAGTCGGATTTGACGCGGTAGTGAGCGAGAGATTTGCCAAATGCGGGCATAGAGGTCTGACCACATATATATCCGAAGGCCTTAAGACATGGAGCGCCTATGTACCCGAAAAATATTCCATTGTGGTTGACGGAGAGAGACTGGATCATGAGGCCATGTTCATTACTGTAGGAAACTCCAACCAGTGGGGCAACGGCGCCAAGATCACTCCCCTTGCTGACAGCAACGACGGAATACTTGACATTACAGTCGTAGACGATTTCAAGGCCATTGAATTTCCAGTTCTGGCAGGCCTCCTGATGACAGGCTCGGCACATAAGAGCAGCCGAGTACATACCTATCGTGGAAAAAGCATCTGCATAGAAAGATCCTGCGAAGGTCCGGCCCACGCCGACGGCGACTGGTTCGAAACCGGAAAGACCATAGACATCAAGGTCATTCCGAATGCATTGAGAGTACTTATTCCGTAGTAATCATTAAATTTGCCTAAAATCTAACATCCTATAATAAAAAACTTGTGGCTTAAGCCTCAATGCCCAAAGTCTAAAAAGTATGTCTATTTTTGATTCAATATTAGATTCCATATATGATATGTCCTCTTTAGGTTCACCTTCGGAGAAGAAGACTATGATGCCTCCTCCGATTCCGCCTCAAAGCAAACCTCAGGGTCCGCCTCCGGTACCACCCGTCACACCGGTTCCAAAGCCAACATATCCAGACCCAGCAACACAGGAGACAGAATCTGAAGAACACGAAGGCATTTACAGCGCAAAGCTTGAAAAGCTTATATCCTTCGCCCTTGTTGATGGAAAAATATCCGATAAAGAGCGTCAGGTTCTATATAAGAATGCCAGAGCAGAAGGCATCGACATTGATGAGTTTGAAATGGTGCTGGAGGCACGGCTTTATGAAATCAATAAGGCCGCCACACCACAGCCCCCACCAATTAAGCTTCCCCCTACCCCTGCTCCTGCTCCTGCGACAGCCCCAGCACCTCAAAAGTCCAATAAATACGGAGAGGTAAAGAAATGTCCTGCCTGCGGGGCCATAGTAGAGAGCTATACAACCCAATGCGCTGCATGCGGTCTGGAATACAGGAATGACCAGCCGAATCCTAGCATTCAACAGTTGTTCTATCTTCTGATGCAGGTAGAGGACCAAAAGGGCACTTTAGATATCTTCACATACAACAGCCTCTATAAGAAGGTTCAGATCATAAAGAACTTCCCTATCCCTATCAGTAAAGAAAACATCATTGAGTTTCTGGTTCAGGCTCTTCCACTCACAAAGTGCGGTAAATTCTGGGAAATGCAGCCAGGAGATAGAGAGATAGCTAATGCATGGAAAGCTAAATGCGAGCAGGTCATCCTTAAGGCTAAATTTGCACTCAAAGATGACGACCCTGAGCTTTATGCAGAAATAGAGAAATACGCAAAAGAACTTAAAATCAAATTATAATGGGACTCTTTAGTAATAACAGGGACGGCGGAATGATGAATGTGATCCGCTGTGACGAACAAGAATACCTTGTGTGGAAATGGCGTCCGGAAGGAGCGGCACTTGGAGAATCCAATAGAGAGAATGCAATCAGATATGGCAGCAGTCTCCGCGTAAAGGATGGAGAAGTGGCAGTATTTGTATACAAGCAGGATGAAGACACCTTGATGGACTTCATCGTGGGTCCGCATGACCAGACGATAAAGACAGAGAACTTCCCTATACTGTCCAAGATCATAGGACTGGGATTCGGAGGTGACACTCCATTCCAGGCTGAGATATACTTCATTAATCTTGCCCGTATCGTTCAGATACGCTTCGGAATTCCATACTTTGATGTATTCGACCCTAGATTCCTCGACTTCCCTGTTCCTATGGCGGCAAGAGGAACCATAACATTCAACATCACAGATTATAAGTCATTCATCAAGCTGCATAGATTGATCAACTTCGACCTCGAACAATTCAAAGTTCAGATAAAGGATGCTGTCTGCAGATACATCAAGGGAGTCATCACCAATATTCCGGCTGAACACGGAATTCCTACCCTTCAGATTGAAAGAAAGCTTACACAGATCAATGAGATAGTAAGCGGTATACTAAAGCCAAGGCTTGAAAGCGACTTCGGCATAAACATGAGCGGATTCGATCTCTCAGCAGTGGAGCCTGACAGGGAAAGCGAGGGATATATGGCACTGTTGGCCGTCACCAAAGATCTGGCCGCAAGGACAACTATCGCACAGACTGAGGTCAACATCAAGAATATGGAGGATGTACAGAGAATCCAGGCTCAGAATATGGAAGAGACACTACGCATCCAGAGAGAAGAGACTCAGAGAGCACAAAGACTTCAGACCGAATCCACATACATCGGGGCGCATACAATAGACAGACAGGCAGAGGTCCTCAAGAGCGCTGCCGACAGCATGGGGCAGATGGGACAGGTAAGCCTGGATGGCGGAAATGGAATGAATCCAGCAGGACTGATGACCGGAATGATGATGGGAGGTGCAGTGGGCCAGCAGATGGCAGGCATGATGAACCAGATTGGCAACACCATGCAGCAGTCTCTCAACACCCCTCCTCCAATGCCTCATGAGCACTATCATGTAATCGTTAATGGACAGAATGTCGGTCCATGCACAATGCTTCAGCTGCAGCAGCTTGCACAGACAGGTCAACTGACTGCCAAGACATATGTTTGGAAGAGCGGAATGATCAACTGGGAGCTGGCCGAAAATGTTCCTGACATGGCAGGCATACTTGGTTCTGTTCCACCTCCTATGCCGCAGAATCCATAAACAAGATTGACATGAATAACGATCACCAATATTCGATCAATAATCTGATTGAGTTTGGACTCAGTATGAGTATCGCTGCTCAGATGATAAAAGTGATGAATGACAACAATCCTCAGCCTCAATCCATTTTTTATGCTATCATTAACGACAAGCAGGTAGGGCCGTTTGCAGAAAGCGAAGTTGCACAGCTGATTTCACAGAAGCAGATCACGACAGAGACATATGTGTGGCGGCCAGGCATGTCGGAATGGAAAAAAGCAGTGGAGATACCGGAGATATTGAGAATTGTTGCACTGACAAAATAACAGATGTAAAGACATGAAACTTGACAAAATAAAAATCATAGTAGCCGTATTGATAAGCGCACTCTGCACTTACGGCTTAAGTTTATTTGATAACGTATCACACAATATCTTATTCCTTATCGTATGCTTGATTGAATTTGGAGCAACACTGACAATGGCGTTGGGAATAGATATCAGCGGAATGCGTACGATGACAAATATAAAGGTCTCATCATGGCTGTTCTTCTTCACTGGGTTTATCGCCAACCTTGCTATTGGAATTTTTGGAGGAACAACTCCAGCGATCATTCTTGTAAATGGAGGCTTGATGACAATCTTTCTTATGGTGATATCATCCTTGATTAAAGCCAGCAGAAAGTAGAGAAGCTTATTTCCGAAAGAATGACTATCTTTGTGGCCGATTAATATATAGACAGTTATGGCGGATTCGAATTTCATAGATTACGTAAAGATATATTGCCGTTCGGGCAATGGTGGTGCGGGTTCTACGCACATGAGGAGGGAGAAATACATTCCTAAGGGAGGTCCTGACGGAGGAGACGGAGGACGCGGAGGACACATCATCCTCAGAGCGAATCCGCAGTTCTGGACCTTGATTCACCTCAAGTACCGCAAGCACATCATGGCAGAGCATGGTGGCGCAGGAAGCGGTCAGCTTCAGCACGGCAAGAACGGTGCGGACATCATTCTTGACGTACCGCTCGGAACAGTAGCGAAGAATGCTGAGACCGGAGAGGTTCTCTTCGAACTCGTCGAGCCGCACGAGGAGCGCATCCTTGTAAAGGGCGGCCGTGGAGGACTTGGAAACAACAACTTCAAAACTGCAACAAACCAGACTCCGCGCTACTCACAGCCAGGTGAGCCTTACGAGGAGGGATGGTTCATCCTTGAGCTCAAGCTGCTCGCTGACGTGGGACTCGTAGGTTTCCCTAACGCAGGCAAGTCTACCCTGCTCTCGACCGTTTCGGCAGCTCGTCCTAAGATCGCCGACTATCCGTTCACTACTCTGGAACCGAACCTCGGCATCGTAAGCTACTATGACGACAAGTCATTCGTAATGGCCGACATCCCTGGTATCATCGAGGGTGCACATGAGGGCAAGGGCATCGGAATGCGATTCCTCAGACATATCGAGCGCAACTCGATTTTACTCTTCATGGTGGCAGCTGACCAGGATGATATCAGAGAGGGTTATGAAGTGCTCCTTAACGAGCTCACTCAGTATAATCCTGAACTTCTGGTCAAGGATCGTGTACTCGCAATCACAAAGTCCGACATGCTTGACGATCAGCTCAAGAGCGAGATCGAGGCAACACTGCCTGAGGATATTCCACATGTGTTCATATCTTCATTCACACAGGAAGGCATCAAGCAGCTGAAGGACATGCTCTGGGAGTCACTCCAGAAGGAAATGCCTGTCGAGGAAGAAGCACCGGTTGTGCTTTTCCCTGGTGACGATAATGAAAAGACACTGTAATGTTCTGGAGCAACATACATGAAATAGACCAGCTGTTGACCCTTGAGATTAACAGCTGGAATTCATTTATAACAGACCCTGTCTGGCAGTTCTTTTCAGCCAAACTTGTATGGGCACCGATGTATGCAGCAATTATTGCTCTACTTATATGGAAACTTGGCTGGAAGAGAGGTCTTGTCGCGGTAGGAGCAGCATTGCTCACATTCGTTTTCTGTGATCAGTTTGCAAACTTGGTGAAAGCTGCCGTAGGCCGCATCCGACCTCTGCATGACACCTTCATGGTAGACCATGGGCTCCATATTCTAGAACGCGGCGGCGGACTCAGCTTCTTCTCTGCCCACGCAGCCAATGCATTAGGACTGGCTACATGCACATATTTCGGACTGTCGCGCCTGCTTGCATGTCCTTCGGGATTCAAACCAAAGTGGCTGAAAGCCTACGGCACATGGATGTTCATCTGGGCAGTTCTTGTAGCTATCAGCCGAATTTTCGTCGGCAAGCACTACCTGGGCGACGTAATGGTCGGCGCTGCTGTAGGAACACTCGTCGGATACCTCATGGCTGTCGCGGCAAGCAAAATCTGTAAAAAACTATAATTTTCGGCCATCCTTGATGCATATGACTGAATGGCTGGTCATCCAGATGTTCGAAGGACGAAAACTATTACCATTACAACAAAACAATATGCTCGAAGGGCAAAGATTTTTACCCTTCGAGCATATTTCATATCCATAAACAGCATAACGCGCTGCTACAATACCGGAATCACTTTCTCCATGCGGGTGCCGCGGGAACCTTTGATAAGGACCGTAGCGCCGGAAAGCTGATGATCTGTCAGATACTCGTTCAGTTCGTCGGATGTAACGAAGAACTGCATGTCTGAAAGTTCCTCTGCACCCAATGTCTGGGAAGCTGCAGCGAATTCCTTTCCGACAAAGAAGGTCTTGGACAAACCACGTGCAGCCACAGACTTGATCACTGCCACATGCTCGGCAAGTGAATCCTCCCCTAGCTCAAGCATATCGCCGAGCATCGCGATCTTGACCGGTGCAGAAACATTAGAGAAATTCTCCAGCGCAGCAGCCATACTGGTAGGATTGGCATTGTATGCATCCACTATGAGAGTGTTGCGATCAGTCCTTGTCATCTGCGAACGATTGTTCGAAGGGACATATGCCTCGATAGCCTTCACAGCCTCATCGAGGGTCACACCGAACTGTTTGCCGACAGCAATGGCTGCCATCACGTTATCAGCGTTATATGAGCCTACGAGGTTTGTATTGATCACACGGCCGTCAAGTTCTATTCTGAGGAACGGCTCCTCAGCTGAAGAAGGAAGCACCTTTGCTCCCTGATACTCAAGACCATAAGGAATCAGAAGCGACTCCGAAC
>JAEIGA010005015.1_pt1 | contig 20332 bp, 14 predicted proteins | sample 9270691 | NCBI WGS metagenome assembly JAEIGA01 (sample SAMN17057246, study PRJNA624740) | gut metagenome | biome: biome; isolation source: fecal sample | host: Bos grunniens | place: China: Xizang | collected 2019 | reverse complement strand
TCCCTCGACAAGGAAAAGTTCGCAGATCTCCGGATCACGTGATGAACAATCAGCAAGCTTACCGGGAAGACCGGCACCTGACATGACGGTCTTTCTCTGGACCATCTCGCGTGCCTTACGCGCAGCGTGACGTGCCGTTGCAGCGAGAATAACCTTCTCAACGATCATCTTGGCCTCTCTTGGATTCTCCTCAAGGTATGCCTCAAGAGCAGCTGCTGTAGCCTGTGAAACCGCCGACACGACCTCACCGTTACCAAGCTTGGTCTTTGTCTGTCCCTCGAACTGAGGTTCTGCGACCTTCACAGAAACAACCGCAGTAAGACCCTCACGGAAGTCATCAGCAGCAAGGTCAAACTTGAGCTTGGAAAGAAGACCAGCCTCTGAAGCATAATTCTTAAGGGTTCTGGTAAGACCCATCTTGAAACCCTGAAGATGAGTACCACCTTCGATAGTATTGATATTGTTCACATACGAGTAAATCTTTTCAGTGTAGCTTGTGTTATACTGAAGAGCTATTTCGATTGGAATGATCTTGTCTGTCTCAAGGTAAATAGGACTCTCGATAAGTTTCTCTGCACCACCGTCAAGGTATTCCACGAACTCGCGGAGACCCTCCTTAGAGTAGAATATATCACTTCTGTAGTGCTGAGTCTCAAGCTCATTACCATTCTCATCAACATCGTTGACAAGTGTTCTCTTATCTGTGAGAGAAAGATGGATACCCTTGTTCAGATACGCAAGTTCACGAAGACGAGCCGCAAGAGTATCATATTTGTATATGGTCGTAACCTGGAAAATTTCAGGATCCGGATGGAAAGTCACAATAGTACCTGTATCCTCAGCTTCACCTACAACCTCAACAGGTCTGTATGGCTTACCTTGAGAATACTCCTGGACAAAGACCTTACCTTCACGATGAATCTCGGCCTTAAGATAGTCAGAAAGGGCATTTACACAGGATACACCCACACCATGAAGACCACCGGAAACTTTATAACTGTCCTTACTGAACTTACCACCTGCATGAAGGACTGTAAGAACAACCTCGAGGGCAGATCTATTTTCCTTTTCATGCATACCGGTCGGAATACCACGACCATTATCCTTCACCGTGATTGAATTATCCTCATTGATAGAAACCTCGATATGAGTACAGTATCCTGCAAGTGCCTCGTCGATACTGTTATCCACAACCTCATAAACAAGATGATGGAGACCTCTTTCTCCCACATCACCGATATACATGGACGGTCTCTTACGAACGGCCTCAAGACCTTCAAGAACCTGGATACTATTCGCGGAGTACTGCTCCGCAGAAGTGTTGTTGATTACTTCCTCGCTCATTACTATATTTTTACTTTTATTATCCTAAAATACGCCACTTTAAGCGTAGCTTATAAACCGGACAAATTTAGCAAAAATATTCCAATACCAAGCAAATAATCTTTACAAATTCATCGATATTCCAAGGGTAAAATATACACCCTTTTCCGAATAAAGTGGAGTCCTCTGGATGGCCTGATTAAGAAGATTGCCAGCCTTCATCCATAGCGTCAGAATTCTCGGAGTAGTATACTCTGCATATAATCCCAGATCAGCATATCCTCGGATTACAACATCCTGCACAGAAGACAAGTCAGTTCCTTCCTCATGAACCGAAAAGGCTCCCTTTACATTATCTGAAAAGTCACAGCTCGCACCTAGTACCAACCGTTGTTTCCAGTTATATTCAACAGCAGCATTACCGGTCAAAGCAGCAGGTTTCAAAACAGAAACAAGACCGGATCCGGCATAATCGTCAGAATTCCAGAAGTGATCATATTTCACAGTACCGTCAAAACGGAAGCCCTCTATATCAAGAAGCCAATCCAAAGAAAGGAACCACTTCTGACAATCAAGATAAGTCATGGAAAAACGAGGCTCCGGAATCACCTCGACCTGATAGTGCCTGAGACCTGCATAATTTGCATAACCTCCGCTCAAGGTATAGCTGAATTTATCAGTAACACGTCCGTCAACACCCATAAGCGCATTAAGTCTCTCTATCCTATAACCAAGCATTTGAGGTGACATGAGATGAGTAACATGATGATTCGAAGCAATTGTAGATGAATACGTCTCAAATTCGCCACCACCCGTTGCATTCAGGAAAACTTTCATAGACTTTGGGAAAAGCACATACGAGAATTTCAGATCTGGATAGATATACTGTTCGTTCAGTTTCTCTGCTGTGATCATCTTTGAAACACGAAGTCCAAGATCCGCTGAAAACCTATTCTTTCTTAGCACATAGGACGGCGTAATTGAGATATTTCCACCGACCTTTTCATATGCACCGCTGTATGATGCAATATCGGTCTCTATCGCAAGACTCATCTTCTGATTTTTTACCCGGAACGGCCCTATAACCAGATCAAGTCCACCCAAATGCTCATACAGGAATGACCTTGCAACCACATCCTGCCCAAATCTGTAATCCACATCCATATCAAAAACCAGACTCTCCATTGATTCCGGTTTGACCTGGACTCCCATCGATGCATCAAGCCCATTATAACATCTTTTCCAACTGCGGTCCTTCTGCATTGTACCGAAATATCCCGCGGAATAATCCAAGGCGACAAGATCCCAATCATGTCTGAATGCCATCCCTGCATTCGTAAGAAGGTCATATCCTCTCCATGACAGGAAACCTCCGTCTTCAGATCTTACTTTTGTCAGATCGACACTGGAAAATTTCATATTATCAGGCCTGATATCATAATAATCACCTACATATGACCTATGGTGAGCATAGACATCCATATTGAAGCCCTTCTTCTTGAACTTAGGTGACCAGACCATATCCAATTCAGGATGCAATTGGTATCCGGCACCAGCTCTGAGATAGAAACGCCCCTCACCATTATCAGAAACAGAGGGCCTCATCGAGAGAAGATAAGGGCTGAATTCATATGATCCCTTGTACGGATTATCAAAGACAGAGTAATCAAAATCCAGGGCAAAATGAGTAACTGAATCCGGCACTGCCATTGCAAAGGACGGCTTATGCACCTCTACCAACTTACCCTCATAAGCACGACTGACCTCAACGGTAGGGTCCAGGTCCTGAGCCCCGGCTGATATGGCCAGAACAAATAAAAATATCGTAGAAACAAACTTATTTCCCATCATTAACATAATTGTTAAATAGTCTCATTTTCAATTTCAGCAAGCTTAGTCAGACGAAGCTCTACACTTGACAGCACATCGTCCGACGAATCTCCTGATGAATAACCATCCTTGACGCTTTCAAATGTCGCTTTCGCCTGTTTTACCTCTCCTCTTTCCATAAAAGAATCACCAAGGACTATAAAACTCTTGGCAAGCCAATAAGTCTGACCTGAACCGGAATCAGCAAATGCATAAACTTTGTTTTCAACATCCGCAAACTCACCTCTGTCATAACTGTCAACTATCAGAAGATAGGTCGACTCAGCCCCATATGCGCTGTTCATATCAGCAGCGAGCTCAGCCAATATCTCCATTGCAGCATCTCTTCGACTTGAAGCCAGATACGACTTTGCTTTCACATATTTAGCTTCAAGCTTAAGATCCTGATCCGCCCTTGAATCACCAAGAAGCATTTCAGCTTTCTGAACAGCATTTGTCCAATCGTGACCTTTGAAAGCAGAACGCATCATACCTATCAAAGCCACATAGGTATTATTCTCCAGACGGGCTGAGTTGTACAACGACATGTAAGCTCCAAAGGCCTCCTCCCAGCGCTCAAGCCCATATGAGATATTCGCCAGATTCAACATTGACAACTCCACAAACGAGCCCTCACCATCAGAAATCACCTTTCTATAACTGTCACAAGCCTGTTCCTTCTTTCCAATGCTCTTATATGACTCCGCCATATAGAAATCCGCCTTATAAGAGAACATCCCGTCAGGATACTTATCAAGATAAGCCTGCAGAGACACGAGTGCCTTCTGATAGTTCTCCGAAAGGTAAATCTGCTCAGCTGCGTTGAATATCATGACTTCACGTTCATCTGCAGTCTTTGTAGCACCCTTGCCTATCGTCTCGATATATGCAAGATATTCCTCTGGTTCATTTCGTGTCTGATAGATTGATTCGATGGCAATAAGTGCATCTTCTGCATATCCGGAGAGAGGCATCTGCTCGACTACAGTCTTATAATATGCCAAAGCCTCATTGAACTGTGACTGGTTTCGGGAAATCGATCCCATCTCGATATATGCCTTGGCTACAAAAGTACTGTCCTTTACAGAGTCCACAATCCTATTGAAGCACATGAAAGCATTCTCGTCATCCTCCTTCACTGCGTAGGAACGTCCAAGTTCATACATCGCTTCAGGATAGAACTTCGATTCACATGACGCATCCAACACATTAGAAAGCAGTTGAATCTTCTTGTCCAGATTTTTGTCAAGGCCATAAGAAATACCGGACTGATAATACGGATATATGTCATCAACATCAAAATAAGACTTCAGGTCTTTGTCATAAGCCTCAGTTGCAGCCTTATACTGCTTTGTGATAAAATAACAGTCTCCCTGCCTTTCAAGAGCATCCTTGCGATATTTCACGGTATCCATGGAAAGATATTCCTCGAACCATTTCCTTGCAAGCTGATAATTCCCCTCCTTGAAGTATGTATAGGCTATGTTATATACAATCAGGCTTGATTCTTCACGTCCATAAAGAGCAGATGTATTATATAGGTCAGTATATATATTACGGGCCTGCACAAATTCATCATTTCGATAATATGATTCAGCTAACCAGAAACGGGACAATTGATTGAACCTGCTGCCTCTCTCTGAGTAGTAAGCAGCTATCTTAAGGCATGGTATCGCATTACGATATGAACCCCTGGAAATGAGTTGTTCAGCGCGCAGATAATTGGCTTTCATATAATTGGAGCGCATTGCCCCATCCAGATAATCAATCTTTCCATACGCATCCACAGCTGCTGCATAATCACGATCATGAAGGGCAGCTACTGCTATATAGCTATAAATCCTCTCACCTTTCACCCTATCTGAATATCGTGAAAGATAGTCGTAGAAGACCGAAGAGTCATTATTCAGGTCAAAGGCCAGTTTCGCATAGTTGAAGTATGAATCTTCCTCGATATCTGTATCATATGAGTATCTGGAAGCAGCAGCAAATGCATCCAGAGCAGCCACCTTGTTCTTTGTCTGTATATAGCAGTTACCAAGTTGATAGTTCGCTATCTGACCTATGGAATCAGTTCGTTCTCCCATCATATTGAAACTGTCAATCGCGCCTCGGTAATCCTTCACAGCATATAGAACAGAACCGCGATAGAACCAATCAGCGCGTCCCTTCGGACGGCCACCTTCCTGAGAATTAAGATCCATATATTTACGAGCCTGCTCCGCATCGCCCAGAACCAGCCACGCCTCTGAAATCATACGGGCTAGGCTCGGTTTGCGTCCCTTAGGTACTTTCTCATACATCCGATCACCGTTTTCTGTCACATAGGCATAATCGGAAAGCATGAAGCGGCATTCCATAATATAATAAGAAGACATATCAACAAATCTCGAATCCTTGACTGACTTATCAAACCAGACAAGTGCTTCCTTGAAATCCTTCCTATCATAGTAGATATAGCCGACAGCATACCTTGACGGTGCGGTATAATCCGAGATCGGAAGACTGTCCACCTCCTTGAATCCGGCCAGAGCTTCCTCCAAAAGGGCATTTTCAAAAGCACAATAAGCCTTCTTGAATGAATATTCTGCACGGTGCTTTTTATCAATCCTTCTGACATTCACTTCAGCAAACTGCTTTCCTGCTTCAGCATAATTCTGAGTATCAAAGAGATTCAATGCATGCGCATAACGGATCTGCGAAATCAGAGGAGACTGAGGGTTCTCAGCAAGGAAACGTTCCATGGTCTTATCATATCCAGGAACATTCTGCCTGACATCACATAGGACGACATACCCGTCAGGATCAGTATTATCCGTTTTAGATGCAATCTTATCAAATTCAATTCTAGCCTTGCTGAACATTCCGTGTTCGTATAATCTCAACGCCTCCCTCATATCCTGAGCACGGAGATTGACACCTATGCCGGAAAATATCAGCAGCAAACCTATAGCCAATTTTCTTGATATCATCTGTTATATAAATCTTCGTATCTTTAATTAACAACAAACTACAAAATTAACCATTTTTCCACTATATTTGTACGTTTTCAAACTTAAATTGTCATTTATGGAAGACAAGAGAGCTTTAATTTCCTTTAAAAATGCAGACATCCTCAACGGAGAGGCTACAGTCATCTACGATTTCAGCGCTGACATCTATCAAGGGGACTTCGTATACATCGTAGGAAAGGTAGGCACAGGCAAGACATCCATCATCAGGACCATGATTGCCGAGAACCCCCTTCATAAGGGCAAGGGAATGGTCTGCGGCTATGATCTGGTTACCATAAAGGAAAAGGAAATACCTTACCTTCGCCGCAAAATGGGTGTTGTCTTCCAGGATTTTCAACTGCTTATGGACAGGACCGTGGAGGAGAACCTGCTTTTTGTTCTTCGAGCAACCGGATGGAAATCAGAATCACAAATGGCAGCCCGCATACATGAAGTTCTCACAGCCGTAGGCATGGAACGCAAACTTCACAAAATGCCACATCAGCTTTCAGGAGGTGAGCAGCAAAGAATCGCAATCGCCCGTTCATTGCTCAATGAACCGGAAGTCATAATTGCAGATGAGCCTACCGGTAATCTTGACAATGAGACAGCAGATGGAATCATGAAACTCCTCACCGGAATCAATCAAGAAAAAGGAACTGCCATTGTGATGGTCACTCATAACCGACAGATTTTTGAAAAATACCCTGGCAGAGTAATGGTCTGCAAGGATGAGACCTGTCTCGAACAAGCAGTTTCTGAGGTTACGGAGCTTGAACTCACAATCTGACATGAAGCATAAAGACCTATATCACAACGTCACAGAGTGGTTTTCTGCAAATATGGAGACTGCAGAAAGTGAACTGCATTATGACTCTCCATTCCATCTGCTCATAGCTGTGATCCTATCTGCCCAATGCACAGACAAGAGGGTAAACATGCACACTCCTTTGATCTTTGACAGATTCCCACAACCCGAGGATCTGGCATCTGCAACATTTGAAGAAGTATATGAACTGATCAAGTCAATATCTTTCCCAAACAACAAAGCCAGACATCTGATTGGAATGGCATCTAAACTTGTTTCAGACTTTGGAAGTGAAGTTCCATCGGAAGTTGATCAGCTTGAAACTCTTCCAGGAGTCGGCCGAAAGACCGCAAACGTAATTGCATCAATCATTTACAACAAACCAGTAATAGCTGTCGACACTCATGTGTTCAGGGTTTCCCGTCGCATCGGACTCTCTGATGGCAATACAGTGGAAGCCGTTGAACGCGATTTGACTGCCGGTTTTGCCGAGCATCTTCGTGGAAAAGCGCATCACTGGCTGATCCTGCATGGACGCTATGTCTGCACCGCACGTAAACCCAAATGTCAAGAATGCGGATTGAGCGAATTCTGCCGTGAATATATATTAAACAACATCAAGCTGTGATTCATTATTTTCCGAAAGATGTCGTATGGGAATCTGACGAATTGTTCACCAATCCGTTCAGGTACAGCCCACACCGGCTGGTACAAGAGGCTGCAAAGCACGTAATGGCACATCTGGACAAACTTATGAATGATGGACTTCTTCCGGAGAAGGTCTGTCAAGGGTTCAAAGACGGAAAGATGCTTGGAGTGCTCATTGTAGGACTAGACCAAGCTAAACACGGATCAGGGGTCGGTTATCTTGCTGCATTTTCAGGAAGCGTCGGAGGGCAAAGCATGATTGAAGGTTTTGTGCCTCCAATTTTCGACCTGCTTGAACCTGATGGATATTTCAAGGAGAAAGAGCGTGAAATCACCGACCTAAATAACAGGATAGACGCTCTTCTAAAATCAGATGTCCTGCATAATATAAAGCAGGAGCTATCTGCCGCTCAACAGCAAAGGGATGAAGAAACAGGACTGATGCGAGCCGGAATGGCTATAGCAAAAAAGGAAAGAGAAAGACTCCGTCTGGAAGGTTGTGATGAATCCTTAAGCACAACACTGATTCGTGAGAGTCAGTTTGAGAAAGCTGAATTCAAACGCCTTAAAAACAATTGGGAGAAAAGAATATACGAAATAAAGCAAGAGCTCAGTTTTCATGAATCCGAAATAAACAGGCTGAAGCAATTAAGAGCTTCATTATCCGATACGCTCCAGAAGTGGATCTTCAAGCAATATCGTGTTCATAATGCCCTTGGTGATTATTCTGACATTCATGACATTTTCCAGAATATAGGTCTTACTCCTCCAGGCGGTACAGGTGACTGCGCAGCTCCAAAACTATTGGAATATGCTTATATCAATGGGTTTAAGCCATTGTCAATGGGTGAATTCTGGTATGGAGCTTCTCCAGACACAGCAGTTCGTAACCATGGCCATTTCTATCCATCATGCACTTCAAAATGCGGCCCGCTGCTAGGATACATGCTCAAAGGAATCGATTTACAAAAAGAGAAACCAAGCAACAAGGAGCCAGTCATCTTGTACGAAGATGAAACGATCGTAGCTGTATCAAAACCCTCCGGCATGCCCACTGTCCCTGGTCTGAATGGTCATGAATCCTTGGAAGAATGGCTAAACGACAGGTCTTTGACGAATGTGCAGGCTGTACATCGTCTTGACATGGACACATCCGGCATAGTATTGTTTGCAAAGAGTGAAGCAGCTGCAGTCAATCTCCGCAAACAATTTGAGGAGCACACCATCAGAAAGACATACATAGCTTTATTATGCAATACTTTGTCTGTTGGCAAGACCGGAACAATCGAACTTCCACTCAGTCCCGACTATGATGAAAGACCTCGTCAAAAAGTGGATTTCAAAAACGGAAAGACAGCCATCACCAAATACAAGATTCTGGATATACTTTCTGATGGCTCAACAAAAATTCAGTTCAATCCTGTTACTGGGCGCACACATCAGCTCCGCGTCCATTCAGCTCATCATTCAGGTCTTGGTTGTCCCATTAAAGGTGACTGTCTTTACGGCAGCGCATCAGCATCAGAGCGTCTTTGCCTGCACGCCCTGCAAATCACATTCTCCCATCCGCAGAGTGGAACTGAATTAACCATTACTGATCAATTGAAATAGTAGGTTGGAAATTTGTATGCAACCTTTTCTGTCACCTGGTCTGATGTACTTTTACGTTGAGCCGGGAGGATAATATATAAATAAAAAAAAGAGAGACTAATCAGTCACAAGACTTTTAGTCACTCTCTTATTGTGGGAGCAGAGGGAGTCGAACCCCCGACCCTCTGCTTGTAAGGCAGATGCTCTAAACCAACTGAGCTATGCTCCCTCAAACAGGACTGCAAATATACGAACAAATTTTGATTCTGCAAATATTATTCGTGATTTATGTCCAAATCTGATAAATTCTATAATTATTGCTGAACCTTAGGCTCCTTAGCAACATCCACCCCTGAGATCTTATCAAACTCTGCCTCAGTAATCATGTGGCAGTTTCCGTTGAAAACAGAACCGAGTTCTACTGAAAGCCTCTTGATATGCAGGTTTCCATTCACGACACAACCCTCTTTGAGTGCCAATGTATCCTTGACAAATACATTACCTTCAACCTTTCCCCACAAATCAATATTGCCGCAAATGATATCCCCTTTGACATTGGCCTTTTCACCGACAACAACGCGTCCTTTTGTCTGGACCTTTCCCTCAAAAGTACCATCGATACGGATGTCATAAGGCGAAGCGATTTCACCCTTGATGATTGTTCCCGCAGAGATTCTGCTGATTGAATTCACATTCACCTCTGATTCTAACTTTGCCATAATATGATGTTTTTAAAAGTTAATACAATTACTGTTTGCCGTGGCAGTTCTTGAATTTCTTACCTGAACCGCAAGGGCATGGATCGTTACGTCCCACCTGCTTCTCCACATGAACAGGCATATTGCTCTTCGACTCAGAACCGTTTGTCACCAGATCAGTGCGAGAAGTCTGCATCTGACTCATATCTGGTTTGCGCTGTTGAGCAGGAGCCTTTGCCTGAGATGCATCACGAAGTGGAATGAATGCTCTCATCAGGAATGAAAGCACATCCTTATTGAGGTCTTCAAGCATCTGACTGAAGAGGTTGAAACTCTCGAACTTGTATATAAGGAGCGGATCCTTCTGCTCATAAGTCGCATTCTGTACAGACTGCTTGAGATCATCCATATCACGCAGATGCTCCTTCCAGTGTTCATCAACCTGATAAAGAGTTATATTCTTGCTGAGAGTACGAGCAATTTCCTTACCTTCAGATTCATAAGCCTTCTTAAGGTCAACAGAAAGGGTCATCATCTTGCGTCCGTCAGAGATAGGAATTGCGATGTTCTGATAGATCGCACCCTGCTTCTCATACACTTCCTTAATGATCGGGAATGCTCTCTGAACCATGGTATCCATGCGGCGCTGATAGGTCTCAAGCATCTGAGCATGAAGTCTTTCCACAAGTTCAGCTGGTTTTGCATGGGTATAGAATTCTTCATCAAAGCCAGGCTCGACTGAAAGAGAAGTCATGACATTTTCAGCAAACTCCTCGAACATCATGCCTTCAGACTTATCAACTATTATCTGAGCGATGTCCTGCATCATATTCATGACATCAATCTCAACCCTCTCTCCTGAAAGTGCATTGCGTCTCTTAGTATATATCACCTCACGCTGAGAGTTCATGACATCATCATATTCAAGAAGTCTCTTACGTATACCAAAGTTGTTTTCCTCAACCTTCTTCTGTGCCCTTTCAATTGAGCTGTTAAGCATCGGAGCCTCAAGAGCCTCGTTATCAGCCATTCCAAGACGATCCACGACACCGGCTATCTTCTCGGAACCAAAAAGACGCATCAACTTATCCTCGAGTGAAACATAGAAGATTGATGAACCAGGGTCACCCTGTCGACCTGATCGTCCACGGAGCTGTCTGTCAACACGACGGCTGTCGTGACGCTCTGTACCGATGATTGCAAGACCTCCGGCAGCCTTGACCTCGTCAGGCAACTTGATATCGGTACCACGACCTGCCATATTTGTTGCTATCGTAACAGTTCCGGCCTGACCGGCATATTTCACAACCTCTGCCTCACGCGCATGCTGCTTGGCATTGAGGACCTGGTGCTGGATACCACGAAGTCGAAGCATACGGCTGAGGAGCTCTGAAGTCTCCACGTCTGTTGTACCCACGAGTACCGGACGTCCCTGAGCTGTGAGCTCTACAACCTTATTGATGACCGCATCATACTTTGCCTTCTTGGTCTTATATACGAGGTCATTCTGGTCATGACGCGCAATCGGTCTGTTTGTCGGAATCACTACAACGTCAAGCTTGTAGATTGACCAGAACTCACCAGCTTCAGTCTCAGCTGTACCAGTCATACCGGCAAGTTTGTGATACATACGGAAATAATTCTGAAGCGTGATGGTTGCGAATGTCTGAGTTGCAGCCTCAACCTTCACATTTTCCTTCGCCTCCACAGCCTGATGGAGTCCATCACTCCAACGGCGTCCTTCCATGATACGTCCTGTCTGCTCATCAACGATCTTGATCTTGCCGTCAGCTATGATATAATCAATCTCCTTATCAAACATGGTATATGCCTTAAGGAGCTGATTCACCGTATGCACACGTTCAGACTTAAGTGCAAAATCAGCAAGAATCTCATCCTTTTTTATCTGTTTCTCTTCAGATGAAAGTTCTGAATTCTTCTGAACCTCCGCCATTGCCGCTCCAACATCAGGAAGGACAAAGAAGTTTGTATCCTCAAGATTACCTGTAATGAGATCACGTCCCTTATCTGTCATATCAACAGAATGCTGCTTCTCGTTGATCACGAAATAAAGCTCATCAGTAATATATGGCATCTCTCGTTCGTTGTCCTGTATGTAGTAGTTTTCAACCTTCTGGAGAAGCTGCTTCATACCGGGTTCGCTAAGGAACTTGATGAGAGGTTTATATTTCGGATATCCTTTGTACGCTCTGAAAAGAAGAGCACCACCATCTTTCTCATTACCCTCTGCAATAAGTTTTTTAGCCTCATTCAGGAGCTGATTCACGAGAGTTTTCTGTGAATTATAGAGACGTTCGACATATGGCTTGAACTCCAAGAACTGCTGGTCCTCACCTCGTGGAACCGGACCTGAAATGATCAGAGGAGTACGCGCATCGTCGATAAGAACCGAGTCAACCTCATCGACAATTGCGAAATGATGCTTGCGCTGAACTAGATCGTTCTGCGAAGTGGCCATATTGTCACGGAGGTAGTCGAAACCGAATTCGTTGTTGGTACCGAATGTAATGTTGCAGGCATATGCCTTGCGACGTGCATCACTGTTCGGCTGATGCTTGTCGATACAATCTACGCTAAGACCATGGAACATATAAAGAGGCCCCATCCATTCAGAGTCACGCTTAGACAGGTAGTCGTTCACTGTCACCACATGTACTCCCTTTCCTGCCAAAGCATTAAGGAAAACCGGAAGGGTCGCAACGAGAGTCTTACCTTCACCTGTTGCCATTTCGGCAATCTTACCCTGATGAAGAACTATACCTCCGATAAGCTGTACATCGTAATGTACCATATCCCAGGTCATCTCGTTTCCTCCGGCGATCCAATGATTCTGCCAGAGAGCATAATCCCCATCAATGCTGACAAACTCCTTGGTTGCACTTATATTGCGATCAAAATCAGTAGCCTTCACCTTGATCACAGGGTTTTCCTTGAAACGGCGAGCAGTTGACTTCATGATGGCAAATGCCTCAGGAAGAATCTCATCAAGCACTTTCTCAATAGTCTCATCTACTTTCTTTACAAGCTTGTCTGATTCAGTTGCAAGAGCTTCCTTCTTAGTCAGAGGAATCTCGGTCTCAAGTTCCTGCTTTATCTGGGCAATACGGCCTTCATCAGCAGCTATTGCCGCCTGAATCTTATCCTTAAGCGCCTGACATCTTTCACGAAGCTCATCATCAGAAAGAACATCAATGACCTTGTATGCCTCCAACACCTTATCCAAAGTAGGCTTTATAGCCTTCATGTCACGGTCTGCCTTAGTACCGAAAATCTTTTTAAAAACGTCTGTAAATGACATATCTATATCTTTAATTATCAAAAATAGGTTGCCCGATCAAAATGATACAAACAACCTACAAATATAATGACAATCTATGACTTACCCAAATTTAGAGGTATAGTCCTGCCAAAATGTCATTAAAATAGTTCAAAAGGTGAATCAAAGTCCTTCATACAAGGATGATTCCTGTCTTTATCTGACAACAACACCTGCTCCGGCATCAATTTCCAGTCAATATTCAGATCCGGGTCGTTCCAGGCAATGGCTCCTTCAGACTTGGGTTCGTAATATGCGTCGCACTTATACTGGAATACAGCCTCTTCAGAGAGAACAGCAAAACCATGAGCAAATCCCTTAGGTATATAAACTTGTCTATGATTCTCTTCAGAAATCTCCACAGAGACATATTTCCCGTATGTAGGAGAACCCTTTCTCAGATCCACGGCCACATCAAGCACCTTTCCCTTCACCACTCTTACCAGTTTGGCCTGAGTGTAAGGCGGCTTCTGAAAGTGCAGACCACGTACAACACCGAAGGATGACTTACTTTCATTATCTTGAACAAAGTCAACATCTGCAACCAATTCCTTGAACCGTCTTTCAGAAAAAGACTCAAAGAAATAACCGCGACTATCTCCAAAGACACGCGGTTCGACAATCAACACATCCGGGATCTCAGTATGAATTATATTCATTTATTATTCAGTTATAAAAGTCCTTCATCACCTTCAGGAGTATATCCTATATCCTGCGGAAGTTGCTTTCCTGCTGCTACGGCGCCAGCTCCTGCAGCGACAGCAAGCGCATCACAACGTTCATTTTCAGGATGACCGGCATGCCCCTTGATCCAGTGAAACGTTACCCTATGAGCTCTCAACAACGGGCAAAGGCGCATCCACAAATCTGGATTCTTAACCTTGGCAAAGCCCTTTCGCTGCCAATTCTGCAACCAACCCTTATTAATGGCGTTGACAACGTAGGAAGAATCGCTGAATATGTGAACTTCTGCATTTTGCCATCTGATTGCCTCCAAGCCCTTTATCACAGCCAGAAGTTCCATCCTGTTATTGGTTGTCAGGCAGAAACCTTCTGAAATCTCCAACTGTCTGTCAGCACATTTAAGGACGACTCCATAGCCTCCCGGACCAGGATTTCCGCTTGACGCACCATCAGTATATAAATATATAGGAGGTCTTGACTGTTGTTCCATATAGACTACTCGATGACACGTCCTCCTTTTGGTTTGATCTCAACATCCGGCATCTTGATGGTCATGCGATTTTCAACAAGGTCATCATAGTCTGCCCTCTTGTTGAATATATCTATGGCTGCATAGATTGCAGACATCATCGAACGAGGATCAGCAAGGTCGCGACCTGCCATTTCATATGCAGTTCCATGGTCGGGGGAAGTTCTGACAATTGGAAGACCTGCAGTATAATTCACACCCTCCTCAAAAGCCAATGCCTTGAATGGCGTCAGACCCTGATCATGATACATTGCAAGAACCGCATCAAACTTAGCATAGTTTCCAAGGCCAAAGAAACCATCAGGCGAATATGGGCCAAAAGCCAGAATACCCTCTTCATTGGCCGCCTGAACTGCAGGAAGTATGATCTGCTGTTCTTCATCACCAAGAAGTCCACCATCGCCGCAATGAGGGTTCAGTCCAAGAACTGCAATCTTTGGCGCATCAATGCAGAAATCTCTTTCGAGGGAGGTCTTCATAAGACGCAACTTCTTGAGAATCTTTTCAGCAGTAAGGCTTTGACACACCTCTTTCAATGGAATATGGCCTGTCACAACACCAACTTTAAGACGGTCGCAAACCATAATCATCGCAACTTCATCAACACCGAATTCCTTTTCAAGATACTCTGTGTGACCAGTGTAACCGAAGCCCTCTCCAACCATGGCTCTCTTGTTTATCGGTGCAGTAACCAGCACATCGATATGACCGGCCTTGATATCTTCGACAGCTCTTTCAAGAGATGTCATAGCCGACTTTGCAGATTCTGCGGTAGGCTGTCCAGGTTCAACAAAGACATTCTCAGGCAAACAATTTACAATATTGACCCTCTTCGAATGTACATCCTTTGCAGAAGTAATCACATTCGTATTGATCTGATCTATATTATGAATCTGTTTTTTGTAGAATCCGAATATCTTTGAAGATCCGTATATCACAGGAGTGCAGAGATCGAGTATCCTCTCATCTGACAATGCTTTGATAATCACCTCATAACCGATACCATTACCATCTCCTTGGGTAATTCCAACAACTAATTTTCTTGCCATAGTCTAATTTTTCTGAAACAACCGACAAATATAATGACTTATTTTGGCAAACACAAAGTTTTGCATTTACCATAGAATTTGATTAGATTTGCCATAGTTTGGCACAACATACAACTATATTTGCAATGTCATGAATGGTCTGGATATGGAAATACAGTTTCTGCCGGGTGTCGGTCCAAAGAGGGCTGAACTATTGAGCAAGGAACTCAAAGTCAACACAGTAGGAGACCTGCTGAGGCTCTACCCGTTTCGTTATATCGACAGAAGTTCGATAGTCCGCATTGCAGATGCAACGCCAGACATGGCATATCTTCAGATTCGGGCCAGAGTTGAGAGAGTCGAATTGTTTGGTCAGTCATCAACCGGTATCCCAACCCCATCCTCTGAGGACAGCAACAAAGAAAAGGCTCTCAAGTTCAACACGGTCAAGCGAATGAGCGTATGGGTCAAGGATGGTAGCGGAGAAATGGAGATGGTCTTCTTCAAAGGCATAAGGTGGATGCATGAGAAGCTGAAACCAGGGTCAGAATTCATATTCTTTGGAAAACCCACCTCTTTCAACGGGAAGATTAACATGGTACATCCTGAAGTTGACTCTGCCACACCAAACAGTCCCAACAACACCAGTAATATTCCAGACACCAATCCTGGAAGCATGACCGGAGTCTATCAAAGCACAGAAAAACTGAAAAACAGTGGCATCACCGGCAAGATCATGACAAAAATCATGACAGCTGCAGTAGAGAGAGGCCTTCCATGCATGGAGGAGACACTTCCCGAATACATCATGAAGCAGGCAGGACTGGTTCCTCTTCATTTTGCCATAAGGAACATACATTTTCCCAAAGACATGATTTCTTTGGAAAAGTCAAAATACAGACTGAAGTTTGAAGAGTTGTTTTTTCTTCAGCTATCTCTATTGAAGCAGAAATACATCAGGAGCCGTTCTGAACAAGGAATACCTATGCCACGCGTAGGAGAGGCATTCAATCTCTGTTACGAAACACTCCCCTTCCCTCTGACCGGAGCTCAAAAAAGAGTGATCACAGAAATCAGGAACGACATGAAAAGCGGCCACCAGATGAACAGGCTTCTGCAGGGAGATGTCGGAAGCGGAAAAACAATGGTGGCAGTCCTGACAGCCTTGATTTCCATTGGAAATGGATTTCAAGCCTGCATCATGGCACCGACAGAAGTACTTGCTCAACAGCACTATAAAAACATCCAGAAATTCCTTGCGCCTACTGGAGTAAGATCGGCCCTACTGACCGGAAGTACAAAGATTTCAGAAAGACGAGAGATCCATCAAGGTCTTGAGGACGGAAGTATAGGAATCATTGTCGGAACACATGCACTCATTGAAGATAATGTCATATTCAAGAATCTTGGATTGGCAATAATTGACGAACAGCACAGGTTCGGAGTGGAACAGAGATCAAAGCTATGGAGAAAGTCGACATACGGGGCTCCACCACATGTTCTTGTGATGACCGCAACACCGATTCCACGAACTTTAGCAATGACTTTATACGGAGATCTCGATGTATCGGTGATTGATGAAATGCCTCCTGGAAGAAAGCCCGTACAAACAATTCATGCCACAGAAAGTAAACGTCATGCACTATACAGATTCATGCGCGAACAGATTGCATCGGGACGTCAGGTCTTCGTGGTATATCCATTGATAAACGAAACAGAAAAACTTGACTATCAGAGTCTCGAAGCAGGTGCTGAGGAGATATTCAGACATTTCCCAGAGAGTGAATATAAAACTGCTGTAGTCCATGGAAAACAGACCAATGAAGTGAAGAAATTCAACATGGACGCATTTGCAGCCGGAAGAGCAGATATCTTGGTTGCCACGTCAGTAATTGAGGTAGGGGTCGACGTTCCCAACGCCTCTGTGATGGTAATTGAAAGTGCGGAAAGATTCGGTCTGAGTCAGCTGCACCAGTTGCGCGGACGCGTGGGAAGAGGCAGCGAAAAGTCATACTGTGTGCTTATGACAGGACACAAGATGAGCAAAGAATCACGGCATAGAATAGAATTGATGTGTGCAACCGAGAATGGTTTCGAACTGGCGGAAGAAGACATGAAGATGAGAGGGCCAGGAGACTTGGAAGGCACTCAGCAAAGCGGTCTGCCAATCAGTCTGAACATTGCCTCATTAGCCAAGGATGGACTCATTCTGAATGCGGCGCGCAACGTGGCGGAATCGGTCCTTGATTGTGACCCCACTCTGAATAATGACAACAATCAGCTGCTCAGGAAGGAGCTGCGAAAAGACAAATATATCATAAAGGATTACAGTAAAATCAGTTAGCAATGGTAACAGAACTATTACGCAAATATATCTGGCTGGTACAGACATTCATCCGTGCAGGAGAAAGAGGACTAAGCCTGGATGAGATTACCGATAAATGGGAAAGCAGGTTTGATTCCGAATATTCGCGTCGAACCTTCAACAATCATCGGGAGGCGGTTGAAGATGTATTTGGAATCAGGATTGACTGCAACCGCAGTACAAACAGATACTTTGTAAAATATAGTGATGACATTTCTGACGGTGACGCTCAAACCGCCTGGCTGATCAACACGTTCACGGTCAACAACATGCTCTCCCTTGGCAAAGAAAGGCTTTCAGGACGAGTTTCCGTGGAGGACATACCATCAGGACACAAGCATTTGACCAGCATACTTGAAGCTATGACAGAGGGGCTGGAGATCCGCATAGTCTATCAAAAATACACAAGTGCCCAATCCGGTTCATATACACTCAGACCATACGCTGTAAAAGAATTTGCCAAACGATGGTATATAGTCGGCCATTGTATGGAACGAGATGCTCTCAGGGTCTATGGACTTGACCGAATACTCAAACTGGAAATCACTGAAACCAACTTTGAGATGGAAGCTAATTTCGATGTTGACGAAGTGTTTGCAACAAGTTTCGGCATCTACCTCCCGGAAGGTCCGGGACAGACCATAACATTCAAGACCTCATTGACCGAAGCAAAATACCTTCGAGATCTGCCACTTCACAAAAGTCAAATAGAAATTGCTCAGGATGCAGAATCAGTAACATTCAGCATATTCGTATGCCCGAACAGAAATCTTATTATGGAATTCTGTAAATATGGCAGCAGGATTGAAGTACTCTCCCCGGAGCATGTCCGTAACGATGTGGCTTATGAGCTGAGCAAAGCAGCATCCAGATACTAAATATCAGGATGTTCCTCAATATCATTCACAAGAATTGCTGCCGAATAGCAAACTCCCATTATAAAGAAGTACATCCAACCTGAAAACAGAGCAAGAAACAGAAATACCGTTCCCGCAATAAGGAGAATGGTAGAACTCACTTTTTCTAAAGTGATGTTCTGCATTTTGATGATCTGTTTCATAGCTGTAATCTAAAAATTTCAAAATAAGTAATACACTTTTACATTTTTTGTGTTAACTTTGCAAACACAGTGATAACACACCGCAAATATAACACCACTTTTGTAATATCCAACACTTTTACAAATATTTTATCACAAATTTTGTAAATTTTTCTGATTAGATATTATTCTGTTTATTAAATACGGTGCGAGAGCGCGGAGCTTACCATTACATTAAATTACAGACTTCATCGAATATGGGTTACAGAAAAGTGATCGGCAAGAAGATTAAAGACTATTTTTCAGAGCTTGGAATGTCGCAGACAGAGGTGGCAGATGTACTGGGAGTGCAACAGGCCGCAGTCAGCAACCAATTGAACGGACGTCCTTTTGGAAAAAACTCCGCAGCCAAATGGAGCAAGGCCTTCGGATTCAGGGTAAACTGGCTTTTAACAGGAGAAGGGGCAATGTTCGAAGAAAACAAGCAACATGCCAATGAATACCATCTGGAAGAGCACCCCGAACTTTGCCATGACAATGACATTCCGGTAATTCCGGCCAGATTATTCAGGGCACCGGACATCAACACATACGAATATGTGATGAATTCGCCTAATGTAGAGAGACTTCCACCGGTACCGCATTTTCAGAAACACGACATGTTCGCCACTTGCCCTGGCGATGCCATGGCACCAAGAATCTGCAGGGGATATCTTCTTGCCCTTCGAAAGATGCCTACTGATGCGCCAATCGTCAATGGAGAAATATATGTAGTGGACACTTGGTCAAACGGAATGTTCCTCAGAAGGATTGTAGACAACGGAGATACTGTGACATTCATAGCAGAAAACCAACAGGATTTCCCAGATTTCGAAGTCCCGCATACAGATATCATCTCTGTTTTCCGTGTTGTCGGAGTACTTATTCCTAATATATAACAAAAACAGCCGGCCAAAATGGCCGGCTATTTTTGTACCCCCATGCGGAATCGAACCGCAACCTTCAGAACCGGAATCTGAAATTCTATCCATTAAACTATAAGGGCAAGAATAAGTTCAGTTCTGCAAATATACGATAATATTTTCGCTTTGGCATAAATTTGAGCCTCTTGACGAAATTTTTAAACAGACCAACCAATAATTTCATAAAAAACAGGATAAGTTTTAAACAAATTTTCGTAAATTTGTGAGGATATGGTTATTTAGAAACTACCGAAAACTAGTAACACAAAAACATAGATTATGGCAAACAACAAAAAATTCGTCACTTGTGACGGTAACTGGGCAGCAGCGCACATCGCGTACCTCTTCAGTGAACATGCAGCAATCTACCCTATCACCCCTTCTTCAACAATGGCAGAATATGTTGACGAGTGGGCGGCTCAGGGCAAGAAGAACCTCTTCGGCGAGGTTGTAAAGGTT
>JAEIGA010005014.1_pt1 | contig 20333 bp, 10 predicted proteins | sample 9270691 | NCBI WGS metagenome assembly JAEIGA01 (sample SAMN17057246, study PRJNA624740) | gut metagenome | biome: biome; isolation source: fecal sample | host: Bos grunniens | place: China: Xizang | collected 2019 | reverse complement strand
GTGCGAATCCTTCCACGCCGCGTTGTGCTCGTCGATGAACCAGTAGGAATAGCAAAGCGAATCCGGCTCGACGGTCCCCGCGAGATAGTCGGCCTCGGTCAAGGTCTTCTCCCCGACGACGCGGTACGTCTCGCGGACGCCGACTTCCGGCGACGCCGAGACGATGGTCGCCTTCTCCAGCCCCGGCTGCCGCCGGATGAAGCGGATGACGCGGAGCATCGTCTCGCGTCCGCGGCGGTTAGTCTCGGCGCGCGCGGTAGCCGTCGAGTTGTCCGCGAGCGGCACATAACACCCCCAGCCGCCGCCGGCGCGGATGTAGTCCGACATCCTGATGTGGATGTCGGTGGGCTTCAGCTCGCCCGACGCGACCGCCTCGGCGTGCGCCTTGTCCACCGCCGCGGCGTCGAACTTCCACCCGCGCGTGTTGAGATGGAAGAAAAACGAGCCCGGCTGGCGCTGCACGTCGTCCGCGCGCACGCGCTCCGCGCCGGCGAACGCCGCGACCGTGGCGCTGCCCGTCGCGTCCACGACCTCCTTCGCCGTGATGTACTGGATCCCCTCGTCAGTCGCGAGCGAAATCTTCCAGCCGCCGGGAATCCGCTCGATGCCGCAGGCGGCGGCGTTGAACCGCAGCTCGACGCCGGCCTTCTCCATCGTCTCGGCCGCAAGCACGGAGTAGACGAAGGGATTCACCTGCAGGCAGTGGCGCCCCCAGTCGCGCGGGTTGAGCTTCGGGAAGTCCGGCAGCTTCCCGCCGCCGAAGACGTAGGCGTTCGTGACCAGCTCCCAGCACGGTCCGGCGATGACCTGCCGGTTCCAGGCGTGGAAGAGGCCGATCGGCAGCACTTCGGCGGAAACCGTGGTGCCGCCGAGCCGCGCGTCGCGCTCGACCAGCACCGTCTTCGCGCCGGACTTCGCGGACGCCAGCGCCGCGCCGATGCCGGCCGGCCCTCCGCCGACCACGGCGACGTCGAAAGTCGCCGCACCTAAACTCCCGGCCAGCACTGCGGCCGCAACCAACGTGTAGTGTCTTGTCTTGTTCATGTTCTGTATTATACCATATTCGCCTGTTACCTCAGGTAGTAGACCGAGCCGACGACCGGGAGCGTGGGCGAGTCGGGACCAGCCGTGAGCGCGCCCGTGCCGCCGTTTTCGTAGAAGTGCTTGACGGCGTTCGGCCTGACGTCGTAGAGGCCGACGGTCTCGACGCCGCCGACAGTCCTCACGCAGGGCACGAAGTCGCGCACCAGCACGCCGTTGTCCCAGATCTTCAGCCAGTAGAGGTCCATGATCGACGGCAGCGCCACCGTCGGGTCGCTCGCCGAATTCTGCGAGGCAAACACGTAGGCCGTGCAGTCGCAGGAGAACTGGAGCTGCGCCGGGGACTTGAAGGTGTAGACGTAGCCGTCGAGGTTGTAGACGTTCTGGTTGAGCGAAAAGACATGATGGCCCGTGGTCACCGGCTTGCCGGCCAGGTTGCCGGTTCCCCTATACCCGTCGCACCCGTTCAGGTCCGTCGCGCCTTCACCATGCCGGCTGAAGACGTACTTCGGGTTGGCGTTCCTGGGCGTTATGCCGGTAAAGAACTGCTTCGTGTTGCCGTTGCGGGCGCCGAACGGCACCGAATACACGCCGTCAGTGGCGTGGTCGTATATCGTGAAGCGGAAGTCCGCGCGCGTCAGTTCGTTGGGCGTGAAGCCGGTGTCGACGTACTGCGCGCCAGAGGAATGGACATATTCCACTTCCCTGTAGCCCGCCGGCAGCCGCGCGACGATGCCGAATTCCGCCCTGGCCTGCCGGCCGGCGTTCTGGCCGAGCCCCGTCACCACGACCGCTCCCACGCCCACGACGGTGTTGCTCGCCCAGGCAAGCGAATAGTCCACGCCCTCGCGCAGCACCGCTCCGCCGACGTCCCTCACCACCGGATGCGGCTCGCACGCCCGTCCGCTCCGATAGCGCTGCACGGGGATGTCCTCGACGACGACGCTCAGCGCCGGCAGGGAGTAGAGCAGCGTTCCGTGGGGAACGACCTCGACGTCGCCGCCGCAGGCGTCCCACAGCGTCGGATTCCCCTGGTCGTCGAGGACCGGCACGAAGTCGTGGGTGAGCGCGCCGGCGCGGTAGACCCTCAGCGAATAGAGCTTGAAGCGGCCATAGTTGCCGACGGTCGAGCCATTGGTGACGAACACCAGCATCGGTCCGCCCACTGCGTTAAACGACGGGTTAGCCGTCTCCGTCACCACCTTGCCGTACGAGGTGCTGAAGACGTTGGTGACGGCGACGAGCGTCGTCCTGACGCCGACGTGCTGGCTGATCCAGGAATCCGACACATCCGCCCCGGGGGTCGAATAGTCGTACCGCCAGCCGGCGTTGCTGGGACGGAGAATCACCCCCCAAGGATCTGAATTGTCCGATGCCCGGCACATGAACAGCGACTGGTAGGTGGTGACGGATCCGGCGAGCGCGACCTCCAGCTCGATCGTGTCCGCCTGTGGATCGGGGTAGAGGTCGGTCGAGATGTAGCCGCTGGTGCCGTCGCTCTGGATGTACTCCAGCCTGGCGTAGCCAGCCGGCAGCGCGTAGTCGGTCTTGAACTCTCTGGCGGACGACTTCGCCCCGGCCGGCGGCGCGGCGTTGTTCACCGCCTCCAGCCAGCAGGTGTAGGCGGTGCGGCTGGCAAGTCCGCCGACGCGGGCGCGGACCGTCTGCGGGGCGGAGCTGGCCGTGCCGATCAGCGTCCGGTTGGTGGTGGCGCCGTCGGTGCAGACCAGGTAGACGTTCGCCGAGCTCGCGCCCTGGCCGAGCGACATCACGGCGCCCTCGACGGCCACGTCCGTCGCCGCGGCGTCCAGGATCTCCAGCCCGCCGACGCGCAGCACATCCGAGACATCCCCTTCTACGACCTCGCCGAACGCGACATAGCCCGCGTCCGTCACCGTCGCGTATTCCTCAGCGACCCACTCTGGCGTCGAAGCCGCCGCGCGGATGCGGATTTCGTCGAGCCCGCCGGGCCAGAAGCGCTGGGCGCCGTCGCCGTTGGCGCCGAGGTAGAGCGCGTTCTGCGGCGTGTAGACCTTCTTGATCGACCCGGTTTTCTTCACTACGCCGTCGACGAAGATCTTGCCGGTGGTGTTGTCGTAGACGCCGGCTAAATGCACCCAGCTGTTTGCCGGCCAGCCAGACCATTCGTTGTTTTCCAGGTAGATTTCGCTTGAATCCGACGAGCTGAGCACGATCCTTTCCCTGGGATTGTGGGCGGCGAACGTATAGCCGTTCTTTTCGAGCCAGGACGCCGCGCAGCTGACCATGCGCGCATGGGTGTTAAGGACCACGAGGTCAGGACGGGCCAGCAGCGTGATGGTGAGCGAGTTGTTCGCGCCAAGCGTCGCCCAGGCGGCGTCGTTGGAGTAGGAGAGGGTGGAGGCGCCGTCAAGCCAGAGGGCCTTGCCGATGCCGCCGGCGCTGGCGACGTAGGTCGGAGCGCCGATCGTGGCGGACACGGAAAGGTTGGTCGCGGACTCCGTCGCGTCGCCGGAGAAGTGCCAGACCGCGTTGTAGCCCGCGCGCTTCCAGACCTGCGCCGCGGCCGGCGAGGCGGGCACGTCGCCGCGGTTCTCCGACCAGTGCATCGCGATCACCGTGTCGCGCGAGAACTGCGGCACCGACACCCAGACGAGCGACTCGCCGTCCGGGTTCCAGGTGTCGACCTCAAACGGCAGCGCGACGCGGTACTCGTCAGTGAACCAGAGGCACTCGCCGGATGGGCAGTCGACGTATTCAAAGCCGTCGAGCCCGGCCTCGGAAATGCGCACCAGCACCGGGAAGTCGGCGAGCGCCTCCGCCGGACCGTTCGGGAACGTAATCTCGCAGGACTTCTCCCCGTTGAACGGAAGGCGCTTGGTGGTGAAAACCGCGGCGGCGGAGACCGAGCTGGCCGCGGCGGCGTCGTTCGTCGCCGCGAACCAGCAGGTGTAGGAGGTCTGGGGCGCAAAACCGGAGACCGGCGCGGCGAGGGTGGACGGAGCGGAGGTCGCCGTGCCGATGGCGACTGAGTTCGTCGTCGCGCCGTCGGTGTAGACGAAATAGACGCCGGCCGAAGTCGCGCCCGCGCCGAGCGCCAAGACATCGCACGTAACGACGGCGTTCGTCGAAAATATCCCCGAGACCTCCGGCGCGGACAGCACCGGAACCAGGGACAGCACCTCGTAGCCGAAGCTCCCGCCGTCGCCGTTGTTCGTGTAGAACGCCAGCTCGGGGTCGGGCTCGCGGACGTCGTAGAGCCCCGCGACGAAGTCGGAATCCCTCACGCACGGCACAAATTCCTTCTTGACCACGCCGCCCTCCAGGATATTGAACGAGTAGAGCTTCATCCCCACTCTCGCCCCGGTGTCGGCATACACCGCGCCGTTGTTGTTCAGGCGGAAGAGGAAGAGGAGCGGATCCGACTCGACCGCCCACTGCACGAAGCTCGCGGTCTCGCCGTTGAGCGTAAAGGTGTTGTGGGTCATGTCGCGGTATTCCGTCGACAGGAACATTTCCGTTTTCACCGGCTGGTTCTGGAGCTGTATATAATTTTTGTTATTGCCGTTCGACAGGCGATAGGCGCGGACGTTCTTGGTGCTGTCCGCGTTGGCCTCGAGTATGAAACCGTGGTCTATGGTCTGGCTGTTGCGCGCCCAGTAGAGGACGTTCTGGGTGGAGAAGTCCGGCACCTCGAAGTGGGCCTGGATGTCAGTCGACAGGCCGGGGGCGCATCTCGTGTTGATGTACTGGTTCCGGTTGGTCACGACGATGTAGCTGCACTGGGTGAACCCCGCGGGCAGCGCGGCCGGCGCCGGCGCCGCGCCGAAGGACACGTAGTCCGGGTCCGTGACCGTCGCGTACTCCGCGGCAATCCACGCGGCGGACGAGACGGCGTTGCGGATGCGAGCCTCGTCGATGTAGCCGTCGACGGTGTTCTTGCCGTTGATGAAGCAGCCGAGGCCGATGCCCTTGGAGAGCATTATGCCCGTGAGGCTGACGTTCGAGTTGCCGGGATGCCGGGGGACGCCGTCCGAATAGATCTGCGAGGTGGTGGAGAACACGTCGGCGGCGAACACCCAGTCCGTACTGCCCTTGGGATGGTTCCAGGAGATGGCGGTTTGGGTGCCGGCCATGCAGTAGATCGAGTCGCTGCCGACCGCGAAGTTGGCCATGTCGTTATACGCATCGCCGAAGGCAATCACGCGGCAGCGGCCGTTGTTGGCAATCTGCTGCGAGTTGACGATGCCGGAAAGCGTAAAGCCGGAGCCGCCCAGCGTGAAGGAGGCGGTCTGGGCCATGGGAACGCAGAATCCACCGTAGTCGGCACTGGTCTTGCCGGCGCCGTAGGCGATGTTCATCGCCGTGCCGGTGGGCGGAGTGGGATTGGCGGTGACACCGGTCGCATTCGTCACCGGCGCGGGGACGGCGTCGGACTGCGTCACCTTGTAGGCGTTCCAGCCGCTCGCGGACGCGTCGGGCGTGTAGTGCTTTTCCTTGACCGGGTCGTAGACAAGCTCGTTCATGTGCCAGACGCCGACGTAGTTCGCGCGCGACCACACCTGCGACGACGCGGGCGAGGCCGGCGCGTCGGAAATGTCGTCCGACCAGTGCAGCGTCACCGTCGCCGCGGATGAGAACGACGGCACCGACACCCAGAAAAGCGACTCGCCGGCCGGATTCCAGGTGTCGACGTCGAACGGCAGTGCCTCGTCGTTCGCGTCGGTGAACCAGATGTTCGTCGCCGTCGGGCAGTATACATAGCTGAAGCCGTCGACATTGTACTCGGAGACGCGCACCAGGACCGGGAAGTCCGCGAGCGCCGCCTCGGGCGCGTACGGGAAATAGAGCCCCACCGCGTGCTGTCCGCCAGTCGGCAGCGTCCTGGTCCTGAACGACACCGCGGCGGAATCGGCGGCAACCGGGACGGAGGCGTTGTTCGTCGCCGTGAACCAGCAGGTGAAGTCGGTCGCGGACGCAAGGCCGCCGACCAGCTTCGAGAACGAGCTCTGTCCGGAACTCATCGTGCCGATGGCGACGGAGTTCGTCGTCGCGCCGTCGGTGTAGACGAACCTCACGTCGGCCGAAGTCGCGCCCGCGCCGAAGGAGGACACGTTGCCGGAGACGATGGCGTTCGTCGACGTCAGGTTGGAGATTTCCGGCGGATCCAGGACCGGCCCGGGCGTCAGGATTTCGTAGCCAAAGTTCCCGCCAGTACCCGTTGGGTTCTTGTAGAAAGCCTTCCTTTTGTCTTCCTCCAGGACATCGTAAAGCCCGACGGCGCCGTCGCTTGCCCTCCGGCAGGGCACGAAGTCCTTCACCGGCACCCGGTTCTCGAGGATCTTGAACGAATAGAGCTTCATCCCGACCACCGCATCTACGTTAACCGTCCCGACGTCGTTCAGCCGGAAGAGATATATCGAGTAGTCTATCGAATCAATCGCCTTCGCGGCGAAGTTAAGCGTATGCTCGTTGAGCGTATAGTTGTTGACGGCGCCGCCATTCGAATACTCCGTCGAGATCCAGATGTCGTGCGTGATGCTATCGCCGGGGAAATCCGTCTGCGCCGTGCCGGCGGAAAGGCGGTAGGCGCGGATTTTCCAGCTGGTGTCTGCGTTTGCAGGGAAGACAAAGCCATAGGCGCAGTAATTATTGACGGCGCCAAGGCGCGTCCAGTACAATGAGGTCGTGCCGTTGAAGTTCGGCACGTAGAAGTGCCCCTCGACGTCGGTGGTAACATTGGGCTTGTAGCCGGTGTCGATATACTGCCGCACATCCGTCACGATGATGCTGGTGACTTCCTCATAGCCAGCCGGCAGCCGCCCGGCCGGCGCAGGGGTGTCGCCGCCCGGATCGTCTCCGTATACGATCCCGGTCGCGGCACCGTACGTGAACGATCCGCTGCCGGAGTTGGGCAGGAACAGGTCGCGGACGGTGTCGTACACGCCCGGCTCAGATCCGTTCTTGAGGCAGGGGACGAGGTTGCAGCATTGCTCCCCGCCCACAGTCTCGACGGTTCCGCCGTAGAACTTCATCTTCGCCTTGTTGTTCCAAAGAAAGGCCGGCGAACCGCCGGACATGTCGTTTATGGCGAAGAGGTATGCGCTTCCGTCGCAGGTGAAGGAGTCGGAGCAGTTGTCGGTGTCGGATGCAGTAGTGACAACGTTGCTGCTCGAGTCATATCCGGTCACCGAGCGCGTCGCCGCCGAATCGACGACGACATAGCGGCGGTCGGCTGAAAGGCTGCCCGCGCTTAGCCGGTACGGGGTATGGCTGCTGCTGTTGAAGTCGACGGTGACTGCCGGCGCGTTGTTTTGGTAATCCATGAAGAAGGAAATGTTCTTCACGTTGTAGGCGCTGCGGCAGCCATAGTAAGTCCTTACCCCGCCGGCACCAGAATTGTTGCTCGAGGTCGGAAGCTCGGTCGGCTGAATGTTCAGCGTGACAACATGGTCGCTCCCGTTCGTCCAGAGCGTATCGATGTACTGGTTGCCGTCGCACTCGATATACTCTACGCCGACATAGTAGTCGGACGTCGCCCATGCGCTTGCCGCGCCCAGCGCAGCCGCGGCAAAAACAACCCCATACGCGAGCTTTTTCACTCCGTTCATCTTGCTTCTCCTCTTGAGAACTTCTCTATGCGAACGATACCGCATTATTACGGTTTGTATTATACCAAAATACCCCTCGCGCGCGCAAGGGCGAGACGACCGCTCAAACTACTCCGCGAGCGCCTTCTCGGCAATCTTCGTATGGCCAAACTTCCGAAGACCGATGATAAAGACGTCCTGCGCCGTGCGGCATGTGTCAAGGAGGCGGGCGCGCCGCCCCTGCCGCCATTCCTGAAGCCCAAGATAATAGAACTTCCGCATGTCGTCGGCGATGATGAACGGCGTGATGTTGTACTTGAGGCATTCCTTGAGGAGGATCAAGCGCCCGACGCGGCCGTTGCCGTCCTGAAACGGATGGATCTGCTCGAAGCGCACATGCAGGTCAAGCAGGTTCGCCAACGTCTTGTCGGCGCCCTTCCACCACGCGAGCAGTTTCGCCATCTCGCGGGGTACGTCTTTGGCGGGACACGTCTCCATTTCCCCGACCACGTTGTCGAGCCGCTTGTATTCGCCAACTGCGAACCAGTCCTTGCGGCTGTCGCTCGTCCCGCTCTTCAGGATTTCATGAAGCCGCTTTATGTATGCTTCCGTCAAAGCGGACGAGGCGGTCGTGATTACCCTGTCGACCGCGCGGAAGTGGTTTGCCGTCTCGACAATATCGTCGACGGGCACGTCCGCGCCGATTTCCCCAATCGTCTTCGTCTCGAATATCCACCGTGTCTGCTCGTGCGTGAGGCGGCTTCCCTCGATGTGGTTCGAGTTGTAGGTGATGTCGATTTGAAGGCGATGGTACAGTCCTCCGGAGATGCGTGAACTGCGCTCTGCCTCCAGGACGCCGAGAACTGTGGTGGGGAATGTCCGGCGGCGCTTGCGCTCTGGTTTGGAGGCATTGGCTGGTATCCGCCATTCTCCTCGCTCTAATGTAGCTCCGGCAATGCGGTTGTCGGCGCAATACGAGCGCACCTGACGGGGAGTTATTCCCCATCTGGCTGCAATCTCATCTATCGTCAGAAAATCCATCAACAAGCCTCCTTCGTGTTCTGCGGAAGTTTATCTCCTTCAATAGGAAGCATATCCAAGGGTAAACTGCACCATGTTTTGCCGATATAAACTTCCGGCACGCCCATATATTCCGTTTTTCACCTCCATTTGAAAGCTTTGATGCGTATTATACCACATTTTCGTGGTTCGCGGTTCATGGATAGTAATAACACACGGATTTGCTCAGGTCTACGACCTTCGCATCGGTGAGCGACGTAGTCGCGAACAAATCCGTGTGTTTCTTCCTACCGGATGTAGTACACCGAGCCAGTCGGGCGCTGCGGCACTACCCACATGCCGCGGCAGGTCGCCGCGGCCGTCGTCAAGCCAAACGGCACCTCCGCCTCCGCCCCGAACTCATCGAAATAGATTTCGCGGTCCTCGCTCGTGCACTGCGCCCAGGGCGTCACATTCGCCGTGTTCGCCATCCAGGTCTTCCACGCACTGTTCGAAGGAACGCTCATCCTCACCCGCTTGTCGCGCGAAGAGTCGAACTTGAACGAACTATCGTCGCCGGAACCGGTCACCCAGGTGGCGTTGCCGAGGAACTTCACTTCCCGGATCGAAGCTACCGCACCGGAAATCAGGCGCTTCGGCAGGGACGCTCCGGCTTCGATTTGGAACTCCGCGAACCCGGCCTGGTCGAAGTAGGCCGAGGTCCGCCAATCCCCTTCGTCCTCGGTGCAGGTCGTCAGCGTCCGCGGAATGAAGACAGGCGGCGTCGTGATCAGCGGGCTCGCCTGGAACACATAGACGCCGAGCGACTGAAGCTTCGGCGGCAGCAGCGGCGTGAAGGAGCTGCACTTCGTCAGGCCGCGGAACGCGCGGTGGCTGATGTTGGTGATTTCATTGTGCAGCACTACTCTGCCCAGGTTCACGCAGTTGCGCGCAAAGCGCGGCGGTATCGACCTCACCGAAGTCGGGACGGCCAGCACCTCGAGCGCGGTATTGTCTTTGAACGTCTCGTCCACAAAGCCGGCGATCGAGCCCGTGCCGCCGCCGGCGACCGAAATCTCGCCCGTGAAGTCCACGGTGCCGTTTGCGCCTTCGGTAGAGGGCAAGCCGACAACGATCGAATCGTTCGCGCCGCTCGCCGCGAACGTCCAGTCGCCGTTCGTGAGCTCTCCATTGGCATAGGTCCAGTTCTTGACGGCGAGCTTGGCAACGGCGTTGACCGGATAGCAGGCCGCGAACTTCATGCGCTCGTCGTACGAAACCACGCTGCCGTCTTCCCAGCGGCGCAGCGCCTTCCCAACCGGGAACTGCCTAACCGAAATCTCGACCTCCGAGGACAAGTCAACCCAGGTCTCCACCTCGGCTCCGGAGACGTTCCCGACCGCCACGACAGCCGAGGAATCGTCGGAAGTCGCACGGATGCGGACCTGCCAACGGCCGTTGTTGATGCGATAGCCGTCGGCCGACTCCCCGCGGAAGCGAATGGCGTCGAGGGCGTGGTTCCTCGCGATTTCCTGGGCCGTAAGGGCGCGGTTGTAGATGCGGATGGCGGAAATGTAGGCGGTCTGGTCGGACCCCTCCTTGCCATACCAGCCGTGCAGGGATATGGCCGCGCTGTTTCTGTCGGATCGAGCCACGACATTGGCAACCGCAACCGATCCGCACTGCTGCCCGTTTGAATACCGCAGGCATTGCGCGGCAGACGGCTGGACGATGGCGGCGGAGAAGTTCTCGTCGGCGGCAAGGCCGAAGTCGTTGTCGTTGAACCAGGAAATGCCGTTGGACTGCGGCATGGCGACCGAGCCGAGAATATGGGCCGAGGAGTCGGTGTACCACATCAGCAGGCGGTTTTTGGTCTGGCTGCTGTCCGTTCCGTCCATCGCCAGCAGGAAGAAGTTCTGCGCGCCCGACGTGCAGTCACGCCCGACGATTTCGACGGTCTTGACCGTGCCGCCGATCACCTTGCCGACAGCCGTGGCGCGGCCGCCCTGGTCGTAAACCTGCAACTTTGTCTTGCTTCCCAGGGAGACGCCAGTTGTGTCCGTCGTCGGCTCGCCTCCCATCTTCGTCAGCACCAGCCCGCCGACGAGATCCTTCCAGCCGTTTGCGGCAATGTCCCAGTGGATGCCTGCGCCGCCGTTCTCGATGCCGTCCCACTGCGCGACAAGCCCGTCCTGAATGTAATTCGAGCCGGGAATCGCACGCACCGCGGATACGGTGCTGGTCACATTGGTGAAACTTGTGCCGAAATTCACCGCCGGGCCGGCGGTAAGCCCGGGACAGTTCGCCGGATGGTCGTTCACGACATCCCAGAGGTCGGCCGTCACGCCGTCCGCAAGGAGCACCGGAATGTAGCTTGATACGAGGACGTCGTTCGTGTAGTGGCGCCAGTAGGCCAGCCGAAGCGCATTGCGGTAGGTCGAGTCGGTGCCATTGTTGAAGAGGTGGAGCGTCGTGGACACGGTGGCGCTGCCGCTGCTGTATCCCGCCGTTTTCGTGACCCCGTTTCCGTCCTCGTAGTAGAAATTCGCCGAACTCTGCACGAAGTAGTACCAGAGGTCCTTCGCCTGCATATTTGGATAAGAGGGTTTCCCGAAGTAGCGGCAGGGAACATTGTCCTGCGAGCCGACCCAAGTGGAAAATCCCGTGCTGCCGACGCCATGGACGGCGATCTGGGCGGCATCGATGGTGCGCATGACGCCACCTTCGACGCGGGAGTTTTCCGTCGGCACGACGCCGGTATCGACATCTGACGTCAATGAGGAGTCAATGTATTCGAGACGCTGGGCGTAGTCGCCGGCCCTGAGGACGGACGAGACGAGGAAGAAGCGGGCGGTCTTGTATCCGGCGCTTCCCCATCCGGCTGGCATGGCATAGTGCACGGACGAATCCGCCTCGGTCACGGTCTGGGCCGCGACGGCGACATTCGGCCAGTCGGCCAGGCTGTCGCCCATGTCTGCGTCGGCGAACGCGGCATAGAGCGTGCCAGTGGCGCAGAAGATCGGCTCAAGCGAAATATCGACCGAGACGACCGCGCCGTCGGCGAACTGCGTGCCGGAGATTGCGATTGCGCGCGAATCAGCCGTGTTCGCTGTCGGCGAGACGCCCAGGACTGGATTGGCACCTGCGGCAGTTGCCGCAAGCATTGCGCCAGCCGCCAGCGCCTTGACTGCGGCAGATTTGACCGATTGAATGTTCATGGCGTTTCCCTCGTTGTTGATTTCAGAATTGGCGGCTGTTACTTCGCGGTTCGTGGGAGCGGAGCCCAAACTCAAACACTCTTCACCCAAACCCTCAAACACTTCCAAAGAACCCTCTGTGTCCTCTGTGTTCTTTGTGTTAAAAACAATCTCCGCTTCTTCCGCCGCGGGCTCCGACGCGGAGCGGATTGCCGCGACGCCAACCGCGCCCACCGCCGCCAAAGCCGAAAGCGCCAGCGCGAGCAGGACGGCCTTCACGCCCGGCTTCTTCGCCGAAGACGTCAGCCGCCGCGTCAGCTCGACGCGAGCGCAGTGGATGCGCCACTTGACCGTACTGACCGGCAGGGCAAGGAACTTGGCGATGCGGGAGACCGGCTGCTCCATCAGGTAATGCATCACAATCGCCTCCTTCATCTCCTTCGGAAGCGTGTTGATGGCATCGCGCAGGATGGAGGCGTCGACATCCCTGTAGATGGCCTCGTGGGCCGCGTCGTCGGCCGTTTCGGGGAGGTCGCCGGGATAGGTGACGTCCCGGTCGGACCGGCGGCGGCGGTCGGCGGAGTTGAGGTTGATCATTATCCGGCACATCCAGCCGAAAAAGGCCGACTGCTCCAGATAGTCGTCAATGCCGGCGACAACCGCGGCAAAGGTGCGGTTCACGAGCTCGTCGGCGTCAGACAAATCAGAGCAAAGCCGCCGCGCCATGGCAAGCAGCCCCGCCCGGTATTCGCTTTCCAGCCGCTTGGCGCCAGCCTCGCGGTCCTGTCTCAGTTCTTCAACGATGTCCATCTATAAGTATAATATCCAATCAACGCCAAAACGATAGTGGCACATGGAAAATCGCTTCGTGATGCGTATTATAGCATACCCCGCTGTCCGCGGCAGATTGCCCTGCCGCGATTACGGTGCGGACGAAATCCAATCTGCCGCGCAAACTGACGCGCGAAGGAAATGTCAGTGAAGGTAGATAGCTGTGCCCGGACGCCAACCGTCGCCAACGTCGGGGCCGGCAACGAAGGCAGCGGCGCCGCGGGCTTCGCGGCCGGTGTCGTAGAGGAACTGCCTGGCCACGGTGTCGTAGACGCCCAGCTCGCCGTCCGCAATGCGGCGGCACGGCACGAGGCGGTGCGTCAGCGTGGGAGGGTCGCTGTCGCCTTCACAAAATTCAGCATACATCAGGCGGCAGGCGGAATTCCTTTTCAGCGATTCGGTGTTGCTGTTGCGTCCAAACAGCCAAATCGTCATGTTGTCCGACGGACTGAACGAGCCGGCGCTTCCCCAGGACTTCAACTCGCCGTTCATTTCAAATCTGCCGTTTCCACCCCTCGTGCGCAACAAAATGGTCGTCCAGTTGCGCCCACTATCGCCTCCGCTGCCGGACGTCCATGTTCCCAACCCAGCCTCGTAATAGCCGGCAGTAGAATTCCTGCCTACGTGATAGCGCTCGTATGTGCCGCCCTTGTCGTAGATCGCGCCGAACAGACTCATCTGCGCAAGACGCGGCGCCTGGAAGCGGATTTCCATCTGCATGCTTCCGGTCGGGTGAATGCCCGTGTCGATCACCTGCCCGCCGCCCTTTGTTGATTCGAGATAGGCGACGCGCTGATATTCCCCGGGAAGCTTTGCCTCTTCCGGCACAATCGCAAACCGCACAACCACGCTCCCGCAGTCCGCGTAGTCTCCAATGCCTGTAATCGTCGCCTTGCCGATTCCGGGTGCCGTATTGTCCGAGTAGGTGACCGTGTAGTCCCTGCCCTCAACCCGTGTCTGCCCGGCGTTTTTGACGACGACTTCGGGGCAGATCTCCGACTGGCCAGAATAGATCTGGGGCGGAATCTCGGCGCAGCCGAGGCCCTCCGGTCCCGCCGTGAACGAGCCGGTGCCGATGTTCGTGAGGAACTCCCGGCGCACAAGGTCGTACATGCCGAGTTCGTTGTCGCTCAGCCGCCGACAGGGAATCATTTGCCGCTCAAGACTATCGTCATGAAAGATCGCAGTCAACGAGAGTCGGACGGTCGCGTACTGGCGATACGAGGAATTGTTAGAGTTGCGTCCGAAGAGCCAGATGGTGCTGTGCGAATCATCGGCGGTGCCATATGCGCCCAATGCTAAGCCCGCGGCAGACGAACCATTCTTGAAGATGCGGTTGTTGATTTTGTCGATGAACCATTGATTCCATCCGTCTCCCACACTGGTGACAGCTGAACCGCTTTCTGAATGTGCAGCATAGGCCCAGAACGTTGAATTATCAACCCGGAAATGGAAACGGTCATTGGTGTTGTCAGAACACTGGTCAATCGCGCCTATGTGCCCGCCGGTATTGTTGTTCAGCACTTGCATCTGGGTGTACAGGCACGTGTCATCGGCGTACTTGATGCCGGTGTCGATCGCCTGGGTGCCGGACGACTCGAGGTACTTGAGCACCTGGTAGTTCTTCAGCGAGTCGGCGCGGGCGGACCTCGCCGCCATTGTTGGCGCCGCCGCCGCGAGCATAGCGCCCGCCGCCATCATCTTGACCGCGGCAGATTTTACTACTTGGGTGTTCATGGTGGTTTCCTCGTTGTTGGTGGTGAGATTGGTGGTGGTTAATTCGGGGTTCGTGGTTCGCATGCCCGCCGTAGCTTCAGCGGAGGCGGATGATTCGTGGTTCGGGGTCTGGGGCGGAGCCCCAGCTTCAGACAATCCTGTAAATCCTGTTAATCCTGTCAAAGAATCCTCTGTGTTCTCTGTGCTCTTTGCGTTAAAAACAACCTCGGATTCTTCATCCGCAGCAAACGGCGATGGCGCAAGACCGGTAGCTACCGCGGCGGCGTAGAGCAGCGACCCGCCGAAGATCAGCGCGGCAATGGCGAGCGCGGCGCGGCCCATCATCTTGCCGAGCCGCTTGGCCAGCACCTTGCGGGCGTAGTACAAGTTGCTCTTCACCGAATCCGGCGACTTCCGCAGCAGTTCGGCAATCTGGCGGATCGTGAGCGACTCGAAGTAGTGCATGACAATCACCGAGCGCGCGCTTTGGGGCAGGCGGGCGAGGACGTTGCGCACCAGCTCTGCGTCGGAGTGGGCGAGAATCGCCTCGTCGGAGGAGTTGTCGGCCGGCGCAATCTCGTCTATCCGCGCGGCATCCTCCTCGTCAAGGTACACTGTGCAGGCCCGTGCCTTGCCACGGACGGAATTGTTGAAGTGGTTGCGCAGCGTGGTGCGAAGCCAGGCACGGACCTTGCCCTTCGCCGGAAGCCCCTCGTCCGGCTGCGCGAGATAGCTCTCGATGGTCTTCATGACGAGGTCTTCGGCGACGCTGTCGTCGTTCGTCAGCTGCTTCGCCTCGGCGAACAGCAACGAACGGTATTCGCGCATCAGGCAAAGCGCCTCCTGCTCGATGTCCCTGCGGATCTCCCTGATGAATCCCATTTGCCTCTTCCTTTTAATATATAGACACAGGCAGAGGCCAAAAGGTGAGAAAAATTTTTACGGGTTGCCGAGGGCCGCGGCGAAGGCGGAGACGGCGCGGTCCATGTCGGCGAGCGAAAGCGTGGGGTGCACCCAGAAGCCGACGGTCGCCGGGGCGAGCGCGGCGGCGACCGGCTTCTTCGCCATCAGCGGCCAGAGGATGCGGTACGCTGGCGCGCCGGCCGCCTGCAGCGCCTCGACGAAGCGCGCGACCGGGACCTTCAGCTTCTTCGGGTCGAGGACGAACGGCACCAGCCAGAAGCTCGCGCGGCGCTCGGGCGTGTCCACCGGCCAGCCGACAATCGGCGAGGCGGGACCAAGCGAGTCGGAGAGGCGACGAAGCCGCGCAATGAGCCGCTCCGCGAGGCGACGGCGGCGCGGCAGGTTCCAGCTCTCCAGCCGCTCGAGCTCGCAGAGACCCACCGCGCTCTGGACTTCGGTCAGCCGCGCGTTGTAGCCGATGCGGTCGTATTCCTTCGGCACGCTCCCCACCTTCCAGCCGTGGTCGCGCAGCGACTCCACCGCGCGCGCGATCTTCGCCGAACGGCAGACCACCATGCCGCCTTCGCCGGCGGTGGTGATGTGCTTCGACTGGCAGAAGGAGAAGCAGCCGGCGTCGCCGAGCGTGCCGACCTTGCGGCCGCGGTATTCGCCGCCGAGGCACTGGGCGCAGTCCTCGACCACGAAGATGCCGCGCTTCCGCGCGAGCGCGAGGATCGGCGCCATTTCGGCGACCTGTCCGTAGAGGTGGACGACCACGACCGCGCGGGTGCGCGGCGTGAGCGCGGCGGCAATGGTGCGCGCGTTCAGCATGTGGTCGGGCCCGACGTCCGCGAAGACCGGGCGCGCGCCGGCGTTGGCGACGGCGGTCGCGCTGGCGCGGAAGGAATACGGCGTCACCACAACGTCGTCGCCGCGGCCGACGCCCAGCGCCTCGAGCGCGAGGTGGAGCGCGGCGGTGCCGGAGGAGACCGCGAGCGCGCGCTTCGCGCCGAGCCACTTCGCGAACGCCGCCTCGAACTCGCGGCCGCGCGTGCCGGTCCAGTAGTTGACGCGGCCCGAGCGCAGCACCTTCAGCGCCTCGCGCTCCGCCTTCGCCGAGAACCGCGGCCAGGCCATCCTGTCGAAAACATCGCCCATGGTGCGTATTATACCAAAACGGAATCGGGAATATATGGTATAATAGCGGCACCTATGTTTCCAGACCTCATAGACCTCGGCTTCCTCCACATCAGGACCTACGGCGCCTGCATGGCGGCCGGCTTCCTCGTATGCTGGTGGCTGGTGGAGCGGCTGAGCGGCCGCAAGGACCTCTCCAACCTGCTCATGTACCTGATGGTCGCGGGCGTCGTCGGCTCCCGCGCCGCATATGTAATCGAGCACTGGCAGGCCGAGTTCGCCGCGGACCCGCTCCGCGTCATCCGCGTCGACCAGGGCGGGCTCATGTTCTACGGCGGGCTCATCCTCGCGCTCGTCGTGTTCTTCGTCTGGTGCATCGCCAAGCGCGAGCGCATGCTCGAGCTCGCCGACCTGCTCGCCGTGGTGGTGCCGCTCGGCCACGCCTTCGGCCGCATCGGCTGCTTCTTCTACGGCTGCTGCTACGGGCGCGACTCCGACGCCTGGTGCGCGGTCGTCTTCCCGCCCGGCAGCCCGAGCTGGTTCGAGCACGGCCGCCGCGCCGTCAGCGTGCTGCCCACCCAGCTCTTCGAGGCGGCGGCGCTCCTCGCGCTTTTCGGTCTGCTCATGCTGGCGCGCGCGCGCGCCAAGCGCGGCGGCTGGGGCGCCGGGCTCGTGACCGGCCTCTACCTCGTCGGCTACGCGGCGATCCGCTTCGGCATCGAGTACCTGCGCGGCGATCCGCGCGCAGCGGTGGGCCCGCTCTCCATCTCGCAGGCGATCTCGGTCGGCATGGCCCTGCTCGGCGCCGTGATCATCGCCGTCGCCCGGATGCGCGGCCGCGCGAAGAGGGGCGGCGCGAAATGAGCGTCCACGTCATCGTCGGCGACGACGACTTCCTGATCGACGAAACCGCCCGCCGCGTAGTCGGCGACGGCGTCGGGCTGGAGCTGATCGACTCGATGACCGCCACCAACGAAGACCTCCAGCTCGCCGACCTGCGGCGCGCGGACGAGTCGTTCTCGACGCCGCCCTTCCTCGACCCGAAGAAGGTGACGTGGTGGCGCAACGTCCACTTCCTTCCCGGCGGCAGGTCGTCCGAGGGGGTGAAGGACGCGCTGACGAAGTTCTCCGAGAAAATCGCCGCGCTCGCGCCGACGATGCCGCCGAACCAGCACTTCATCCTCTCCGGCCCGCGGCTCCTCAAGACGTCGACCTTCGCCAAGAACCTCTCCGCCGTCGCGGAGATGGCGTACTTCGGCGGCGGCAAGCCCTGGGAGCAGCGCCAGGCCGCGGTCGCGCGCGCGGCGGAGCTGGCCGCGGCGGAGGGGCTTGCGTTCGCGGGCGGCGTGGCCGAGAAGTTCGTCGCCGTGGTCGGCACCGACTCCCGCTCGCTCATGAGCGAAATGAAGAAGATGCGCACGTACCTCGGGCAGAAGGCGAAGAAGATCGAGGCGAAGGACGTCGACGCGGTGACGAGCCCGGGGGCGAAGGACGAGCCGGAGATCTGGGCGGTGACCGACGCAATCGGCCGGCGCGACGCCGCCGCGGCGATCGCCGCGCTCGAGCCGTTCGCGCTCATGAACGGCTTTGCGGTGTTCATGTCCGGCGTGATCGAGAAGTTCTTCCGCCAGCTGGTGGACCTGAAGCGCGGCGGAATCCCAGAGGACATGAACCCGTTCGTCGCGAAGAAGAACTCGGCGTTCCTCGCCAAGTGGTCGCTTCTCGAGCTGCGCGCGGCGCGCGCGCGCTTCATCGCGCTGCGCGAGAAGGTGGTCTCCGGCACGGTCGCCGGCGACGTGCTGGTGGTCACTGAACTGCTGCGCGCAGTTCGCAGGGCAGGGAAACGGTGACGTCGGCCTCCGCGAGCTCGTCCGGACGTCCGTAGCCCCACTCCACGCCGACGGAGAATACGCCGTTCGCGCGCGCCGCGTCGAAGTCGCTTTCGGTGTCGCCCACCATCACCGAGTCGTGGGGCGTGGCACCGAGCCGCTTCATGACCTCGGCGAGCAGCTCGGTCTTGGGCAGGCGGCGGCCGGGAAACATGTCGCCCGCCCACACGCCGCCGGCGAAGACCTCCTCCCAGCCGAAGCGCCGCGCCATCGCGGTGGCGCCGGCGTGGCGCTTGTTGGTGACGATCGCGGCGGTGGCGCCGGCGTCGGAAAGCGCGCGCACCTCGGCGACGACGCCCGGGTACTCGAAGGTGTTGGGGAATCCGTCGTTGTCGTAGTGGCGCGCGAAGAGCCGGCGCACGTCGTCGGCGAGCTTCGGGGTGAAGCGGTCGGGGAAGAGCCGCCGCGTCATCTCGTCGATCGGCGGCCCGGCCACGAACACCTCGTCGAAGCGCGGGCAGTCGAGCCCGAGGTCGCTGAGCGCCGCCTTCCACGCCTCGCGGATGTCGCGGTCGGTGTCGGCCAAGGTGCCGTCGAGGTCAAAGAACCAGAACTTGCGCATGTCGAAATCCCTTTCGTCTATCGGGAGAACTCCCCTTCGCACTCGCTTACGGCCGCGAGCACCGCGTCGGCGTCCGCCGCCTCCTCGAGCCGCTTCACCAGGTCGGTGCCGTGCGCGAGCATCGCGAGGCGCGCAAGGATATGCAGGTGGGCGGCGTGGTCGGTGGAGCCGATCAGGAAAAAGTGCCGCGTGCCCTCGCCGTCGGGCGCGCCGAAGAAGACGGGGCGCTCGGCGCGGCCGTAGGCGATGAACGACTCGGAGAAGAGGTACGGGTCGTGGAAGCGCGGGTGGAGGAGGGCCACGCCTTCGCCGATCGCGGTCGGCGCGGCCTCCTCGCGCGCGACGAGCTCCTTGAAGAGCGCGTCGGCGTCGTTCACCTGTCCGCCGCGGTCGGCGAGGTCGGTCATGTCGCGGAGGATGCCGGCCTTCGCCTTGGCGGCGACGGCGAGGTCGATGGTGGCGGCGCTGAAGAGGCCGGCGACGCCCCAGCCTGGCTGCTCGGCGCGGCGGTGCTCGTCCATCATCACGCGGTGGCGCTCGGCGAGCGTGCGCTGCCCGGCGGCGAGCAGGTTGCGCTGCGCCCACTCGTCGAGGGCGCGGTGCTCGAAGTACCATTCGCCGCCGCGCTCGACCGCCTCAAGCTCGCCGCGCTGGGCGCAGTGCTTGAGTTCGTTCGCCGTCATGTGGACATGCTCGGCGGCCTGGGCGAGGTTTAGAGTTTCGCGTGACATCTTTCTGGGCGCGGATTATACCATAACTTGCGCCGGCCCTCAACGAGGCTCGGCGCCCGAGGCCGCCTTGCCGCCGCGGCGCGAATAGCGGAAGTAGAGCGCGAGGTCGGTCGAGACGAGGGCGATGTCCACGAGGTACACCGCCACCAGCCACAGCTTCGTCCCCTCCACCAGGTGCGACGCGATGCCGCAGCAGTAGCCGAGGATCACGATGACCATGAACATCGGCGACTTGCCGTCCACGCGCTTCGCCTTCCAGGTGCGCCAGATCGCGAACGGCCACGAGAAGCCGAACGCGAACAGCATCGCAAACTCGAGCAGCTCGGACATGCGGTTCCCCCTAGAGACAGAGGCGGTAGATCGCCGCCACGTCATCGTCCGCAAGCGGCATGAAGCCACCGAGCGTGTTGCCGCTCAGGTTCAGCTTCTTGACGAGGAACGGGATGTCCTCCTCGCGCGCCCCGAGCTCCGCGAAGTTGAGCGGCAACCCAAGCGACTTGAGCCAGGCGCGGAACGCCGCGATGCCGTCGAGCGCCGCCTTGGCGTCGCTCTCGCCGACGCCGACCCCGAACACGTTCCGCGCGAAGCGAGCGAACCTCGCGTCGTCCGCCGCGTGGACATAGGTCATCCATGCCGGCATCACGACGGCGAGCCCGGCGCCGTGCGCGCAGTCGTAGAGCGCCGAAAGCTCGTGCTCGATGCCGTGGCTGGACCAGTCCTGCACCCGCCCCGCGCCGCAGACGTCGTTGTGCGCCAGG
>JAEIGA010005013.1_pt1 | contig 20334 bp, 12 predicted proteins | sample 9270691 | NCBI WGS metagenome assembly JAEIGA01 (sample SAMN17057246, study PRJNA624740) | gut metagenome | biome: biome; isolation source: fecal sample | host: Bos grunniens | place: China: Xizang | collected 2019 | reverse complement strand
GACGTATGATAGTCGCAATATGCGAGCTTGTCCAACCAAAGGTATTTATGCGGATGCGTTCTTTACCTATACCGCAGCATTCAATGCAGCATATGGTCAGCAAGCAGCAGCGGGATATAATCATTTGCAATTCAACTTCAATTTCCGCCACTATGTGTCACTTTATCAAGATCGCGTGATTTTTGCGTATCGTCTTGGCGTACAAAACAATATCGCAGGCAAGTCACCTTTCTATATGAATAGCTACCTCAATACTATCTTTATCCAACGCGTAATGTATGAGGGATTGGGTGGCGCTAACTCACTCCGTGGTATCATGCGTAACCGAATTTTGGCTAATGGATTTGCTTATGCCAACATAGAACTACGTACGAAAGTAGCTAAGTTCGATATTGGTAGTCAACACTTCTATATCGGTTTGGCACCATTCTTTGACTTGGGTGTGATTACTCAGCCATATAAGTTGGATGAAGCAATAATCAAAGATGCCTATACTGCAGATACGGATGCCAACAAATTACCTTTGGATAAGTATTTTGCAATGAAAGATGGTAAAATTGACCAATCAGAAGTCTATATGCCTCATATGGCAGCTGGTTTAGGATTGAAAATAGCCATGAATGAGAACTTCGTATTCTCTGTTGATTGGGCAATGGCTCTTGACAAAGACAAACGAGATAATGCTAAATGGGCAAACTTCTACATTAAGATGGGATATTTGTTCTAATCGTTTGTAGAAGTTACTCCATGAAATATCAGCTGGGTAATATACAATTAGATACACATCTCCATTGCGTCACTCGCGGTGGAGATGTGGTGCATTTAACGCAGTTGGAATATACGTTATTGGAATATCTTTTTCAGCATGCAGATACCATTTGTATACGCGATGATATTTTGCAAGCAGTATGGGGAAAGCGTTTTCAGTATGACACGGGGACCATTGATGTGCATCTTCATTCTTTGCGTCGCAAATTGGGTTATGTACGCAATACACCTATAGAATCTATCCGTGGTGTCGGAATTGTTTTGCACACTACTTTGCCTAAGGAATCTCACACCCTTAATATTCAAGATTTTGCTATTCAATGGATTCGTGAACATGAGGCGGATTTCGCAGCCAAGCAACTCAAGCCTCGCTTGCACCTTGATCCTTTTGTCAGTGAGATCACTATTTCGCCTGATGACCTCCGAACTATGATGGATGGAATATTGAAAGTACTTTTGCCTGTCTCTCAACCAGGTATTATCCGCATTAAGTCGCAACTTAGTTGTCATTATTTTTCTTTATCGCTTGATATAAATGGTACGATTAACGAGCTTCGTATTCCGTTAGGATAATATTTAAGTTAGATTTAAGAAAACTTAAGCGTTTTTGTAGTACCTTTGCAGTCGAATTAGAAATAGGAATGGGATAAATATTTGATTCAATGAGAAAAACCATACTACTGATATTCTTAATTTTTACTACGGTTAGTTTGTGTGCACAAAACAAGGTTGCGTCGGACACTATAACTCCAAAAAAAGAAAAAACGCCTATTTTTCAGGGCTATAGTGGCGGCATGATGTTGCATGCGGGGTATCTCTTTGGCAAGAATCCAGCGGCAGTATTGCCTTCGGGAGAAAGTATTAGTCCGCAAGGTATGACCACAGGTATTGGAGGATCGTTGCGTATTAATCTTTGGAAGCACCTGCGTGTAGGTTGCGAGGGCTACGTTTCAACCATGAAATGCGGCGTCACTGATATGCAAGATGTGTTGCAATCCGGTAGTTATGTACGTACAGGTTCGGGTGGTTTGCTAGCTGATGCTTGCTGGCGAATGGAGAAAGTATGGCCATACATAGGTGCCGCTGTAGGTGGTGGCGCTATGCGCACACTCTCTCTGGTAGAAGGAACAGAGGCGGATTGGAAGCCAGAGCAGTTTGCCATGCTTACCAAGCAAGGTTTTGGTTATGTTGATCCATATGTAGGCATAGATTGGTGTATGACCAAACGCGTGCATTTGACTTTGCGAATGGACTGGATGTTAGCTTTTGCGGATAATCAATTGGTGTTGCCTACTGGTCCGAGATTTTTCTTCGGTTTTATGTTCTGTCACTAATGAACTTTTCGGGTATAGTATTAGGATTGGTTGCCTTTTTGTGCATTGGTTTGTTTCATCCTTTGGTGATAAAGGGCGAGTATTATTTTGGAACCAAGTGTTGGTGGGTATTTGCTATGGTGGGTGTACTGATGTTGGTTGGCTCGCTGCTGATTGAGAATATCTATATTTCGGTCATATTGGGTGTTACATCCTTCTCATGCTTCTGGTCGATTCTCGAATTGTTTGAGCAAAAGAAGCGCGTTGAGCGTGGTTGGTTTCCTAAAAATCCCAAACGAAAAGAGTGATCATTTTGACCACTCTTTTTTATAATTCAAATATTTATTTCTTAAATGCATTCCATCCTTGTGCTTTGAGTGAGATCTCTTCTCCGTTTCTTCCCACAAGGTTGATTCCATGTTCGGGCTTTGTGATATGACCTATCAAATACACATCCTCCAGTGGAATGAGTTTCTCGTAATCGTCTAAACTACAAGTAAATAGTAACTCATAATCTTCTCCTCCGTTGAGGGCGCAAGTGACGATGTTGAGGTTCATTTCCTCAGCCAATGCAGCGGCTTGGTAGTCGATAGGAAGTTTGTCTTCGTAAATTGAACATCCGACATTGGATTGGGTACAGATATGCATGAGTTCGCTGCTAAGTCCGTCAGAGATATCCATCATAGCAGTTGGTTTAATACCCGCTTTGTGGAGTTGTTCAATAATGTCACGGCGTGCCTCTGGTTTGAGCTGACGCTCTAGCAGATACTCGCGTCCTTCAAAAGCAGGGGTAGCCTTCTCGTTGGCATTCATCACAATTCGTTCGCGCTCAAGGAGTTGCAATCCCATATATGCGGTTCCTAGGTTGCCTGTAACGCAGATTAGGTCGTTGACTTTGGCACCATTACGATAAACGATGTCGGAGTCAAAAGCCGTACCGATGCATGTGATAGAGATGGTGAGGCCAGTCATAGAAGCGGATGTGTCGCCACCTACAAGATCCACATTATATCTCTCACAAGCGAGGCGAATACCTGCGTACAATTCTTCTAGATCTTCTACGGAGAATCGTTTGCTAATTCCCAGAGACACAGTGATTTGTGTTGGGGTAGCGTTCATGGCATAGATGTCGGAGAAATTCACAACGGCAGCCTTATAACCGAGGTGCTTGAGAGGTGCGTACTCGAGGTTAAAGTGTATTCCTTCGAGTAATAAGTCGGTTGTGACGAGGGTGCGTTTGTCTTTGTGATTGAGTACAGCCGCATCGTCACCTACTGCTTTCTGAGTAGATGGCTGGTTGGTAGGAAAGTCTTTGGTTAGGTGCTTGATAAGCCCAAACTCGCCGAGTGTAGAGATTTCTGTTTTTGCCATGTTTTGTTCGTTTCTAAATTATGCGACAAAGGTACAATATTTTTTTTAATTTGGCAAAAAATATCGGTAAAATAAGCAGAATAACTAACTAATAACTAAGTAATCACTAACTAATATCTAAGTAATCACTAATTAGTTTGTGGTGTTTTGATATGTATGGCGTGGATGCGTGCGGGTAAAAAAATGAATGAATATTTGCGTATGTGCGAAATTTTTAGTAACTTTGCGCGTTTTTGTATAATCGTAGATTATAATATAGATTATGATAGAGTATATCAAAGGAAATTTGACGGATTTGAACCCTACTTATGCAGTCATAGAGGCAGCAGGTGTGGGGTATGCGATAAATATAGCTTTGCCTACTTATTCTTCATTGGTTGGCAAGGAAAACACCGAAGCAAAACTGTATATTACTGAGATTATTCGCGAGGATACTCATGAGTTGTATGGTTTTTTTACTCGTGGCGAGCGTGAGTTGTTCCTGATGCTGATGACCGTTAGCGGCATTGGTGCAAATACTGCTAGAATGATTATGTCGGCATATTCTGCTGGTGAAATCCGTCAGATTATAGCGACTGGTAATTCTCGTGCGTTGGCGCAGGTGAAGGGTCTTGGTCCAAAGACAGCTCAGCGTATCATTGTGGATTTGAAGGACAAGGTGCTAAAAATAGACCTTGGTTCGGATGCGAACCAAGGTAGTTTAGAGGACGCCGCAAGCGGCTACAGTTTAGAGGTTAGAGGCGTGGATAGTGAAATCAAACAAGAGGCGGTGAGCGCGCTGACGATGTTGGGCTTTGCGGCAGCAGCAAGTGGCAAGGTCGTGGATAAGATTTTGAAGGCAGAACCATCTGCGAGCGTAGAACAAGTGATCAGACAGGCATTGAAGATGCTTTGATGGTATTGTTGAATTAAGAACTTTGAATTAAGAATTTGGTTTTGAAGAAACTACTAATCATATTGTTGAGTGTGTTGCCTGTGCTGATGATTGCTCAGGAACAAGACACGATTAAGTCATGGCAGGAGAATGATTCTGTGGTGATGGCTCCTTTGCAAGTGCAGTCAGTAGGGGTGGAGAACTATGAGACATTGTCAATGCCAAAGAGTAGTTTGGATTTGGCTAACCCAGATAATGTGACTACATTCGTTGAGTATGATGCAGTGCAGGGGTGCTACGTGCTTCGTACTCGAATAGGTGATGTGGATATCGCGACTCCATATATGATGACTATGGATGAGTATCGCGCGTATAGCGAGCGTGAGGCGATGGGTAAGTATTGGCAGGGGAAGATAAGTGAGGTGGAGCATGATAATGAGAGTAAGTTTGATATAACAGATATGCAATTCAACATTGGACCAGCAGATAAGGTGTTTGGTCCTGGTGGTGTTCGATTGAAGATGCAGGGTTCTGCGGAGTTGCTATTTGGTTTTAAGCATCAATACGTGGGCAACCCATCGTTGACAGAGCGCTCTCGTAACAATAATATTTTTGATTTTGATGAGAAGATTCAGGTGAATATCAACGGTAAGGTTGGTGAAAAGTTGAACCTGAATATGGGATATAACACGGAGGCGTCGTTTAGTTTTGACCAAACGAATTTGAAGCTGAACTTTAAGGGTCAAGAAGATGACATTATTCAGTCAATAGAGGCGGGTAATGTGTCTATGAACCTGAACAGCAGCTTGATAAGTGGAAGTAGCGCGTTGTTTGGTGTGAAGACGGATTTGAAGTTTGGCAAGTTGAAGGTGCAAGCGTTGTTGTCTCAACAAAATTCGGAGAGCCAGTCGGTGTCAAGTAAAGGTGGAGCTCAGATGACTAGTTTTGAAGTTCCGATAGACACTTATGATGAGAATCGCCACTTCTTCTTGGGCTATTATTTCCGTGATAATTATGAGCAGGCGATGCAGTCGCTTCCTTATATAGCGAGTGGTGTTACCATCAATCGAATAGAGGTTTGGGTGACGAATAAGCGCGGCAACTATGATCAGTCGCGTAATATCGTGGCTTTGACAGATTTGGGTGAGTATGACGACAGCCATGTTCAGAATGCAGCTTGGACCACGACTGGTTCGCGTACGCCATATAACAAAGCCAATACTTTGTATGAGACTTTGACTCAGAGTCATCCTGAGGTTCGTGATATTCAGCAGGTTAGTTCTGTGATGCAACAGTTGCCCAATATGGAGTTGGGTGGTGATTACGAGAAAGTGGAGTCTGCTCGTTTGTTGAATAGTGGCGAGTATACTTTGAATGCTTCTTTGGGATATATCTCGCTGAAAACCGCTTTGAATCAAGACGAGGTGTTGGCCGTAGCATATGAATATACATACGGAGGTCAGGTATATCAAGTGGGTGAGTTTTCGACAGATGGCGGCGAGGCATTGAAGTCTCCGAATGCGTTGTTGCTGAAATTGTTGAAGAGTACGAACAACTCTCCAAACATCAAAGGCAAAGGTACATGGGATCTGATGATGAAGAATATCTATTCTTTGGGAGCAAGTCAGATGTCTAGTGAAAAGTTTGAATTGTATATTCAATATCGCAATGATTCAGTCGGCACGGAGATGCAATATCTAATGGAAGGTAATGTGAAGGGTAAGCAATTGCTCCGCGTGATGAACCTAGACCGATTGGATTCTCGCAATAATACATCCCCAGATGGTAGGTTTGATTATGTAGAAGGCTATACGGCGTTGTCATCTACGGGACGCATCATCTTCCCTGTTTTGGAGCCTTTCGGTTCGCATTTGGAGCGTGTGATAGGCGATAAGTTGATAGCAGAAAAGTATGTGTTCCAAGAATTGTATGACTCCACCTTGGTGATGGCCCAGGAGATGTCCGAGAAGAATAAATTCGTATTGACGGGTAAATATAAAGGTTCTTCGGGAAATGAAATTCGCCTGAATGCGATGAATATCCCACGCGGAAGTGTAGTGGTGACGGCAGGTGGTGCGACATTGGTAGAGAATGTGGATTATACGGTGGATTATACCATGGGAATAGTTACCATATTGAATCAATCCATCATAAGTTCGGGTACGAATGTGGATGTGAAGTTGGAGAATCAGTCGCTGTTCTCGATGCAACGCAAGTCGTTGTTTGGCGCGCATTTGGAATATGAGTTCAATAAGGATTTGACCGTTGGTGGAACAATTATGCACTTGCGTGAGAAGCCGTTGACAACGAAGGTAAATACAGGTAGCGAACCTTTAGCAAACACGATATGGGGTGTGAATGCGAGTTGGAAAACGGAGTTGCAATGGTTGACTTTGTTGGTTGATAAGGTGCCTTGGATTAATGCGACCGCTCCTTCAACTTTCCAGGTGAATGCAGAGTTCGCACATTTGATTCCAGGGCATACTCGCGATGTGGGTGTGGTAGGTACCGCATATATAGACGATTTTGAATCCACCAAGACAAGCATAGACATTCATTATCCAATGTATTGGAAATTAGCTTCAACTCCAATGGGATTAGGTTATGATGAGGCAGTGCTAGGTAATAATGTTGATTACAACAAGAATCGTGCTCTGTTGGCGTGGTATGCGGTCGATCCGATTTTTGGACATCCTCAAAGTAATACACCTAAGCATATTAAGGATGATCTAGATGCTATGTCTGATCATCGTACGCGTATCGTTTATGAGCAAGAGGTATATCCTAATAAAGAGGTTTTGCCTAATGCAGATACGAAGTTGGCGGTGTTGAATTTGAGTTATTATCCAGAAGAACGCGGTCCGTATAATATATCTGCTTCCGAGATAGGAGTGGATGGAAAATTGACCGTACCCGAAAAGCGTTGGGGAGGTATTATGCGTAAGTTGGATAATACCGATTTTGAAAAATCCAATATCGAGTACATTGAGTTCTGGTTGATGGATCCATTCTTAACTAATTCGGACGCGAGTTTTGAGGGTGGTGATTTGTATATAGATTTGGGAGATATAAGTGAAGATATCTTGCGTGATGGCAAGAAGAGTTTTGAGCATGGTTTGCCATTGAATGGCGAGGAGACAATGTTTGACCAGACTGTTTGGGGTCGTGTGCCAAAGACTACGAGTACTGTTGTCGCCTTCGCAAATGAGGCGGGTGCTCGAATCAAGCAGGATGTGGGTTTGAATGGATTGAATAGCGAGCAGGAGTTGATGTATGAATATAATGGAAACAAACCCTATGCAGATTATGTGGCAGCGCTTCGTGGCAAGGTGGATCCGGCTGTGTTAGCTTTATGGGAAGGTGATGTTTATTCTCCATTGAATGACCCTGCAGGTGATGATTATCATTACTATCGTGGTGATGATTATGATAGAGCTCAAACTCCCATCTTGTTGCGATATAAGTATTACAACGGAACAGAAGGCAACTCACCTGAGATGGAGGAGAGTGCTTCGTATGGAACAGCCTCTACTTTACAGCCTGATATAGAGGATATTAATCAGGATAATACATTGAACGATAGCGAGCGTTTTTATCGCTATCATATATCCTTGCGCAAGGAAGATATGCAACGCGTTGGTCAACAGCATATAGCGAGCATTATGGAGACTAATGTGAATTTGAAGAATGGTGAAACAGCTCGGGTGAAGTGGTATCAGTTTAAGATACCATTGCGTGGAGATACGGTCATGATGAAAAAGGTGGGTAATATCCGCAACTTTAAGTCAATCCGATTTGCGCGTATCGTTATGACCAATTTTACTCAGGAGACACATTTACGAATGGCATCTTTGGATTTGGTGCGAGGCGAGTGGCGTAGTTACACCAAAGGATTGTACCAAGATATAGCAAATAATCAGTATAATATAGCAAATCCTTATTCCTCAGGAGGAGAGATGGATGTTGAAGCTGTGAATATTGAGGAGAATTCAAATCGCAGTCCAGTCAATTATGTATTGCCACCAGGAATATCTCGTCAGACAGATCCAGGACAAGCCCAGCTGATTTCTCAGAATGAACAATCAATGGTCTTCCGCTTGCGTGAGATAGAGCCAAAGGATGCGCGTGCAGTATACAAAAATGTGGTATATGACATGCGTCAGTATAAGCGTTTGCAGATGTTTGTCCATGCGGAGTGTCTCCCTCAGTTTGATCCGATAGAAGATAAGGATATTACCTGTTTTATACGATTGGGTTCTGACTTGAAGAACAACTATTATGAGTATGAAATTCCATTGGACTTGACTCCTGAGGGAATTTATAGCAATGAAAATCCTGCGGATCGTCTAAAAGTATGGTTGGAGCAAAATACATTTGATTTTGATTTGCAAGTTTTGACGAATGCAAAATTGGCACGAAATCGGGCTAAACGAGCAGGTAATAGTGGTGTGGGTAATGCCATCCCATATGAGGTTTATGATCCAGATGATTTGGATAATAAGATTACAGTTCTAGGTAATCCAACCTTGGAGGATATTCAGGTAATAATGATTGGCGTTCGCAACAAGACGAATAAGCGGGTCAGTGGTGAAGTTTGGATAAATGAGTTGCGTTTGAGCCAATTTAATGAGCAAGGTGGTGTAGCAGCAATGGCAAATGCGTCGCTGAGTGTGAGCGATTTGGCACAAGTCAATGTGGCAGGGCGTTTAGAGACAGCAGGGTATGGCTCAATTGAGTCCAATGTATTGAGTCGCAATATGGATGATGCGTATCAAATATCGGTGAGTGCAGCTCTGGAAGCGGGACGATTGTTCCCTGAAAAAGCGAAACTACAGATACCGTTGTATGCATCCTATTCTAACGAAACATTATCTCCAGATTATAATCCGCTGGATACTGATATTAAGTTGTCAGAGTCTTTGGAGTTGTTAGAGACAGCAGAGGAGAAAGATTCAGTTCGATTAATGGCAAATACAGTCCATGAGTCCACAAGTTTCTCGGTTTCAAATATGAAAGTGGACATCCATTCTAAGAAACGGAATATGTTTTATGATCCTGCAAACTTCTCTATCTCTGCTAGTTATAATGAGCAAAAACAACATAGTCCAGAGATTGAAACAGATTTGTCAAAAGATTATAAAGGATCATTCAATTATTCTTATAATTTCAGTCCAAAGCCCTGGGAGCCATTTAAGAATGTGAGCAAGGTGAAAGATATCAAGTTCCTCAGTGAAATGAATTTCTATTATCTTCCACAGTCTTGGGCATTCAATACGAATATGCATCGTACATTCACTCATTTGAAGATGCGTGATTTCAATTCGGCTGAATTGGGCTCAGCTGTAAGTGGCGAGCAGGAACTGACTTTCTCAAAGGATTTTACTTGGGATCGTAATTTTGACTTCAAGTATGATTTGACGAAGAATATTAAGTTCTCATTCCAAACTGCGATGAATTCTACCATAGAGGAGGGATTCTATACGCCTGAGATTATTTATAATTATAATTTCGAACACAAGCATTACGAGGCATGGAAGGATACTGTGATGCGAAGTATGGCGACATGGGGTACACCATATACCTATCAGCAGTTATTCACAGCTTCATGGAATGTGCCATTTAATAGAATCCCATATCTAGAAGCTTTAACAGCGAATGCATCATATAATGCCACATATAATTGGAACCGCACGATGCAGTCTGCTAACAAAGTTACCAATTTGGGTAATGTGATCAGTGCAACTCGTGCTATTCAATTAGATGGTGGAATCAATTTTGAGACATTGTATGGTAAATCCAAATATTGGAAACAGATGACTCAACATTATAACCAGCGGTCTAATTTGCGTCGTCGTAATACCTTTAAACCAAAAACATATACAGAAGTTGTTTCGCTAGAAGCAGGTAAGGCTAAGGAGATTACCCATAGATTAGGTAGTGAGTTCATCAAGCTTACTGCTGTGGATAAGGATGGTAAGTCCGTTAAGTTAAAATATAAGGTCTTATCTAATACAAAGTTATCGATTGAATCTAAAATGAGCCTAGAAAAGGTTTCAATCACTTTAACTACGGAAGATAAGAATAATCGTTCGCCAGAGCAGATAGCGCTTGATATGATGGCGTATATGGGAACCTTGATACGAAAAGTTCAAGTCACATATCGTAATACCAACTCCATGACTGTCCCTGGATTTGCTCCGCAAGCTGGTTTTATGGGACAACAGCGTTTTGATAATATCTATGCGCCAGGTTTTGATTTTGCGTTTGGATTCTTTACAGATCAGTTTGTAGAAAAAGCGAAATCAAAGGGCTGGTTGTCGGGTGATACTACAGTAGTGCAACCTGCTACTCGATCAATGACGGAGGATTTTGATGTAAAATTGACATTAGAACCATTTCCAGGTTTCAAGATTCAGTTAAATGGTAAGCGATATGCCGCTGAGTCTACCTCTATTATTTACTCATATGATCAATTGCAAGAGAATATGACAGGCTCCTTTAATATCACTCAGGTAGCTATTGCAACAGCATTCCATGGCGTGAAAGGGGCTGATGAGAATTTTGCATCGCAGACTTTTGAGCAGTTTTTGATAAATAGAGACATCATGCAGCGTCGCGTGGCAGATCAATATAATGGAGTGGTATATCCTAAATCAGGGTTTGTTCCTGCATATTTGCAAGGTAAACCATATGATCCAAATAATGGTGTTGTAGCGAGAAGTTCGGCTGATGTTCTTGTTCCTTCTTTCCTAGCTGCTTACGCAGGGAAGGACATTAATTCAGTAAGTCTTAATCCGTTTATGAGCGTTCTTCATATGTTGCCAAACTGGTCTGTAACTTTCGACGGATTAGGTCGTTTACCATGGATGCGTGATAAGTTTAAGTCGGTGAATTTGACTCATGCTTATACTTGTAAGTATGCGATAGGAAGTTATTCTAGTTATTCTACATGGGTGCCAGCTGGAGATTTAAGTAATAAGCAGATAGGTTTTGTTAGGGATGTCACCACTGATATGCCAATACCTTCTTCTGCATACGATATATCTTCAGTTACCTTGACCGAGAATTTCTCTCCGTTGATTGGATTGAATATGACGATGAAGAATTCGTTGTCTGCTAAATTTGAATATCGTAAACAGCGAAATATATCTCTGAATGTGAATTCTATTCAGATTACAGAGGGACACACGGATGAGTTTGTTATAGGTGCAGGATATACGATTAAAGATCTTAGTTTTGTATCTAAAACGAAGGATGGAGGACAAAAGAAGGTAAGTAATGACCTTAAAATAAATGTGGATGTTAGCTATAAGGATATAAAGACTCTCCTGCGCAAAGTAGAAGAGGATCTCACCCAAGCTAGTTCGGGTAATAAAATGTTAGGCATTAAGATAAGTGCTGACTATGTGCTCTCACAGAAGATTAATTTGCAATTCTTCTATGATCACCAAGGTACTACACCATTGATATCTTCTTCTTATCCGATAAAGTCTGATAATGTCGGCATAAATATTAAACTTATGTTGACGCGTGATAATTAATTGTATTATTCGTGTTTAGGGTAGGAATTATAGGTCCTGAATCCACTGGGAAAAGCACTTTGGCAAAATATTTAGCACGCCGATATGGCGGTGTAATGGTGCCAGAGTATGCGCGCGAATATATGGAATTGCGTGCGTGCTCGAGCGCATATACACACGAAGATGTGTTGAATATTGCTCAACATCAAGTGAAGCAACTCCAAGACTTATCAACTACATTTTCCGACGGGATTCCGGAGGGATGCCAGTCAGATGTGATCTTTTTTGACACAGAACTGATCATTACAAAAGTATGGCTTGTGCATAAATATGGAGAATGTCCTAGCTTTTTAGAACAAGCTTTGCAGCAATTCCCTATGGATGCTTATCTGCTTTGTTATCCAGATATACCCTGGGAACCTGATCCAGTACGCGAAAATCCTGATATTAGAGAATACCTATTCAAATGGTATGAAAGGGAAATTCAGAATCTCAATATTCCGTATTATATTGTCAAACACAAATAAAAAAAACATTCAACTTTTCGTTGAATGTTTTTTGTGATCCGTGCAGGATTCAAACCTGCAACCCCCACATCCGTAGTGTGGTACTCTATTCAGTTGAGCTAACGGACCATTGCTTTTCGAAAGCGGGTGCAAAGGTACTGCTTTTTTTTGATATGACCAAATATTTTGTCAAAAAAAAGTGTTTTTATCAAAAAAACATGGTCGTTTTATGTTAAATTGCTTCTTCCGTAGAGCAAAATATGCTACAAGAAGATAATTTACTCTAAATTATTAAGATTTACTAGTTTATTTACAATAGCATAGATTGTCAATCCTGCGGTGGAGTGTATGTTCAATTTGCGAGTGATATTTTTGCGATGTGTAATCACCGTATGGGTAGAAATACACAAAGTATCTGCTATCTCCTTATTACTTAATCCTCTAACTATTTGGATTAGTACATCCCGTTCTCGTTCACTTAAAGGCTCATTTGTTTGGATGAGCTGATAAGGATAACTACTTTGATTAGCATTGGTTAATGCAGGACGGAGTATTTCATCTTCGATAGCACAGTGATCTGCAAAATCTTGTTCGGTATGCCATAGATCACTCATTACACGAATTAGCGTATATGTTATTGTGCCGGTGTGTGAGGCGTCGTTAGATGAAGGGTAGTATTTGATGATAAGGTTTTTGATTTCTGTCAATTTGTCCGTAATACGCTGGTCATCATGAGCATGTTCCTCGTATAATCCCTGATTCTCGTGCTCGATATGTGTACGAATTTCTTCTACAAACTCATCGTAACAACGAAGAATAAGAGTAGGGATTTTTGTTGTAGGGTCTGCTGGGATGAGCGCTTCTATCAATGATCTGCGCAGATGTGGCAACTGAAAATCCAAAAAGTATGTATGTGCATTGCGTAAATATTTTTGCAGAGTAGGGATGTCTATATCTTCAATGCTAGCTTTTTGTTTGAAAACTTTATAGTTAATGATTGCCAAAAAAGTAGGACTATGAACTGCATGTGACTCGCAAGCCTCTGCAATACTTTGTTCGCCTACACCCATCTCCAAACCGAAACGACTAATCAAATGAATCGCGTCTTCTTCGTGCGACATTAAATCGCATATTTTATCTGTGGCTTTATACATTTGTGAAGATATAATTTAAAAACGCTACAAAATTACGCAAAAAAAATGATATAATCAACAAATAATCAGTAAAATAATCATTTTTAGTGAAGATAATTCCTAAAATGTGTTCAATAAATCTAATGTGGTACTATAAATTAGTTACGATTTTGGTGATACAAAAATATAAAATTCTTGCGGATATGCAAATTTTGTTGTACCTTTGTCGCCTAAAATAATTGTAACATGAAGAATAAATATTTAACACTAATTTTTACCACATTGCTATGTTCAACATTAGCAACTGCAATTCCGCCATATCCTGGATTAAATTTGAAGGAACCCGCTCGTCCTCGTATCCCAAATTCTGAAAGTCTTTCTCAACAGAGGAGAATCTCTTCGCATCATGCCCCTAAAATCAATTTAGCGCCTCGTGGATTATTGATTTTAGTTGAATTTGCAGATAAGCAATTCGCTGAGGGTAACTCGCAACTTGCGTTTGATTCTTTGGCAAATAGCGATAACTATACCTATAATGGAGCTACAGGATCATGTAAGCAATATTTTTCGGATCAATCTAGCGGAAAATACATACCTCATTTTGATGTGGTAGGTCCAGTTGCCTTGCCAAATAATATGGCTTATTATGGAGATGATATGAATAAAGGGGATGATCGATATTTATTTGATTTTGTGTTAGATGCTTGCGAAGGTGCTGATCAATTAGGTGTAGATTTTTCTGATTACGACAACGATAACGATGGGTTTGTGGATTTTATCTATGTTCTATATGCCGGATATGGTCAGTTTGATGGTGGTGATGCCACTACGATATGGCCTCACACTTGGGACTTAAAATCCGTCCTATACTTTGGCTATCATAATCAAGAGAAATATTATGCAAATTCAAATACAGATTATCTACTACCTCAAATTGATGGAAAGATCTTGAACTCATATGCTTGCTCCAACGAGTTAAAGTATACGACAAATGCTCGTGCTGGAATTGGTACAATATGCCATGAGTTTAGCCATGTATTGGGTTTGCCAGATTACTATTTAACAGTAACAGACCCGGAAACGAATTCGAATCACCGTCTAACCCCCGGTGCTTGGTCATTGATGGGCTATGGAAACCACCTGAATAATGGGAATACACCTCCTAATTTCTCCGTTTATGATAAATATTTCTTAGGTTGGTTGGAACCTACTGTTTTATCAGCTTCTCAGTCTTTGGAGATTCCTGCGGATGGTAAAACAACTTATATGTTAACTAATAATGAAAAACATGTGCCAGATGGAGCCTATAGAACAGATACAGTTTATTATATAGAGAATCGTCAGCAGGAGGGTTGGGATGCTTATTTGCCAGGTCATGGTATGTTAATCTGGAGAGTTATATACAATGATTCGGATTGGAATGACAACTGCCCCAATGATTATGCTGCTAGATATCTTTTGGTATCTGCAGAAAAATGTTCATCTCCTTATACTACTGGTGATGCTAAGCCTGAAGTGCCATTCCCAGGAAAAAGTAATGTAACTACTTATGCTCCTTTTTCTCATAATAGGTTAGAAAATATCTTTGAGCAAGATGGCTTGATTACATGTGACTTTGTTACAACGACTGTGCCTTCAGCCCTTGAAAATATAACTATCTCCAATGACGATATTTGGTATAATATTATGGGGCAACCGATTAATCCGAGAACATATAAGGGGATAGCAATTTGCCGTAATAAAAAATATCTGCTCCGTTGAGCAGATATTTTTTTTCTATTTATTTGAAGATTTTTCGGTTAGTGGCTAATAGACATAATATTGGCAAATACGCCAGCTGCAGTTACACTTGCGCCAGCACCATAACCTCTAATCATCATAGGATAGTCGTGGTAGCGCTCTGTGGTAATCAAGATAATATTGTTTGAGCCCTCCAATTGATAGAAAGGATGTGATGCATCTACGGTCTCAAGACTTACACGAGTATTGCCTTCTTCCATCTTAGCCACGAATCTCCATCGCAATCCTTGGGATTCCAATTCCTTGCGGCGTGATTCAAAGTCGGCATCCAATTCAGGGAGGGTTTTCCAAAAATCGTCAAGTGAACCATCAAAGTATTTCTCTGGGACAAATAGATGCTTCTCCACATCTTCTTGTTCTACTTGATAACCTGCTTCACGCGCCAAGATTACCAATTTGCGAATCACATCTTTTCCGCTCAAATCAATGCGAGGATCAGGTTCGCTATATCCTTGTTCTTTTGCACGGCGAATAGTTTCCGAGAAAGGAACATCGGCTGCAATCTCGTTGAAAATAAAGTTCAGCGTACCGCTCAATACTGCTTCAATACGCAAGATCTTGTCACCCGAATTACGCAGGTCATTGATCGTTCCAATGATTGGCAATCCTGCTCCTACATTGGTCTCAAAGAGGAACTTCACACCTCTATCCAATGCAGTTTGTTTTAGACGCATATAGTGAGCGTACTCAGATGATGCTGCAATCTTGTTGGCTGTAACCACAGAAATATTATTCTCCAATAATGATAGATAAATGCCTGATACTTCGGTACTTGCTGTACAATCTACAAATACGCTATTATATAGGCTTGCCATTTGCAAGGCTGCCTGCTTGATGCTAAAGCTACCACCCTCTTTCTCTTTTTGCTTCAATTGTTCGCGGTAGTTGCTCAGGTCTAATCCTTCTGCGTTGAAAATAGCAGTACGGCTATTGGCCACTCCCACTACATTCAGTTGCAGGTGTTGTTGCTCAAGCAATGTATGGTATTGATGTTTAATCTGTTCCAATAATTGTGCACCTACGGTTCCTACGCCGCATACAAACACATTCAGCACCTTGTTCTCACTCAAGAAGAATGAGTCGTGCAACACATTCATAGTCTTGCTAAGTTGCTGAGCAGGGATTACAAATGATATGTTGGTCTCTTTTGCGCCTTGTGCGAAAGCAATCACGCTGATACCATTCTTGCCCAATGTACCAAATAATTTTCCTGCGATACCAGGCATATTGTACATATTTTCGCCTACGATACTCACAGCTGCAAGTCCCTGTTGCACCAACATTGGATACATCGAGCCTACTTTTATTTCTTCAGCAAACTCATTTGTCAAGGCTTTTACTGCCCTATCGCAATCTTTCTCCTGTACGCCCAAGGTGGTGGAGTTCTCTGAAGAGGTCTGACTAACCAAGAATACCGATACCCCAGCTTTAGCTAAGGCGCTGAAGATGCGTTGGTTAACACCAATTACACCCACCATAGAAAGACCAGAAACCGTGATCAATGCTACATCGCGAATGCTACTTAAACCGCGTACATAGCGCTTGCTATCTTCTGGCTTTGCCTGAACAATTGTTCCTTGGTTATCTGGATTGAAGGTGTTCAGAATGCGAATTGGAATATTTTTCGCGCACGCAGGATATATAGTAGGTGGATACACTACTTTAGCTCCAAAGTGGCACAACTCAGATGCTTCTACATAACTGAGAGTTTTTATCGTATATGCATTTGGAATAAGACGAGGATCGGCGGTCATAAAGCCATCCACATCGGTCCAAATCTCCAGAACCTCAGCTCCCAAAGTGGCAGCCAAAATAGATGCGGTATAATCGCTGCCTCCGCGTCCTAAATTGGTAATCTCATCCGTTTGGCTATCTCGCGAGATAAAGCCAGGGCAAACACTCAGATGAGGGAGAGGTGCAAAGGCTTTGCGAACCAATCGTTCTGTCTCTTCCGTAGCTAGCAATACTTGACCTTGTTTATGATCTGTGCGAATAAATTGTAGTGAATCTTTGCGAACGGCTCCGGCTAAAGCGGCGGTAACAATACGGCTACTCAACTGTTCTCCATAGCTCACAATGACGGCTTCAGATTTGCTGCTCAAGTCTTTCACCAAATGTACTCCGAATAGGATTGAGCGCAATTCATCCAAGATGTTTTCTAATTCAAGGCAAAGCATTTGGCGTGTAGTAGTGTTCTCTATCAATGAGTTAGCCATATCCAGGTGGCGCTGACGGATAGTTTGATACACTTCCATATAGGCGTCATCAGCTTGCAATGCCAATTGTGCAGCGTGCAACAATTGGTCTGTTATTCCACCTAATGCGCTAACAACTACAATGCAATCATCGCTTTCTCTAGCGATAATCTGTTGTATTTGACGAATACTTTCTACAGAACCTACGGAGGTTCCTCCAAATTTTAGTACTTTCATCCGTTTATCTACTTTCTTCTACTACAATTGTATTTAGCCGACAAAGGTACAAAAAAAATACGATTTGACAAAAATCCAATCGTATTTTTTTGTTTTTCTTGACGTGATTGCCTTACAAGGCATCTTTTAATTTATGTTTGATATAGTGTTCATCTGTAAAATGATTTCTCAGATGGGGAGTCATCTCTGCATTTGCAAAAAACTTTTGATACTCTCGCTTGATATCCTCTCCTAGATTAGGGTCGTGAGGTGTATAGTGGCAAATGGTTTCGGGTGTGTCTTTCGGCTTGAATGCCTTAAATCGAAACAAATCTTGCATAGTCAGCTTGAATTCTTTCTCCCCATTTTCGCGGCGACCGCGGTATTTGTTTACGCCTACAGCTTTCTTCAATGAGGACATAGGATTAAGTACAGGATTGATAACGATCTTCCGCCCCGTGAAATCGGCACAGAGTACATAGTATCCTCCTAACGAGCTGCCAATCAAATACTTGATATCTGTGTTTGCTTTGATAAAATCATTGATTTTCTTGACAGAATCATCTACATGATGATCTACCTCTAGCGGATACCACTCCAATTCAGGGTAGTATTTTCTTAGATTCGTAATTGTATCAGAGTGTATTGAACCCGCAAAACCGTGGATGTAAACTGCTTTTGCCATGTAATTTGTTTGTGTGTATTGCTATATTTCCCTATTGTTTTCCCTTAGTTTGCCCCCTGTCTGCCAGCAGTCTCCATAGGAACTTCATAGGAACTTCATTGGGACTTCATTGGGACTTCATTGGGACTTCGCCGAATGATAACCTTATCATCTAGCCTCTATCATCGAGACATTTACTTTCGATTTACTAGGCTCGCAAAGCGAGTACTAGTGGATTTCCCTAGAGTGTTATATAATATAGCTGTTTGGTTATTTTGCTGCAAAGTTACATTTTTTCTATGACATATACAATTTTCCGTATAAAAAAACAATTTTTTACTTGCTCAATCCAAAAATATGTAGTACTTTTGTGGGCGGAAAGGATAAAACCGCCAATAAAGGCACCGAAGCGTCGGTGCAAAGACATATTGAATATAGCGTTATAAGCCAAACTTGATTACTTGAAACTTCGACAACTTCAATGTAATTTATCTATCAAGCACAAGCCTATGCGCTCACGCTATGGCGTGGGCTTTTGTGTAGATTTTGATAGATAAAGGTAGTCGAAGACCTCAAGTAATCAAATGAAGCGAACGAAAGTTCACGCTTTTCGTGTATAATAAGCTCTTAGATATAATAAACAACAAATCAAATAATTAACAACGGAGTGTGCCGAAAAGCCGATAAAGAGTAGGCAGTAAATATTTAGTATTATGAAAAAGATTTTATTTTTTGCATTTATTGCAGTGTCCCTAATCTTTGCAGGTTGTGGTGGTAATAATGGTGGAGGATACAATCCTCCCTCAACAACTGGTAACATCCAATTTCAGAATCAAACTGATGACGCATACTACGTTGAAGTTGCAGGTTATGAAACATTTACCTTAGGCGGAAACAGAACCGTTACATACAGTGGATACGAAGCAGGAAGACATTACATAACTGTTACACAAAAAAATGGATATATTTTATATCCTACTGTAAAAGAAGGCTATGCAACTGTTCGTGCAGGAGAGACAACAATATTCTATTGGAACTAGTAAAACGTATCTTATAGATTAAAAGAAAAAGAGAGTGTGTCATTTTGACGCACTCTCTTATATATATTAAGGTGTAACCTTACATCACGATATTGACAATCTTGCCTGGGACAACGATGACCTTCTTTGGAGCGGCGCCGTTCAATTGTTTGGCGGTCAACTCGTGAGCCATAACAATCTTCTCAACCTCCTCGCGAGGAGTGTCTTTCGCTACCTCAACGGTAAAGCGAACTTTACCATTGAACTGAACAGGGTACTTTTGTGTTGATTCAACCAAGTATGCCTCGTTGCAGATAGGCCATTCTGCGTCGTTGACAGACACCAGACCGCTTACGCTGTTGGAAGTTAGACCGGTTTCACCTGTTAGACCGCTAGCGCTGTTAGATGCTGCAAGGCAAATTTGGTATGCTTCTTCTGCAATATGAGGAGCGTATGGAGCAAGCAAGATAGCAAAGGTTTTAAGAATCTCAACCTTATTGCACTTGAGGGCTTGCAGTTCGTTTTGCGCAATCATGAAGGCAGGGATAGAAGTGTTGAACGAGAAGTTCTCAATATCCCAAGTAATCTTCTTAATCAGCTTGTGCAAACTGCGCAACTCCTCTGCTGTTGGTTCGTCGTTGGAGAGGGTCTCGAACATATTCCACCACTTGCGCAAGAAACGGTGTACACCATCAATACCGTTGGTATCCCAAGGTTTGGACATCTCCAAAGGACCGAGGAACATCTCATACAAGCGCAAGGTATCTGCGCCATACTTAGCCACCACGTCGTCTGGGTTCACCACATTGAACATAGACTTGGACATCTTCTCCACTGCCCAACCGCAAATGTATTGCTTTGGATACATTGGCGAGCCGATATAAGGATTATCCTCAATAGAGGTGCCGTCTGCGAAGACAAACTCCGCATTCTTGAACTCAGGCATCCAGTTGCG
>JAEIGA010005012.1_pt1 | contig 20338 bp, 22 predicted proteins | sample 9270691 | NCBI WGS metagenome assembly JAEIGA01 (sample SAMN17057246, study PRJNA624740) | gut metagenome | biome: biome; isolation source: fecal sample | host: Bos grunniens | place: China: Xizang | collected 2019 | reverse complement strand
TCATCGTCGTCGCAATCATCACAATCGCAGACGTCGTCGGGATAGCTCAATTCGAGCTCCAGTGGGTCGAAGTCTTCGTCGATTTTAACGGGTTCGAAATCATCGGTTCTATTGAAGAGTCTGTTGAAAATGCTCATAATCAAGCCATCCTTTCATTTTATTTTAATTCTCCAAATGCCAATAGAATACATAAATAATATGTGTGATTAATAACGTAAAATGCATATAAAAATGCCGCAGATGTCTGCGGCATTCTTTTTTATTTCTTTCTTTTGAAAATTGTTCTGCTTGTCGCAACGGGACTACAGTCCCAAACTTCACTGTCTCTGTGTTTTCTCCACTCGGCAGCAGGCTTTAATACCAGCAAATCTTCATCAGAGAAGTATTTATTGCAGTAAAGCTCGGTCCAATCAATCTTGTCGGAGTATTCCTGGACAAAGCCAATGGATACATCCTGTTTAGCAGACAGGTGTGCCCAGCCAGTCTTATCAATTTCATCAATGTGTTCCCTGATGAATTTTTCAGAGACCAACTGTCTATTGAGAATGTCTTCAATGTAGAACTTGGGGAACATATCGACAATAAATTGCTCGGAAAGTTCCCTATTGGCCAATACGGCATACCATGCACGGCCGTCATCCGTAGATGCATCGATTTCTTTTTCATGCTTCTTGATGAAATCTTCGCTAACTTCCTGATGACCAACAATGTAGAACCAGTCTACTCTATCAGCAAATTCTTCAATAAAGGATTCGCTCAGAGTCTGATTCCTGGACGCCATCTCCCAATCAACGAAATCGGAGCACTTTCTCATCAAGTCCTCAGACATCTTATGGAACATACACATAGTACGCCAGAACAGATGCTCCTTGTTCTCAATGATGTATTCATCAGACAAATTACCCTTGCAGGATACACGGTACCAGTCGGTGGTTAACTTTTCGTATTTACACAGGCCGTGAATAAACATTTCGTCAACGTTGTGCCCATAAATAGGACATTGCTGGCCATTTGCAGGGCTATCTGCGTTTGCACACACGTGTCGTTGGCAGAATTCGCATGTTTTGTACATATTCATTTTCCTTTCATAGTTTTTCTCCTGGTTACAACATTATTATAGTTGACTAGGCACTCGAAAAACAAATATTAATACTCGCTGGTAGCAATCTTTACCAGATTATAAATGCCATAAGCTCCATTAACCTTAATGCCATCGTAACCATTCTTTTGAACAACCAGGCGCGCAGAATTACCTTTTCGCAGCTCTGCCAGGTCATTGGCAAATACCAGGTTGGTATTACATTTCTTAATCTGCTTTACAGCAGCATCAACGAGTTCATCCTCAGATACATTTTCAAGCAGCTTAAATCCGCAAATAAATGCATTGGGGAAAAGCTGTCGAAGAGATGCGATGATTTTAGTCGTCAAACCAAGCTTAACGGTCAGATTGGGTTCGACCGAGGAAATCTTAGTTTTGTCGTTGACCTTGCAATCGGGACCAATCAGAGTATTGAGCACGATATCGTACACTCTTTCGTATCCCATATCATTTGCAGGCAATTTTCTGATTCTCCTAGTAATCTCATCTGCCATATCTTCCGCTCTAAAAGAAAAATCAGGCTTATAATCAGCGACTGCAGCCGAATGGATAACAATATCATATTCATGCATTGTCGCGCAGGACTGGATACAATTCAGCAGCTCTTCGGTGGTTTCAAATCGAATTAGACCGAAGTTTTCTTTTTCGCACAATTCATCCAGGGCTGGATTCTTAATATTCTTTGTAAGCAGCAGCGTTACCTGGTAATCGTCATTGGCAAAATGCTGTGCCATTTCAATAGCAACCTTGCCAGAAGACATGTTGGTAATCTTCATCACTTCATCAATATATTCGTTGGTGGGACCACCAGTGATTAATACTCTTTTCATTTTGATTTCCTTCCTTTTATCAAATTAATTACCACGGAATGAGCTTTAATCCGCAGCAGGGGCATCTGCTAATTTTCTTTGCAAACTTATTAGATTCCATAATCTCAAAATCTTTACAGTTAGGACACTGTCTGAACATATTACCATAATGGTCGTTGGGAATCAGAACTCGATGTGCATCGTTGGTTCGCATATCGTTTTCTCTTTCGATTTCTAGGCCTGCCTCAATTTCAATACCGCCCATCATATCGTCGGTGGAAAATCTATGCATACTCTGATATGTGAACTGCTTGTTGGCAACTTCAATAAAAGGCTGGAAAACCTTCTGAACGTCCAGGTACTGATAAGACATGCCCGTCTTAATATTGCGCAACAGGTTGACCAGGAAGTCTTCAAGCGCAATGCGGCAATCGCTTCGATATCCAGTGGCCTCAAACGTAACTAGCTTCATCTTTCTATCATTGTGAACAGCAAACTTGATTGCAGCATCTTCATATTTCGTGTCATCTTTGTAAATAAGCTTATCTGAATTACCAATACTGAAAGATGTGTCGCTGGCAATTCTGAATACTGCTGTAAATGTTACTTTTACTTTATTCATATTTCTCCCCTTCTAGCCTCTTCTTGGCTTAATAGGTAATATCCCTTAGTCACTTTACTCTTATAGACTTGTCGGATTTCGTAATTGGCGTAATTGATATCAGGTCTCAGTCTCCCGCCAGTAACTCTTCTGTCTCTTAATCCCTTTTGGATATAGCTCTTTGCTTTGTTTTTAGAGGAAAAACACTCGCTTGCACGAAAGAAATCTCTGGGACCCACACAGCCATGTCCCCAACCATTAAGAATGGCCGAGCCAGGGACCTTGCCCTTTTCCTCTTTTCTATCGTATCCAAATATTACGTACATGCTATTTTTCACAGCAGCGCATCCTCTCTGTTTCTCATATAAACATTCTTCATTCTCTGGAATTGGTACACTTCTTTGATGGTAAAGTTGTTGCGTGTGATATCATCTCTTAAACGACCGCCAGTCATCATTCTGACAGCAAGCAGTTCGTTAATATATTGTTCAGCTTCATTTTCAGAGTCGAAACAATTATTCTCATCAATCATATCTCGATTACCAAAGCATTCAAATAAGCCTTTATACATTACTGAGCCCTGCTTATACGAACGAGACTCAGGGTCGTGTAAAAGTACAATATATTTCACTGAAATATCCATTAATAATCAACTCCCTTACTATTACTATAGTCAAAATCTTAATTTCTGGAGGGTAAAAAAGAAACAGGAGACCCACTAGAATCTCCTGTGTAATATTATTCTTTATCTTCACTTTTTGAAACTTGGATGCCAGAGTATCCCGTTTCTTCGATAATTATTTGCCCTTCTTCTGACAAAATCCAGTCTATGAGAATTTGTACATTCGGGTTCTCTTCATTTGCTGTGCTCACAGCATATAGCTTAGTTATAATTGGATATGTTTCAGACTTTATATTGTCAACTGTTGGAGCAATGCCATCGATGCTGATGACTTTGATATCTGGATTCTGAATTATGCCTTCAACATAATATCTGAATGAAAATCCAATTGAGCTGGTTTTGTTTCTGTAATCAGCAACTTGCTCGATTATTCCAGACATCATATCGTTAACTTGCTCTGATGGAGCATCCATAATTTTAGTCTCACCCATAAATCGTTTCAACATACTTTGGCTGCCACTACCCTCATTTCTTTGGTACGCGACTATTTCTTCATCGTTGCCACCAACTTCTTTCCAATTCGTGATTTTTCCACTGTAAATATCTTTTATTTGCTGAGTGGTCAAATTGTCAATTGGATTATCTTTATGAACAAAGAAAACAAACGCCTCATGTCCAATTGGTGTGTATATAAATTCAGTTTCACATTCTTTCGCGTATTCTATTTGCTCTTTCGATGGATATGCTCCGAAAAATACATCTGTTTTCTTTTGTGCGAGAAGCTCATATCCGTAGGATGTATTATTATATTCAAACACTCCATCTCCAAACTCGGTTGTTTCTGGATAAACAGCGTGAACAAATGCGGAATATACAGGGAAAACAGCTGCAGCTCCATCAATTACTGGCAGCTCTCCTTCCAATTGGAATTCACTGTCAATCTTTACAATCTTAGAGTCTTCATTGAACGGTAAGTATTCCTCAATAACGATATTTGGGCTTGTGTTAACGATTAAGCTTTGGTCATATTGTTTAATCGCGTATGGGATGCCTAGGCACAATCCGTATATTAATGCGCATATTACCCAAATTATGCATATTTTGTATCTATGCTTCCACGCCCATAATAGTGGTAAGGTGAGACATGGGAAGAATAGCGCTGCCATAAATGACAAAATTACATTTACACCAGAAAATGCTAACATCAGTATTAATAATATTCCGATATACGCACTTATGGCCAGTGTAATAAGTGTTAATATAATTCGTATCGCTAATTTCATCAAATTGCCCCCTTATTCAAAATTGTCTTCTGGGACTAGTCCTCGTACAAATTCCTCAAAATTCTCGGCAAGATATGTAATCTCATAGTCCAATTCTTGGTCAACGTGTACAACTTTGGGTTCTCCCATTGGTCCACATTCACGATAATCTAAGAAAATCATATCATGCCCAGCACTTGGGCAATCGCAAATGGCAACACCAATAGCAGGATACTCCCATCCTTCAATCATAAACTTTGTGCTCTTGCTGATTGAATATTTCTTGTCTCTATTTATACCTAGGATGCCAAAGATTGCAACATGGTCTTCTGCCCAACTGGTTGGTGTTTTAGTTGGGAAGCAGTCCTTGTTTGTGAGACCACCATTATGCTGTTTCATTAACCATATATAAGAATCAGGTAATTTATATCCTAATTCTTGTTCTACTTCTGCGATGAGTTCATCTGATGGAGGTGGGGCGTAATAGTTGCAATCGCTATATTCAACTTCATGCCAAAAATCTGTAAAATCAAAACCTTCAAACATGTCAATCACACTTCCTATTAAGAGTATTTTGTTGTTAATAATATAGTCGAATTCGACCTTGATTAAAATGTCATATGTCGTAAAAAGAAAAGGGCCCAACTACAAAAGTAGTCAGGCTCTTTGTCTTTACCATCCAAAAAATACAGCAGTCTGTTTCTCCCAGTCGATAGAGCGATATACTCGAATCATATCCCAGATTTGATACTCTGCGTCAAAAGAGTTTACCATATCCTTTCTCTTGGGGTCAAGATTGTAAGGCTTGATATAGGGAGCTTCCCAGGTATCAACCTTATCTTCAATCATCTTCTGCCAAACCTCAGGAGTGATATGCTTTTCCAACAATCCCTTGTAGTAATCTCTGATGAACAGTCTCATTACATCGATAACCTGTTCAAATTCGGCAGGGCCCAGAATTCTGGGATTGTAGTGCTCGAACAACTCCTGCGTCTCAGGAGTCAGATAGAAAGGCTCGCCGATATCATTGGGAATGTTCAGCGTGCCAATGCAGTAATCATCCGTGCAGCCATATTCATCGTCAGTGAGCTGATAGAATGCAGTCTTGTCGTTGCAAGCTTCATCTCTCTCAAACTCCATACTGTCGAATTCCTCATCAGAGATACCAGGATAATCCTCTCTCTTCAAATCAGGAAGCGTGAAATGCGCTTTGGGAAGCTTACGTGCAATGTCGACCTTGGATTTGTCCAGAACAGCAATGTGTTGTCTGTATCCCATATTAACCTCCAGTGTTTGCTTTGACCACGCTGATGACATGGCCCTTTTCATCATCTTTGAGATAGTCGAAAATGCCATGTGCGTTACCGACACGCATAATGTCGTACTCGGTTACTCTTCCACGGACTTCTCGAACGACTTCCTCAGTAAGAGCCTGAGATGCGATTTTGACCAAATCAGCTCTGGCTTGGCGAAGTGCTTTTTCTACTGCTTCGACCTCTCGACCTTTGTTCTGCAGATAGAACAGCTTATCGTTTCTTGTCTGAGTTTCAGTGATGTCTGCCATATAACCATGGCCAACAATAAACACTTTGTCTCTGGAATCATGCCAGGAACGAGCAACCATCATCGGGTTGGCGTGATTACCAACAGCAAAACTGTTGATAGATTTGATAGGGATAGGAAATCCCGCGGGAGTGAACGGCATGTTCATACCGTCTTCGATGTTTTTAACAAACTGCTCAGGGTTTTCTTTAATAGTAGGCCAGGCATCCTGTAAGATGCTGACAATAGTCATATTTCCCATTTGTTCATTCTTCCTTTCACGTAAAATAAAAAGCCGAAGAACATTGTTCTCCAGCTAGTTATTTATAATATTGAAGAAAAGGGGGTAAAAATGTTATTCTCGGACGATTTCAAAATAAAATTCATCGATGACGCGCGTTTCATTTGTTTTTACTTCGTGATGCTGCAAAACATAGTTACAATTGAATTCGCGATTATACATCTTAATCATATTTGAAACCTGCTCTTCCAGGGTCTCGCCTTTGAACAATGTTAATCTTCTGTCCCAAACAGCAATTTTTAATGATGGGTCTGGATTGTTATTCAAATACATAATCATATATGGCTTTTCTTTTTCAATCCAATTTCCTGGGGTTTCAAAGAATGCGATTCTGTATTCCAGATTGTCATCCCCATTCCTCATTGCAGGGATTTCATTTAACATTGTCTGATATGTATGCAGGAACTCGCATTGCTTGCCGTAGAAATAAGGCCTTTCGAAATCTTTGTGTTCATCAACATAAACAACAAATCTCTTGTGGCTCTTTCTCATCTTAAATACGAGCTTTGCGAAACGAATGACGTTTTCTGCTGCCAAATAAGCTTTCATTGGAGACTTTCTTTCTAAAATAGTCAGTCTTTCATAACTTCCCTGCCCAAGTCTCTTTTTCATCTCATTTGCTGCCCAATAATTATGAGCCTCTAAAACCGTGGTGTCGTATTTTTGTAGAAGTCTTCTGGCGTCCATATCTTTATTTTGATATGAGTGCAGCTTACCTTCTCTAACATATTCCATAAAACTCCAGAATACGTATCCATCATACCACAATACTTCGGCAATTTGTTCCATTTGGAATTTGCTGATGTTTAAATTGTCGTGCAGGAACTGAGACATTTCTTTCATCAGGTCGTTTTTATAGATGATGTTAAAGACGTCTCTTTCATTTAACATTATTCTATTCAACTTTTCGCCATAATCAATCGAAATGGTGTTTCCAGGAATAGCAGAGTCTCGGACATAAGTGGTTCCGCTTTGGAAGCCCTTGTTTTTTAATATCTTTAAAGACGCAACGAGGTTCTCCAAGTCTGCCAAATATTTATCTTTTGGATTATAATGGTGCTTCAAGCTAATTGAATTCATCTTTTCACCAATATAACCATACAGACCTGCTTCTTCCCAAGAAGCTAATCCTATGTCATTCCTGTATTCATCTCTATATGTTTTCGGAATTACATCCAAGCCAAATTCTTTTATGACTTCTAACAAAATTTCTGGATTTCTGACAATCCATGGGCAGAGTATTTCAGGAAGCTCGCTCTTGGGCTTGCTTTTAAGCACTCTAATTACTTCCACAGGTTCTGCTTCCCTGTGGTGAGCCATCATAAATGTTCTAAAATCTTCTCTTGCACTTTGGTTGATAATTAACATAGGGCGACTCCCTTCTCAAACTTTTTCCGTGCCCTTTTGCACAAATTTTCTTAAGTTTAAGATAGAATATTTATCATCCCATGTTATCATAGTATGTCACGTTTGCATTGTTTTTAAACTTAACAACAGGCCTAATACCAAGACGCTCTTGAATTCCTGCGTTTTCCAACATTCCCATTCGGCTAATGTAACAAACTCTATTGGGCACACCAGTGTTTACTGTGCCATGAGGAGTGACCAGCCACCAGGCATTTACTTCATAAGGCAGCAGGAATTTAGAATTTTGCTGCAGCTGTGAAAGTGTCATTAGGCTAACCAAAGTATCCATCTCTTCACCATATTCTGAGATGCCATTATCAGATGTCAGGCTAACATTAAACTTTTCCAACACCTGATGAATGTTTCGACTACTTCTTGTGAGTTCAGCAATAAAACTGTTCAGCTTTACACTGTTTATAATTTCACTGTCCTTATAATTGCTGGTGGTTGTACTAAAAGGCGCTTCATCAATAATGTTCTTGGTGACCGCGAAGCCATGATGCATCTTAATAAACTCAGTTCCCAAAACAGAGAAGACTCCGCCAACAGGAACTTGGTCGAAAATAACATCTCTTTTCTTAAAAATGCGAACAGGATAGCCAAGCTCCTTTTCAACCTCTTCTAACGTCATATATCTAGGATTCATAATAGCCTCCGATAAAATTAATTTCAAAATCTTGTTGTGAAAATATTATAGGTAATTAGCAACAATACCGTAGGGCTTTTGCATATAAAAAAAAGAGCTGAGTTTAAATTAAAACTCAACTCTTAATCGTGCTTGATTATTATATGCCCTCTACGAGCCTCTGAGAGCCCCTAGAACGCGTCGTACGCCCTTAGTGGTGTGTTTATACTATTTAGGGGCTTAGCGGCCTCCTGGGGCGTCTATGCGCCTCTCAGCGCTTTCTAGCCATTCCTCTACCTTATCGAAGAACTCTGGCTGTTCATTCCAATAGTCCATAGCTGATAATAATTCCAATGCTTCGTCCTTTTCTGATATTGGAACCATTACATAAACTGCTGTGTGTTCTGTGCCGCAGGTATAGTAGAAAGTATCAGCGGTGTCTTTTGTAAAAGACTGGAATGTTTCTGATGTAAATTCATATTGATTTTCTTGTGCTTTGTCTGATTGGCTGTCTTTGAAATCAACTTCAATCAGGTCCTGAGCGCAGAGTCCATCTCCCCCATTCAGGAAGTAAATGACGCAGTCTCCATTCTCGGCCTTCATCACATTCTTCATTATGTATTTAATATCGTCAGACATTGAACATTCAAAGCCGTTTTCTATGGCAACGTCTTCAAACTCGTTCATGGTCAACTGTTTCTCTGGCTCAGCCTCTGCCATTGATGCAAATATCCAAACGAGGAGTGCTGCGATACCACCGAAGAATAAAACTGGTATCAATACAACTAGTACAATAAACAAGCCAAGACAACCACTCTTCTTCTTTGGTTTCTCTTCTACGTAAATACCATCTTCGTTATACATTATTCGTCCTTCTTTCTAAGCGTTTTCTGCTTATAATTTAGAACAAAGAAAAAGAGCCCGACGTCTGTCGAGCTCTTATTTTCTACTTAGTGTAGAGGGCCAATTTGCCCACCACGATGATAAACAAAATTACGAATGGCCACTGCATGTTTTATTTCTCCTTTGTATTTGTTTCAGGTCTCCCTGTAAATCTACAAATAATATAAAACATTTTGTGTAAAATCAATAAATATATGTCAACAAGAAAGGCAATTGTTCTTTAATAAATACAATTTGCTCATTTGCAGACATCTCAAATGTCAACTTGTTATCTGGCGAGTAAACACAAGCGTTATTTGCCATATCTTTCTTTGCTAACTTACAGGCTTGTGTAAAACCAGGAGCCGCTGCCTGTATTTCCTTTAACATATCCATGACATATTCATGCTTCTTGTCATCTTTTTTCTGAGAGCCCATATAAATCAAGACATCGGATAAATCATTAAGTCTCTTCATGTTTTCTTTCTCAATAGTGTTCAACTCATCCATTGAGTGTAAAACAGTTGTGAATGAATACTTGCCCTGGTTGTTGATTAGACTCGTGAAATCTGCTGTGCGCAGATATTTTTCCACTCCCTCAACCATAAATCTCACATTGCTTCTTGGTTGTTCTTTTTCGAACTGATTGATGATGGCTTGTGTTACCACTCGGCCGTGTGAGATTAAATTTTTATCCTTATCATCTACCACGATAAACAATGCGAATTTTCTGTTTGCAAATTCATTCAAATCGAACTTTTTAGCCCTAGGACCACTGTTATCCCCAGAATATACCTTTAAAACATCCAGTGCTGTTCTTACAATGAATGTCCTGGATTGACCGCAAGAGCTATGAAAGACCTTGTAGAAATCATATGCATCCTTTGCTCTTTTCTTATTTTCCTCAGAGCCAACATTCGCAAACAATCTCGCCTCTTCGAACATTTTATCAAAATCGTTCTTTTGGGCACTTTTTTCAGCCTTTGTTTTTAACTCTGCAGATTCAACAAATTTATATAAGCTTTGATAGCTCGTATCGTTGTTGATTTGCTTAAATAAAATTGCTGACATTAGTAAGGCTCGCACAATATCATTCATAAACGCATTCTTTTGCGTATCGAAAGGTGTCATTTTAATCATAGTACGTACAAGCTCATCAACCTCTGCTCTACCTTTGACTTGTTCAAAAATGTTGTAGACCATGGCCTGCTCTACCTGATTGCTTAAATTGCCAATTTCGTTATTAGTGCTAAAATTTAAGGTCCTGATTTGGTAACCATGCTTAGCTAACTCGCCTCTTACCATGCCTAGTAATACTAAACTGGATGTTGAGATGACAAATGATGTCTTAAACTGTTCAATTTGGTATCTGAATACTCTGTCGGCCACATCCCTCTTATCATCACCAATGACGAAGAAGTTCATGCCTTTATATTTCGGGTTAGTCTCATCAATACCAAAATATCTATCAAACATAAAATTCTTCATAGGATTACTATTCATCATTTCTGCTTGATATTTCTTACCAGCTGCTGTCAGATTATTAGCAGATGGATAATGGTCTTCATGTACATTGTGGGTCCATAAGGACGGCGCTTCTTTTTTCTTAAAAATACTAAACATTAACACGTCTCCTTGTTTCAATTCTGTAGTTAATATTGAAGATTTTTGTTTGACGTAAAATCTGGGAAAATTATTGATATTGTTGAGAAAAAGGACCGTCTCTCTTATTGGAGGCGGCCCATTGTATGTTAGTCGTTATACTCGAAACTGAGCATATGGTCGTAATATTCTGCTGTGTTTGTAATGCCAAATTTAGCGCACAGAGATTCTGTTTTTGCTAAATCTTTATTTCCTGCATATGTTTTGCCATTTGCCTTAAATGTTAATTCTGATGACACACCAGCATATACTGTCTGTCTAACATAGTCTTCTGCCTTATCAGAGAAGCTTTCTAATGTATCAAGGGTGATAACCTGCTTTCTATCCATTGCTACTTCATCAAATTCATAGCCAACATAAATATTTCTATTTGGCATGAAGTACTGATAGAAGACCACATCTCCATCGGTAATTTCGTAGATAAATACCATCTGATTGTGCCAGTTCCAGGATTCCTCCTGCTTCTCTGTTGTCTCATTAACATACAGCAGAACTTTTTTGATTTTGAATGTTGCGGATTCACTTACAGTGTCTTTAATGTGTGCTGCAAATGCCTTGTCAATATTTGTGTAGTCGATTGAATCGAATACATTTTCTTCTACACCTGGGTAATGTGAGAAACCATCAAGTACGACTTCTCTGGTTCTTGTCTTTAACACGAAGCCATATTCCTGTTTCAGTTTTTCTTCATCCACTTCCAGCTTAACTCTTACTACATCTCCGTTCTTGTATCCGCCGTCTTTTAAATCTTCAACAGTTACAGCGAAAATATAGTTTTCATCGCCAACCTTAATTGTTGCTTGGCTCATTGACAAGTCAATCTTACCTTGGCCACTTACTCCGCTTAATTCCAGGTAAACATTTTCAAATGGGTCTACTTCCATCATAGGTATTAGCTCTATAACTTCATGCTTTACATTTTTATATGTAAACTTTGCATTGATTACAGATTCGAGCTGCTTAATACCTTCTGCATTCTCAATCCACTCAATTAGCAATACGTCGCCATTCTTCAATGAATTAGATTCGTTGAATTTCAATGTATATGGCTTATACATATCAAATGCAAAAATAGCAGATTCTATTGGCGTCTTACTTTCCTGAGTGCTAATTGTTGTAGGTGTCGTCACAAGCAGTTTTGAATTCTCATGTACCAGTCTCTCAACATCCAAAGATACTGTGGCTGTACCATAACCATCAAAACCAGTTGCTGTAATAACTAAATATTCATTTAAATTGATTTCTTCTCTCGTATCTTTCTCTCCGCAGCTGCAGAATGTTAGCACTACAAGAAGCAGAAATACGAATCCGATTAAAGTCTTCTTCATAAAAAACCTCTCTTATCTTCGTTTAGCGCTGTTTTGCATATCCTTTGTTGTCCAGACATCAAAAACAGTTTCTCTGTCAATAACGACAGGTAAGTTATATTTTATCAAATCTTCCAGATAAACTCTCATATATCCAGAAACACTTTCATCATCTTTGAACCCATTCATATCATATGTGCTGCTATAAATAGGAATGTACTCGCCGAAGTTATCGCTGACATATGTAAAAGGTGTGCCCGTAAGCATCTTTTCCCTTTCACGAGTCATGATTAATTTGCCATAATCATCTTTAACAACCATAGGCACATAGAAAACAGCCTCTCTTGCTGCTGGGAAATATCTTCTTGCGATATCTTCCATATCATTCTTTCCAAGTGCTTTGCGTCTCACTTCTTGCAAATACAAAATTGACAATGCAGTGAACTTGGGGTTGATATCATGATTCGGCTTGGTGTTTAGGATGAATTCATCTGCGGGGAAAAGATACTTAGAGTCGTTGATTCGAAGAGCCCTATATCCAAGAATCTTTGTGTGGATATAAATAAATGACTCATTCTGTTCAGGCTTAATGTTCAATGTTCTGACATTTTTGTATCCAGCTTGGCGATATCTTTCAGCAACAGCTTCGGCCATATCCTTATCAGAGATAATATCCATCGCCATAGTTTCATAATCCATCAGAGGATTCGCCACATCTACATTTTCAATCATCCAGAACTCGACATTCTTTCCCAGAGCTCTGTCCACAACCATGGTCTTGATATTTTCAAAGAACATCAACGTGCCTTGGTTCTTAGGGGTAAGCTCCATGCCTTGAGTGTGACATGACATCAGGTCCCAAACCATTGCCAGCTCCGCAAATGATTTGTCCTTTAATGTCTCTCTTATATCGACAAATGTTCCGTTTTCAAGTAGCTTATTCGCCCACTGATAAATAGCTTCCATATCAATCATATTCTAAATTCCTCTCTTTGGTGATTCTTCATTTAGAATAGAATATTCTTATGTATTGTCAACCAGGTACGCCTTGTTTGGCTTTACTGGATTGTAGCGTATAATAACGTCATTTCTTGTCAGCAAATCTGGGATTGCAGTCTCTCTTGCCATGCCAACAATAGTGTTGCCTTCTTTTATAATTTTGTTTCTATACGCAATCTTTTCCTGGAACTCAAACTCAATACACTCGACTTCATATCCAACCACAACGGTATGAGGTTCGGGGGCATCCTCAGGTATAAATCTCAGCACATATCCAATCTTCTCTTCTGTGCACATTTTCTTTTGACTTAAATTCATAAAAACTTTTCCTTTCGAAAAATGGCAAAGAGCCTGGTGCCCCTTGCCATCAATTCTTAATATAGTGAATTTGCATCTACCACAGTGTGCTTGACGATAATGTTCTCGCTCAGCATTTTCTCGATAATCTCTCTGCTTTGAGGTGTATATCTTGTGTCGAACATCATTCTCTTTAAGCATCTCTTATTGAACTCATTCATCTTCTTACCCTGACCCTTGTACTTATCATACATAGACATGCTGAGCAGCGGATTTACAATAGGCTTCTCAACTCTATCAATCAGGTTTCTGATGATGCGAATGGTTCTTGCATCCAGGTCACCATGGTAATAGATAGTAGCATTGGTCTTCTGCAAGAAGCATACGTTGGTTTCATTAGAGAAGCTGTTCAAATACATTACAAGACCATCAAAGCCATCAATGTTAAACTTATCGAAAGATTCCTGAGACTCGACAATTACAATCTTCCCTGCTTCAACAGAGTCAAGAGTTGATACAAAATCGTATGTCATCTTAATGGTTCCAATATAATCGGAAATCTCAATAGACTTACCATTCTTATCAATCAGCTTACCGTGACCTTTTGTTACAGCAAACGTCGGGTCGGGAAATACATGATGCTCGTGAAGAAAGTCAGTTTCTGATTCATAATCATTCGCGATTACCTTCTTCAGGTTCACAATGATTTCTCCAATCTTCTGCTTGTCACCGAAGACCTTCTCGGACAAAGCATACATGGAAATATCTTCTGTCTGAGTCGTAATTGCATTAAGAGCCATCAACACTTCTTTGAGTCCATTCGCAGACTGTTTGTTTACAAAGCTGATTGCTCTGTTCTTTGCAATGCTTTTTCTCTGCTGATTGATGAAGCTTCTCATAAGCTTATTAGGATTCTCATCATACTGAGAGAGCATTTCGTTTACTTCCCTGACAAGAATCTCTTTTGTCTTCATTCCGTATTGAGCAGCAAAATCAACAGCTCTATCTTCATCAATGACCAGTCTCTTAATCTTAGTGGAATCATCAAGATTATATTCCACCGTAATAAAGCTGAGACCAGATAACTTTTGAGCAGCGACATCTATTCGCTCTCTTACCATTTCATTGGAATTGTAATTCTTGTCGAGAGAATCAATCCCAATAGACTTCACGCCGTTGTTATACCTCGCAATCATAACCTCGGCAATTCTTTTATCATAACCCATATCTAAACCCCTTTCGGAAAATTGCTCTTTTAGATATTGTAGAGAAAGTTTGGAAAATGGGGAGGGCGAAGGGTGATATGCTTATTTTTTCTCTATACAAATGAAAAACGGTAGGAATAATCCTACCGTTAAACATCATTGAATTCAATATTTAATTCCAGGTAATTAAAAACATCGTCTTTGTGTAATTCATCGGTTGTCAAAATACCTTTGCCATTAGATTTTGTTGTATTGTTACCAACGACTAGTATGCCTGGGAACATTACATCGTCTTCATATTTCTTATCAATTGATATCAGAACGCGTCTATTACTTGGCCACGAGCCCTCAATTGAAATCTCACCACTATCATCGTTAAACAAATACTGTGGCATTTTTACATTATAGGCTTCAAACCCTTCCCCATGGTAAACAACAGTTCCATACATGACATTGGAGGCCATCGCAAATGGGACGGATGTTGCTGCCAAAATCAAAATACACAATAGAGAAGTTATTTTCTTCACGATGACTCCCCTTTCTTCTTTTTTTCTTTAGTTTAGAATATTTGCTAGTTAATGTAAATACCGTCAAAAATGTGTAGAATCTCCTATAATGTTATTGTAATGAAAGGAGCAGGATGCACATATGAGAACACATGACTTTAAAAAGTCCATTGTGGTTGGAGCCGAAGGCGAAACTCTTATCAAGAATTGGCTTCATCAAAATCCAAAAGTAACTGATGTCGTCGACGTATCCGAGGACAAGAAATACCAGAACCAAGATATCGATTTCGTGGTTCATACATCTGATGGTGGCAGTTTTACTGTTGAACTCAAAACAGATACTTACACCAGCGGCAATATCTTCTTTGAAACAATGAGCAATGTTGAACATAACGTTAAGGGTTGTATGTATAAGAGCAAGGCAGACTTCTTACTGTACTACTTCACTGAAACCCGAGAGCTCTATATGCTTCGTCTTGAAGAATATAGAAAGTGGTTTGAAGAAAACATTTCTCATTTCAAAAAGAAAGCCTTCCGAAATGTTAATCGTAAAAGAGACGGTTATTACACATCTGAGGGCTACACGATTCCTAAGGTCTTCCTCGAAAAGTCTATGACTACATATCAGTGTAAAAAAGTAATTCTCTAACAAAACGAATCCTCTGCATTTTATGTGCAGGGGATTTTTGTTTTATATAAGAAAAATCCCCGAGATTTAGGTCTCGGGGATAATTATTTATTAGTCAGCAATAGCAGATTCGAGAACAGGCATCACAGCTGCATCGATGGTAGCCTTGCAGAAATCACCAACCTGGCGGTTAGAGTCAATCTTGCGGTTGATAACCTCAATGTCTCTTGCCAGCTTCTTGGTGTCGCGAGAGTTCTCATCGTATGTATCTCTGTAAGTAGCAAGGAGAGCATCGTGCTTCTCGTTCAGTGCATCAACATTGTTGATAGCATCCAGGTACTTCTCTGTCATCTCGATGAATGTAGCAGCGAGCTGAGTAGGAGTAATGCCGTTATCAGACAGGATGTCATCACTCTTAATCTCTGCCTTAATCTTCTCCAACAGGATTAAGCCACGGCCGCCGATTTCACGAACATTGTCTGCACGGAAAGCGTTAGCGTAGTCGTCATCTCTTGTGCCCAGCAAGTCATTGATATGAGCCTGGAACTCCTTCTCCTCATCTGTCAGGATATCCAGAACACCATCAACGATGTGACCGAATGTACCAGGCAGTGGAGCAGTGCGATGCAAACGAATGTTCATAGCATCATTAACCTTAACAGTCTTGACTTCCAGCTCGTAAATACCCTCAGACAAAACGAGTCTCAAAACGTTGCTACCAGCATCAGCGCGAATACCATCAACGCCAACGATGATAGATGTGCCGATAGGAGTACTGTCGCTCATAACGCCCTTAGCGCAGAATGTCTGACCCTCTTCCAACTCGGCCCACTCAAGGTGCTTTTCTACCAGTGCTCTGATATTTTTCTCGTTAAAATAAATACCTAATGTGTTTTCCATAAGTCCTTCAAAGTCCTTTCTAATCTTCATAATTATTTTTGGGCCCTGTTACTTATGGAGCCCTCAAGCGTTTTTATTGGTTTATCAAGTTTAATGTAGACGATAAAAGAAGCGCTCATTGTGATAGTGATTATTAATAACGCATATAATGCGCTCTGATTTATTCACCAGACCACATATCTGCTACGTCATTATCCCCCGCATCTTCTTCTTCGTTTTCCAAAAAGATTGAGACAAAATTACCCTCATCGTTTTCAAAAACAATTCGAAGAGTAGGTTCACCAAAATCATAACTTTCTACAACGGTAAAACAAAAGTCAATTTCTGTTTCATCTTCATTGTATTGAGTATAGACGCATTCAGGTTCGAATTCTCCATCCTCTATCATTTGTCTAGCCAGGTTATTCATAATTTCGCTGACTGGTTCTATGTGGTCAAACTCTACAACAGTACTAAGATTCTTCATACCATATTTTTCAAGTCCGTGAGTATGTAGATTGACAAGACCAGATAATGAGTCAACATGCTCATATGCATCGGTTACAGCATGGATAATCCAATCGACATTATTCTCAATCTCTTCATCGGTCATAAAAGAGTCATCTTCTTCGCACTTATCTTTAAATGCCACAAAACCTTCAACGGGGTTCTTTCTTCTTAAAGTGTTGGCTAAATCTCTTTTGGTCATATATCTCAAATAAGGCTTAATGATATCATACTCATCCTCAGGAATTTTCCAAAGGGCCTTTCTAGAAGGGATAACATATTTAGTATTACACTCAGAACAACACACATCATTCTCACGACCAAGAGGGTCAGGATTATGCATATCCTTCTTATCCTTAATAACCTTATCACAGATACAGCAATATACCTTCATAGGCACACCTCCAAATACAAATGCTTTATAATAATATAGCAGGTTTTCACCCACAGCATAGGGCTTAGGTAATAAAACTTTCTAATTACACGCCATAAAAACCCTTATTATTCCTCATTTCCCCCTCTTAGTGCCACATAGTAGGGATTCGATTAATTCTATATAGGCGTTTCTTTTTAGTGCCACATAGTAGGGTAAAAAGAAAAATAAACGAGCCTTATCCTCTCGCTTATTTCATTCTATATCTACTTTAAATCAAATGCCATAATGTAGGATAGAGTCTATTACCATAAAGACGGCTCTTCTAAGTGCCACATAGTAGGAATAAATATGCAGAAAATGGCGAGATATTATGAATAATATACAAAATAGGGCCACATAGTCGGGGTTATAATAGATATACAGTATTGGTTCTTATTGGTGCCACATAGTAGGGTAAAGAATGAAATTGGCGAGGCGGGATATGCGGCGAAAAATTTTTAGAAATACTAGTGAAAATAGTTGGATTTTTAGTGCCATATAGTAGGGCTGAGTTTTGATATATAATGACGGTGTGCTATTAGTGCCACATAGTCGGGATTAAAAATAAAAATTGTCAGTACAAAATGAGCATTTCGAGCAATTAAATGTAATCATTAAGGTCCCCTGCCCTTTCCAATATTATACAATATGGGATAATTGGATTTTTTGCAGGAAGCTATAAGTAGTATAAAGATTTTGATTGGATGAAATCGGGAATGATATGGGTTAATTATGATATTGCACTGAATTTATATACCGAGTTGTGATGTGAAAGATAGAGTTGTGATACTATGATGATTGGTTATTGGTCGATAGTGAATAAATATTGGATTAAATATGTATATATTTTCTGTTTTATGAGATTTTTGTGATATAAAATGCATAAGCTGTGAATAAATATGATTGTAAATGTGATTATTGGGGTTTTGTGAGAGATTAATAGGGAGAATAGGCTGTGATTGTATAAATAGAGCTGTGATATGTATAAATAGTCGGTTTTGTTGGACTATTGTGAATAAATAGTTTTTGTTTTTGTATATATGTTTGTTTATTGAATAAAAAGAAATAGTTTTATTTATATAGATGGTGATTAATATCACGACAAATAGGCATGTTCTTTTCTTTTTCTTTTGTTTGATTGCTTGGTTTTTATTACACAGATTTGGTGTACAAAATAAGCCTCACACTTCTTAAGATTTCAGTAAGATTGAGAGTTTTTTAAACGAAGTGTATATCTTATTATACTTTATGTTTTTCGTAAGCAAAATTTTTGCAAAAATGGTTGTCTTGTGGCTGAGAATTTGGTCAATATAAGGGTGAAATTTTTTGGTTCTATATTATTTTTAATACGATGCGTCAATTATGGCGCTTACCAAAGAAAAGGAATACTTGATGTTACGAAAGCACCTGCTCGCGATAGCACTAATCGGGTCTATCGCTGTGTTTAGTGGATGTTCAAAAGATGTCCATACCGATTTAGAAACGCAACTTATTTACGCTACAGAATCCTCTACGGTCGAGTCAGAGAATATCATCGAAGATGATACTGTTGCGACGACACCAGAAGACGCAATTCCAAATCAAAGCAGTGATGAGCAACCAGAATCTACTACTCCATCTGTTGACGAGGAATTGAATGAGGAAGAACCTGTTGAGGAAGAGACATCCCCTCCCCCACAAGAAGAAATTCAACCTAACGAGATTGACCCCAGCGAACCAACTGACAATGTTATCGAAGAGCCTGATATTCCTGAAGAAACAGAGCCGACTGTTCCAAAGATAACATTTGATGCTGTTGATGAAATCGTTTATGCAATCTCACCTGTGAACATAAGGACTGGTCCAGGAACCGAGTTTGATAGGATTGGACAATTGAACACATCTGACTCTGTTAAAAGAATTGGCGTTGGATGTAATGGTTGGTCAAGGGTTATTTATAATAACACCGAAGCCTACATTAGCAGCAATTACTTAACGTTAAATCAGCCAGTAATAGAAGAGCCAAAAGAAGTTAAATATTTAAAGCCAAGCGGACCATATGCAATTCCAGACTATTCCATTTACAATGAGAGTGAAGCTGATATTGTCAAAACTGTTCTGAGCAAGATAAAAGAGAACAAAGATAATCTTGACCTACACGAGGAGAATATTGATTTTGACCAAGAAATCACTTACCAGAGCTATTGTAAGGTATCATCATTCTTCTATGTGTACTATGGACAAAAGCAAGCTGTTAATGAGGTATTTGACTTTGTGCGCAGCAGCGGTGTTGATGAGAATGGCAATAGACTTTGCTATTTGAAAATTAGATACGATGATATTCGAAGATTTGAAAAAGACCTCTCTGCTGTGAAATATAAAGTCGATACGATTTTGTGTTCACTTGAAGATGGCAGCGAAGAGTATATTTTGAAACAAATTTCTGAATATCTTAGAAAACACATAACTTATACAAACGGCAAAAGTAGTTTGCAAGACGCCTTGTTAAGCGGGCAATCTGTTTGTAACGGTTACGCACTAGCTTTCAACATGTTAGCAAATAGGGCTGGTATTCGTTCCGACCTTTGTATCGGAACTGCATCAAACGGAGAATACCATGCTTGGAATAGAGTTACTTTAAGTGATGGAAGCCGATACTTTTATGATATAACTTGGTATGATACTAGTAATGGTCCTGACAATCGATATATACATTCGAAGTCAAATTTCCATGGTTCGTATTTAATTAACGATTATAGTGGATGCTAAAAAAATATACCCCGCTATGAAAATAGCGGGGTTTT
>JAEIGA010005011.1_pt1 | contig 20341 bp, 17 predicted proteins | sample 9270691 | NCBI WGS metagenome assembly JAEIGA01 (sample SAMN17057246, study PRJNA624740) | gut metagenome | biome: biome; isolation source: fecal sample | host: Bos grunniens | place: China: Xizang | collected 2019 | reverse complement strand
TACAGCAGGCCATCTTACACAAACCTGCAGCTGTAATCACCTCTGTACGCACAGGTGTACTCTTTGAAAGGTAGTTTGCCTCCTGACGGCCTGTAACCACCAAGGCTCCCAACTCATTCTCATCCTTAAGGTTGAACTCATGGTACTCGTGCGGAATATTTACAACAACTGTATCTTTGGTGTAACCGATAAAGGTTGCGTAGAATGTGGCCTTCTCCAATTTTACCTTCTTGAAGGTGAAGTTGCCATCCATATCAGCCTCAGCAACCATACCGTTCTCAATACACACGATAGTTGCAAAGCCTGCAGGCTCTTTCTGTCCATCTGCATTAAGCAGAAAAACCTTTCCTTTAAAGTCCTGTGCATTTGCAAATGAGAATGCGAACAGGCAGAAAAATAGAATAAATAATTTCTTCATGTTTTATTAAGTATTTGATTATTTCCTATGATTTAAAATTCTCCATTGATATAAAAAGCAATATGAGTGGAGACAAATTTCGGGAGACAAATTCCGGGACACAAAAAGACGAGTCATACAATAATGCACAACTCCATGGAGCCTGAAAGGGCTCTTATATCCTGAATTGGGAATTGATCACATGAATGGCACAATCCTTTACGGCAAAGCCAGTTGGAAAGATTACGCCTGAATAGATTTCTGATTCGCACAAATCAACACACCCGAAGCCATTATGCACAATATATGCATAATAAAAAAATGGTGTGTAATCAAAATCATTAGTGGAACTTACCTGATCCTGAGAAAGGACATAAGTTTCTGTAGAACAACAGCCATTGTCATGGGCAGAACCATTACAACCGCCATCTTGAGAGGTGTGCGACAAGCCACATACACATAGATTGCCATCTTTTGAATGAACATACTCACATGGAGTTTCACCAAAGAGCAAGATTACGTCATTGGAGCCTTCAAATGCACACTGATGTATACCATACCCCATAGATGAGAGCATATAAACTCCCATAAGCAAAATAGTGCAGAGATATGTCATCACTCTTTTCATTGTTGCAAAATTAACACTAATTATTAAGATTTGTTGATTTTTTTAATTTTTTTTCAATTTTTCTCTTTTTGGAACCGCATTAAACAAGTTTTGAATAACTTTGTGGAACTTGGAGTATTTGTTTTTTGCGAACGACTAAAATACATATAATATGAAATCATTCCTAAAATCACTTCTTGCGGCTATAATAGGTACATTTATAGCCCTTGGTGTATGTATGTTCCTCTTCATAGGAATAATCGGATCCTTGGCAATGTTAGGGTCAAATGATTCAGAACCTGTAATTCCTGAATCAGCAATTTTGAAGATTGACATGTCAAAACCTATTGCAGAGAGAGGAAATGACGATCCTTTCAGCGGATTATCATCATTCTCGTTTGAACCTGCACAAAAATCACTTCCACTGCTGAAGGCGGTTCAAGCCATTGAGAAAGCAGCAACTGACCCGTCAATCAAATTCATCTATCTTACAGTTACCTCTGTCAATACTGGCATATCACAACTTGAAGAGGTAAGGAATGCCCTTGTAAAATTCAGGGAGTCAGGCAAACCGATAATTGCCTATGCAACCAATTACTCACAAGGTGCTTACTATCTCGCAACTGTTGCCGACAAAATCTATATCCAGCAGGACGGCAGTGCCCAAATCCTTGGAATGAGTTCAAACATCATGTTCTTCAAGGATCTGCTTGACAGACTTGGAATAGAGTTCCAGCTTATAAGACACGGCAAATTCAAGGCTGCCGCTGAGCAGTTCATTTCAAACACTATCAGTGAGGCCAACAGGGAGCAGAACCAGGAGATGCTTGACTCCATCTGGGAGACTTGGTCTGATGCAATATGCAGCAGCAGGGAGATTACAAAAGAGGAGTTCAACTCACTTGTAGACAACCTCGAAATAGGCAATGCCCAGAGTCTTCTCGACAAGGGACTTGTTGATGAGACAGTAACATACAAGAGCATTGGCGAGAAACTCTGTACACTGTTTGATGTTGAGAAGGAAAAAGACCTCAAGATGGTATCATTGGCAGAGTACGCAAAGGCCAGAGTAAAGAGCAACACCAAGGCCAAGGAGAAGATTGCCATCCTTTATGCCGACGGCGAAATCACCATGAGCGGCAAGGAGGGAATCACCGCTTCAGAGTTCTGTCCGGCAATCACAAAAATAAGGGAGGATTCAACAATCAAGGCATTGGTACTCAGAGTCAACTCTCCAGGCGGTGATGCACAGGCAGCCGAAATGATTAACCACGAACTGCAGTTATTGAGAGAGACAAAACCTATAATTGTAAGTTTCGGAGATTATGCAGCAAGCGGCGGATACTGGATCTCTGCAAAATCTGACTGCATATTCACAAACAAAACAACCCTTACCGGCTCTATAGGCGTATTCAGCCTTATGATAAACTATGGCAAGGGACTAAAGAAGCACCTTGACATCAATTCTGTATCAATCAACACAAATGACCATTCAGACATGTTCAATGGCGTGAGACCTCTAAACGCAAAAGAGCAACAGTATATGCAATCATTTGTTGAAGATATCTATGTCAAATTTACAGACCTTGTTGCAGAGGGAAGGAGTTTGAGTACAAATTATGTAGATTCTGTTGGTCAGGGCCGCGTATGGAGCGGTGCCGATGCACTTGAAATCAAATTGGCCGACAGATGCGGTGGCCTATATGATGCACTCCAATATGCAGCTGCAGCCGTTTCACTTGAGGAGTACAAAATAGTTGAATACCCAAGTTCAAAATCATCAATGGACAAATTCCTTGAGAAATTGAATGAGGCATCCGTATCGGCTTATCTGCTTACAGAACCTTATAGGGCATTTGAACAGATATATGGTGAGCTTGCATCATTCAATGGAACCAAGAGCTACGCCAGAATACCTTATGTATACGAATTCACATATTAGAGAAGAGTTATTACAAGGCAGTTTACAGTCTTGTCAGTAACCCTGAAACTATTGGAAATCTGTAGTCCCGGCATACAAACTATATTGCCGGGGCTATTTTTTTTACCGCTTTCACACAATACCGGCACACTTGTCTTAAGGAGATTGTCCAATTTAATATCTGAAAGATAATCATTGAGCTTCTTCATCCCATCCATTCCAAAGGGACGGAATCTGTCTCCTGCCTGCACCCGCCTCAACTGAAGCGGAAAAGAGAGCTTTCCGGCATCCGCCAGCAACCGGATTCCCCCATCACCATATCGGTTTTTCCCAGCAGAACCGACAGGAATCACCTCCAACCTTACAACGGCTCCACAAGAGAGAGTTATCTCTACCGGAACTTCAAGATTATCTATCTGAACCGGAGACTCATTACCAAAAATGGAGTTCCTGTATACTTTTATATAACCTCTCTCCTTTATGGCAGTATGTGTTGGTGAGACTATGCGCTTAAGCATATCATTTTCAAGGGAGCCGGCCAGATCATCGGTTTGTGCAGAATTGAACATGTACTCCCTAAGGAGCTGATACAGCCAATATTCATATTCCGGTTCCTGGAGCAATCTCCCAACAGATATATGGAACTGATGATGATTGGGCAATACCTTAAGCATATATGCTCTTGCAACAGCACTTTTAATGCTTTTAATCATAGGAGCATCCTCATCAAGTGTCATATTGCAAAGTTCCCCTCTCTTCTCCTGAGCCATTTTATCAAGAATTGAAGAGGCTGCCCCAAAATATTTCATATCACGATTAAGCACCTGAATCACAGCTGGATTTATCTTCTCCAAGTGAGGCATCACGATATTCCTTATTCTGTTTCGGGCAAAATCGCTCTCAAAGTTTGTATGGTCGGTTCTGAAAGGTATTTTGTTCTTTGAAAGGAATGTTTCAATATCCTGTCGGGAATATCGGAGAAGAGGCCTCAACAGCGATCTTCCCATGTCAAGCTCCTTCATGCCACCTATACCTGCTATTCCTGCCCCTCTTACAAGGTTGAGCAGAAGTGTCTCTGCATTATCATTTGCATGATGAGCAACTGCCACAAAATCAAACGAATATTGTTCTTTAAGGGTATTAAACCAGTTGTACCTTATCTCACGGGCAGCCATCTCTATGGAGAGAGAATTCTGCTTTGCGTAAGAGACGGTATCGGCCTCCAATACGTGACACTCAATGGAGTGTGATGCAGCCCAATCCCTCACAAACTTTTCATCGCCATTACTCTCCTCACCTCTAAGGTGAAAATTCACATGTGCAATTGAGAGAGAAATATTGAGTGATGATCTTCGCAAAAGCTCCAACAGACACATGGAATCAGCCCCACCGCTTACTGCAACAAGAATTCTCAAACTCCTGTCATAAGCTGGAAGCAACCTCTCCAAATGCCTATTGAACCTATACTGCATAGCAGTTATTTTACAAACTCACCGAATGTATATGTAAATGACAGACTGAATATCTCCTGGAACTGCACACGTGGAGCGGAATGGCCATTTTTGTCTGCAATGAGAATCTTGTCGTCATAAATAAGGTTTGTCCTTAAAGATGAACTCAAGAACTTGTTGATTTTCAAGTCAGCCCTGAAGTCCCATTTGATCTGGATATTCTGCGGTTCATTAAGATAGTCCGAAAAGAGATTGAGGGTTGTTGTCAATTTGCAGTTCTTGAATATTTCATACTTTAGATTTGCAGTCAACTGCGCACCAAGTTCAAATCTCACAGCCTCATCCGGAGCATTGCTGTACCTTGCCCTCAACAACGAGTCTGTAACAATTACCGTAGATCCGGTAAGTGGTGCAAAGTTGAGTGAGAAGACCTCTCCCTTTCCAGGCTTGTAGTCGATACCGAGACCCAGTGACATATATGCAGGGGCAAACATCTTTGATACCATTGTTGCAGTACCGTCAGACGCATAATTGAAACCTGGCGAGAACTGTGAGGTAAAATTGAACACAGCAGAGAAATAGAACTTGTCTACAGCCCTATAACCGAACTTGCTGTCAAGCACAATCTTATCACTGCTCTTTCTGTAACCGTCCTGGAATGACTGTACAAATCCATAAGTAAACTGGCCTCTGTTTTCCCAATACATATTGCCTTTTGCATAGTTGATATGGGCATTGACATAGGTATTGAGTGCAACCGAGCCTGATCCTCCGGCAGCCCAGTTGGTCAATGATACCTGGGAGAAACCAACCTCTGTAAGGATTCCCTTTTTCCAGAATTTAGGAGGAGTTACAGGTTCATAGTTTACGGTTGGGACTGCGAATTTTGATCCTATTACCCTACATAACTCCTGCTCGCTGTTGAGGCCTGAAACCACAACAACCTCTTTTTTCTCCCTCTTATCTTTGGATATGAATTGTGCACCCGCCACAAATGGCAGAAGCAGAAAAACAATCAGATATGTTAAAATGTTACGATTCATTCTGCCAACTCCAAAACATCATCGGAATTATATTTGTATCCCATACGTTTGCCGGTCTGCATTCTTGAACTCTCAATCTTTGCATTGATCTGGTCTACAGATGCAACCTTGACAAGATCATATGGAGGTACAAGAAGGTCAAATGACAACGAATACAACATCGCCGACTCTACAAAATTTATAAGTTCCTCCTTTGTAAGAGGGTGTTTTCCAAACTCCGACACCTTTTGGCGCTTTTGTCTTTTACCCTCCACGAAGAAGAATTTGTCTTTATTGAGAAACATTCTGGCAACAAGGTATCCCAAATCCTCAGTTCTGTTGTACTTCAATGAATCTGAGAGGAAATTGTATACACTTATAACTCCACAATATGAATTGAACTTATCCTGTTTAACATAACTGTTCTTCCATATTGAATGGTCTTTGTCAAACTGGAAAATATCTGTATGCATACTGAAAATCAAAACATCATCTGCAAATTTCAGTTCTGCCTCAAATTTTCCTCTATCTCTATATTCCAACCTTATTCTGCGGTTATGCTGGGTAGTGTCATCCAACATCTCATTGAGGTCATTGCTCATCTCGCTGAGCACCTCTTTCAACTGGTTGAAAACTTCAAGAGCCTGATCGTATATATTGGCCTTCATAAAGGCCTTTTCCTTCAATTCATTAACAATCAGCTGCTGCTTCGGTAACGGATCTGTTGCCATTTTTAGTCTCTATTTAATATTAGTATGATCTTGCAAATATTACACGCTGTTTAGATGGCTTGCCGGAGTAAACACATTTGCCCTCCTCCATTATCACATTGGTATCCATAGGGATACAACGTATTGTAGCCTTTGTCTCTTCCTTTATCTTCTCCTCAGTTTCAGGAGTGCCATCCCAGTGGCATAGCAGGAATCCTCCCTCCTCAATCTTCTCTTTGAACTCTTCCCATGTATCAACAACATAAGTTTTGCTTGCCCTGAACTCCAAAGCTTTATTGTAGATATTCTCCTGTATCTTATCCATAAGCTCCACAACATGCGCAACTACAGCATCGGCAGACATTGACTCTTTTGTGAGTGTATCTCTTCTTGCAACCTCAACAGTATTGTTCTGCAAATCTCTCGGACCAATTGCAATACGCACAGGAACGCCCTTCAACTCCCACTCAGCGAACTTGAATCCGCTTCTTACATTATCCCTGTCATCAATTTTGACTGAAAGTCCACTCTTCTCCAATCCTGCTTTAAGCTCCTCCATCTTTGCAACGACAGCCTTATGCTCCTCGTCTGTCTTGAAGATAGGCACCATCACTACATGGATAGGAGCCAATTTTGGAGGCAATACCAAACCACAGTCATCACTGTGAGCCATAATAAGTGCACCCATAAGTCTTGTAGAGACACCCCATGAAGTAGCCCATACATAATCGAGAGTTCCCTCCTTGGTTGAATATTTCACATCAAAAGCCTTTGCAAAGTTCTGTCCGAGGAAGTGCGATGTACCAGCCTGCAAAGCCTTTCCATCCTGCATCATTGCCTCAATGCACAAAGTATCAAGAGCACCGGCAAATCTCTCATTCGCAGATTTTTTACCCACAACTACAGGTACTGCCATATACTCCCTTGCAAATTTTGCGTATACATTAACCATCTTCTCGGTCTCCTCAATAGCCTCCTCCTTGGTGGCATGAGCTGTATGTCCCTCCTGCCACAAGAACTCTGCTGTACGCAAGAACAGACGTGTACGCATCTCCCATCTTACAACATTTGCCCATTGGTTGCAAAGGATTGGAAGATCCCTATAAGAAGTAATCCAGTTTTTGTATGTATTCCAGATAATTGTCTCAGATGTCGGTCTTACGATAAGCTCCTCCTCCAATTTTGCACTTGGATCCACAACCACACCTGTACCCTCAGGATCAACCATCAGTCTGTGGTGAGTAACTACGGCGCACTCTTTGGCAAATCCCTCAACATGTTCCGCCTCCCTGCTCAAGAATGACTTTGGAATGAATAGAGGGAAATATGCATTCTGATGACCTGTCTCCTTGAACATCTTGTCCAATTGCGCCTGCATTTTTTCCCATATTGCATATCCGTAAGGTTTTATGACCATACATCCTCTAACCGCCGAATTTTCCGCCAAGTCAGCTTTAGTTACCAAATTATTGTACCACTGCGAATAATTTTCTTCTCTACTGATTACCTCTTTTGCCATATCTCTATTTTGATATTTGGAATAATTTTTGATACTTTTGTCTTAATAAGCCACAAAAATACAAAATAAATTAAAACACGGAGGTAAAATGAGAAACAATATTTTATTTGCATTATTGGCGGGAAGCATATTTTTGTTCTCCTGCGCTACAGCCAACCGTGCATCATACAGCTCCCAGGGTTTTGTAAACGGCATTTACTACCAGCCTGATGAACAACAGGCCCAAAGAGCCGTTCAGGCAAAAAATGATTTTAAAGAACTTAAAGAGGAGACAAATAGAGCGTTGGGCAAATCCAGCCATTCGACCTTTGATTCAAAGACAGGGGTTGAAACTATATTCATCGGTGACACCAACGCCATAACAATCGACTACAATCCTTACAGGACATATCTGCTTACAGATGATATGGAGAGCTATCTTGCACGTACCGAGAAATACAACTCACCACTCTACACAGTAAATGTCAACATGGGCCTGCCTTACTATGACGGATGGTACCGTCCATATTGGTCATACGCCGGATATGGCTGGCATAATCCCTACTGGGGACACTACTACTCATGGTGGGGCCCTTCATACCATTATGGTCCATATTACGGATGGTATGACCCATGGTATTACGGATGCGGATGGTACGATCCGTGGTATTACAACTATGGATGGTATGATCCTTGGTGGGGCCCAGGTTATTATCCGGGCTACTATCCAGGTTATTACCCGGGATTTTATCCTGTACCACCACATCATGGAGGCGGCAGGGATATATACTATGGCAGACGTGAAAGTGGCAGTGACAAAATCAGCGGCAGCAGAGGCGGCGGAAGTTATATGAGAAGAGACGGCTCAATGACACAGATAAGGGAAAATGGCAGAAATGACAATGTGTCATCGGCGACAATTCCGTCGGGAAGCAATGGAGGAAGCAAATACCGCCGGTCTGCAACTGAGGTAAAACGCAATGAACAGGCGACAAGGCATGAGAACAGAAGCAACCCACAGGGCACCTCATACGGAAGAAGAGGCACACAATCGCAAAGCAGCGGAGCTCCTGCATCATTCAACAGGAATTCATCATCAGGTTTCAATAATGCAGGTTCGTTCAGAAACAGCAACTCTTCCGGAGGAGGCAGATCTGGAGGATCTTCTTACAGAAGGTAAACAGACGGATTACCTTATACCTATTAATTATTAATGTTTGGAATTATGAGAAATACAAGAATATTTTTAGCCGGATTGGTTGCAATGTTGATTGGCACCTCCCTGCATGCCCAGAATATGTGGGACGCCTACAGATATTCGCAGCAGTTCAATGAGGGTACAGCAAGAAGTGTTGCTATGGGAAATGCCTCTGTAGCATTGGGTGGCGATATGGGAAACATATCTATAAATCCTGCAGCTTCGGGTGTATACAGATACCACGAGTTTGTAATCACGCCCTCACTTACAACAGCCAACAGCTCTGTTGAATATCTTGGAAGTGCCACAGATGAGGGCAAAACCCGTTTCGGACTCTCAAATTTTGGCTACATTGCATCCTTTGAGACAGGCCGACGTGGTTACGGACTTGTAAACTGGAATCTTGGCATTGCCTTCAACAGGACAAACAACTATACATCACGCACAGGTGCCTATGGCCGGACAGCCGAAAGCAGCTGGTTGAGCAGCCTCGCCCAGAATACAAATGGAGTTTATGCACCAAGTATGGATATGAATGATTACAGTGATCCATTCTACAACGGCAGCGGTTCATGGACCTCAATCCTTGGCTGGAACACCTCACTGTTGGATACACTTCCTGATTCGGATTCATACTACAAAGCTGCCACCGAGAATCTTGACGGCTATTCAATTGTACCGGGAGGAGAACTTGAACAGTTCTATCTTAAGGAGACTATCGGCAACACCTCGGAGGCTGTAATCAACTTTGGCGGCAACATATCAGACAAACTCTTCTTTGGTGTAAACCTTGGAATTGTAAGCATCTGGTACAAACACAGTGAGATATACTCCGAGAGGGCTGTAAACCCTGGAGAGTTTCAGAGCGGCTTCAGCAGTTTCAGACACAACTACAACTACACAACCTCCGGCACCGGTTTCAACCTCAAAGCCGGCATAATTTATCTGCCGGTTGCAGGCTTGAGATTGGGAGCCAGCATATCTACCCCAACATGGATGTATCTGCACGAGGAGTATGAAGAGATTATGGAATCTGAATTTACCGACGGCTACTCACAATGGATAGCATCTCCACTCGGAACATACGACTACAGAATAAACACTCCGTTCAGATGGAATGTTGGAGCGGCCTACACCTTTGGAAGCGTGGCTGCAATAAGCATTGATTACGAAAGTGCCAACTACTCAAGAATGAAGATGATTGATGACAACTATACCATGGCTTTCCACGAAGAGAATCAGGCGATTAAAAGAGAGTTCAAATCATCTGACATCATCAGGGCTGGAGCTGAGGTAAGGATTAATCCGGCATTTGCAGTCAGAGCCGGATACCAATATTATACAAGCGGATACAAATATGACAAGAGCAACGTTCAGATAGGATCATTGGGCATAGGTTATGCATCAGAAGGAGGCTTCTTTGCAGATCTCGCTTACCAGCAGCAGATAAAGAAGAGCGAGGAGAGTTTCCAGCTTTATGACGACATTACTGACAATGGAACAATTATAACAGCAGCCCCTGTAGGCCAAAACAGATTTGGCAACTGGAAACTGCTGCTCTCTGTCGGCATCAGATTTTAATCTGCAGACTCGACGTCATATTCATGAAGAACGGAGGTTGACACCAACGTCATATTCAAGAAAAAGGAAGAGGTTGACACCAATGTCATCTCTATGAACAAGCGAATCCCCATTAGAATAGACTCTAACGGGGATTCGCTGTTTGATGATAGACCTTCTGAATCACCTCTCACTGCTTGATACAGACTTGAGGGCCACACTGCAATACACCTTATTTAAGGGTTGCTACAACTATTACAGGATTGGACTCTTCTGTCAATGTTGCCGCAACTTTTTTCATTTTCTCAGACGAACTGTTCTTTGAAAATTCAATAAAACTTGCAGCATCAAGAATCTGATACATTTTGCCCTCCACTATTTTGACAGGCAAAAACGGAGCACCATTATCAATATCGTTAACAAATCCGTGTATATCGTTTTCATTTTTGGCCATCAGGGTTGATGTGCCGTTTCTCTTGTCAAACAAAAGATAATTAAGCCTCTCCTTAGGTGGGATATTATCAAAATAGTCTACAATATGAGTTGTCTGCAAAAGAACAAAATCTTCAGTTTCACCTTTAACGTTTCCACCAACAGTGACCTTCCTTTTCTTGCCATCCTTATATTTTCCAAAATTCAGGGCAAATGCAGGCTTTATATCCAAATCAGAGGTTACCGAAAAGATTGTATCAACACTCTTATGGATTATTCTGGCACCATTATCATAATAGAAATAGGCCTCTGCATGGTCAAATTTATCAACATCATTGTATACTAACAGTTCACGCTCACATTTCACTATACCCAAAGAGTCAATTTCTAACGCATCAAGAGACAACATATCTTTTTTGCGCGTCAATAAAAAAACATTTCCATCGAACTGCAGAAAATCACGCACATTGATATACTCTGTCAAACTCTCTACAGGAATTTCATACAAGAAATCACCTGCAAGTGTATATACCCAAACTTTACCGTTAATGTCAACAACCGTAAACTTCCCACTTGTCTCATCATAATGTGACATTCGTACTGCCGGATACTCTCCATAGGCCCTGCCTACCCTGCTAAAACTGTTTATAAATTTGCCGGATGCATCAAAATTATAAAGAGGGCTTCTGCCCATTTTTGGGGTAAAGACAAATCCACTCTTTGTTGGTACCAGATCAAGTTGTTTGTAATTTGGCAAAACTACAGTATCAGTTTCCAATGCTATATAATCAAGGTCAGAAACCCACTCACTTAAACTTACCCCTTTACGTTGGCCATCAACAGCCTCTTCAACATCAATTGTAGGTATTTCATTCTTGGTTGCATTGCTGCATGAAAAGATAATGGTACAAGCTACCACTGCGGTACATATAATTCTTAACATCGCAAATTAGATTTAATTAGATTTAATGTTAATAGATTATTTTTTCAAAAAACTTATTGAATTCGGGCCTTCATTGCTTAGCAGGTCAAGTATAGAAAGGTTCCCTACAAAGCCTCCCTTATTTGAAAAGACCTGGTAATATGGAGAATCCATATTCAGCTTTTGCAACAGATTCTCACCTTTGTTTTTGGGATGTATCGTGTTTCTCATATCAGCAAAATCCACCCTTTCCGACCAATCCAGCTGCTCCACGTCATTGGTCTGAGCAGGAGTCCACTCATCGGTAAAACCGATCTTTGCGGAGAGGCCTGTCAGCTCACAGAAGAGTTCAAGGAGCCTGCTGTTGAGATTGAAAAGATACTCTTCTCCACTGTCGAGTACAGCAAAAATGTCATCCCTGTAATATTCATAGAAAGGGCTGGTCATATATGCCGCATCCATTGCCCTCTTGTGCTGCAACAGCCATGGCTTGGAATAGTCAATCCTTACTTTGTCTATCTGAAGTTTATGAGTGTGCATAACATTGGAACTGTTGCCGCTTGCACCAATGGTCAGCCCCTCCTGATCACCCGTTTCGACATCCGCTTCCCCCCTGAGAACCGGCACACTCAAACTGAGCAACCCGTTGGCTCCATAAATGTGACATCTGGTTCTATATGACTGTTTCTGAAACACTTCACATTTCTCAACGAGTACTTTTTGCGAGTTTGCAATTGCAGCAAAGTACTCTATAGGTGGAAAATAGGCCGTACTCAAAAGAGTACAGCCAAATATTTTTTCGTGAACAGAGAATCCTCTATTACTCATCTCCATTTCCACCGGCATTGAATCTGATGATACCTCTGTTTGATTTTGCTATGAAATCAAGTACGGTTCTCTTCTCAACACTCTCCTCAAACTCAGCCTCAACCTTCTTGCAGGCATCTGACACATTAAGATTGCTTTGATAAATTACCTTGTAGATATTCTTTATAGTCTCAATCTGCTGTGCAGTGAAGCCTCTTATGCGCAAACCTACGATGTTTATGCCTGCGTATGAGAGTGGTTTTCTACCAGCCAAAGCATACGGTGGAACATCTTTTCCAATCTCAGAGCCGCCTGCTATCATTGCATGGGCTCCAATCTTTGTAAACTGGTGAGCCAAGGATCCGCCACCAATAATTGCCCAGTCGTCCACATCAGTCTCACCGGCAATACCAACATAACTTGTAAGAATACAGTTGTTGCCTACTGAACAGTCGTGGGCAATATGCACATAAGACATAATGAGAGTATTGTTTCCTACGGTTGTCTTGCCCTTGCCGCTGGCAGCAGTACCTCTGTTGATGGTAGCACACTCTCTGACTGTTACATTATCTCCTATCTCCACATAAGAGACCTCGTCATTAAATTTCAAATCCTGTGGTATAGCACCTATAACTGCACCCGGGAACACTTTGCAGTTCTTTCCAATCTTTACATAGTCAAAGATGGTAACATTAGGACCAATCCATGAGCCCTCACCAATCTCCACATGCTCTGCAATTGTAGTGAATGCCTCTATTTTTACATTCGCTCCAATCTTTGCACCAGGATGAACTATATTATTCTGCATATACTTTATTATTTAGGTTTATAGTAAGTATTATTTATTCTTGATTACCTGAGCAACCATATCGCTCTCGCAAGCCAATGTATCACCTACATAAGCCTCACCATGCATACATACAATAGAGCGTCTCAATGGCTGTGTAATTGTAAGTTTGAAGACAAGCACATCACCAGGAACAACTTTTCTCTTGAATTTGGTATTGTCTATCTTTGCAAAATATGTAGAGTATCTCTCAGGCTCCTCAAGGTTGTGAAGTACAAGAATACCGCCTACCTGGGCCATAGCCTCAACAATCAGCACTCCCGGCATAACAGGCTCCTCTGGGAAGTGTCCGATAAAGAATCCCTCATTTACACCTATTGTTTTGATTCCAACTACATAATCCTCACCCACTTCAGTAATTCTGTCAACCATAAGAAACGGTGGACGGTGAGGCAAAAGTTTTTTAATGCCATTAATATCAATTACAGGTGCCGCATTAGGGTCATAATGCGGAATTGTGTTATTATTCTCCATATCTTTTATTTTTACTGTTTCATTTTAAAATCATGATGTCTGCCCGGGATGCACTACATCATCTCCTCTCTTCCTTAAAAGTGCAAAGTGCTATGCAATTCCCTCTATTTCACTTCTCAATGAATCCCTTATCACTTTTGCAATCATAGTATTTATACCATGACCCGATTTATAGGCAATTACCTTTCCGTTGAACGGAACACCCACCAAAGAGAAATCGCCAAAAATATCAAGCAACTTATGTCTTGAACACTCATTAGGGAATCTCAACTGCAAATGATTCAAATAACCCTCCGGAGCCCTCTCAAGTGAATGGACGCCAAAGAGTGTTGCCAGTCTGTCAAGCTCCTCCTGAGGAACAGGATTCTCAACAATCACTATTGCATTGTCAAGATCACCGCCCTTTATGAGGTTATTCTTGAACAGTGGTTCAAGTTCATGGAAGAAGACAAAAGTCCTGCACGGAGCTATATCCTTTGCAAAGTCAGTAGCCTCATCAAAACGCGCATATTGGTTGCCCAACACCTTTGAATTGAAATCTATCATAAGATCCACTGAAAAATGGTCATCAGGAAGGATTGTTATCTCAGATCCTGTCTGTTCATTTCTGTAATGGATCTTCTTCTTTATATCATATACTTTTCGCTCTGCATCCTGCTCCTGCAGACCATCCCTGCATATTGCCTCAATGTATGGAAGAGCGCTTCCGTCAAGAATAGGCACCTCCTGGGCATCTATAGAGACAAGGACATTGTCTATTTTAAGGCCATTGAATGTAGCCATAAGATGTTCAAGGGTAGATATTTTAACGTCGCCCTTTTCAAGTGTAGTACCGCGTGCGGTAGTTGTAACATAGTCAACCACAGCATCTATGACCGCATCCTCACCAATATCGGTTCTTTTGAATTTTACTCCATGGTTTACGGGTGCAGGCTCCAACACCATTGTCACCATACGGCCGGTATGAAGGCCTTTACCCTTAAATTCATATCTTCCTTTTATCGTATGTTGCTTCGCCATCATTTTTTCACCAAGAAATTTTTCAACTTACAAATCTAATAAATTTGAAGCATTGAACAAATAACAATTACTTGCTTGTTGCCTGCCTCTTGAATATTGCGTATGCCTTCATGTAGGTTCTGTAGTCCAATGCAGGAGAACCCATCATTACAGCCTTCTCCTGTTTTACACTTCCTTGCACACCGGTCTGCGCTGCCAATTGCACACCATCGGCTATCTCAAGGTGACCTGAGACTCCGACCTGACCGCCGAACATACAGTTTTTACCGACTTTTGTAGAGCCTGCCACTCCACTCTGTGCAGCTATTACAGTATTCTCGCCAATCTCCACATTATGGGCGATCTGGATAAGATTATCAAGTTTGACACCTTTTTTTATGACAGTTGCACCCATCGTTGCACGGTCAACCACAGTATTTGAACCTATCTCAACATTATCTTCAAGAATGACTATTCCGGTTTGAGGTATCTTCTTATATGAGCCATCCTGTGTAGGAGCAAATCCGAAGCCATCGGAACCTATAACCACATTTGCGTGAAGGATGCAATTGTTTCCAATCTTGCACCCGTCATAAATCTTGACACCAGGATATAGAATTACATTTTCACCGATGGTAACATTGTTGCCCACATACACCTGAGGATAAATTTGGGTATTGTTTCCAACCACACTCTTGCTGCCGACCACAGAAAACTGGCCCACATACACACCCTTGCCTATCTTGCTGCTCCAAGCACATTTTGAAAGCCAGGAACGGCCCCTCTTCTGCTCTCTTTTGAGTGTATTCAGCAGGTCAAGCAACGATGCAACCGCCTCGTATGCGTTGTCTACAAGGATAAGTGTAGGCTCAACCGGTTCCTTGGGTTTGAATGTCTTGTTTATGATAATTACACTTGCCTTGCAGGTGTAGAGATAATTTTCATATTTCGGATTTGCCAAAAAGCATATATTTCCGGGTTTGCCCTGTTCAATTTTTGCAACAGAAGAGACCTTTACATCGGGATCTCCAATAATTTCTCCATTGAAATGCTGAGCAATTCTTTCCGCTGTTACTTCCATAGTTCAAATTTAAAAATCAAACAAAATTAATAAATATTTGACGTTTTTCCTATAAGAGCCAAACAACTATTTGAACATTCTTGCATTTATAATAATTTTGGGACTGAAATAGAGACAAATCGACACTTATGATGCACAACAAGCCACTTTTGATACTGTTTGCAACCGCAGCAACACTTCTGTCGGGATGCATACAAAAGAGCAATATTCCAACAGAAGAAAGGATCAGGAAACATATAAGCAGCACATTGGAAAAATATCCGCAGTCAACACTCGCCGACATATACAAAGGAGCTTTCCAGGACTATCTCGGGCCGGCCCATCTTATTCCCGACAGCACTACAGCCAAACTCTTCATTGAAAAGGAACTTAGTGAAGCAGATACCATTTATGGCGATTATTACACCCCTTGCGGATGGTACGGCAATTACTACAGGGTGAATCTCAGAATTATAAAAGAGGGAGTGATCAGCGCAACCGATTTTGCAGGAGCCTTTGCAAGAAGCGCAAGAGGTGTTGACACTGTTCTCATTACGGAATGGAAAGAGGCCTGGCATACAGCCATGGAGACCATAAAGGAGAGGGCCTCAGAGATTGAGGGGTTCTGCAGTGATTCTGCCAGGATAATGAAAATGCTTGAAAGAGGTGAATATGTCATGCACCACAGCAGAAAATTTGACTCTGCGTACCACCCCCACTACAGGATAATAAAGAGGGATATTTTTGAAAAAGAGATTCTTCCTCTGTTAAAATAGGTGTAAATATTTGCTTTTTACATAAAAAATTCTTTTCTTTGCGCTTGAAATGAGAGGCTTGAGGGTGACCGCGTGCGGTTGCCCTTTAGTTTTATTGACAACAGACATGATTACAAAGGAAGCATTAAGTGTAACTATTGCCAGCTATCTGGATTACAACGGTTTGTTTTTGGTTGACATTGAGATCACCAAAGATAATGACATTACCATAACCATTGAGAGCTCTGAGGGTTCTGTAAAGGTTGATGACTGCATCGCCATTGACAAGATTGTTTCAACAGCCTTTGACAGGGATGTTGAGGATTATTCGCTTACCGTCTCTTCTGCAGGTCTTGACCAGCCTTTCAAGGTTATTGGCCAGTACCGGAAATTCAATGGAGAGGAGGTTGAAGTTGTAGTGAAACAGGGTGGCAAGGTAAAGGGTATCCTTGGAGGTGTGACTGAAGAGGGATTTGAGATTACAACTTCAAAGATGGTAAAGAAGGAGGGTGCAAAGAAAAAGGTTCAGGAAGACACCGTTACACCTTACACCTATGAGCAGATAAAATCGTGCAAACCTGTAATCAAATTCAAATAGAGAGGCAGCCGGCGGGGCTGTCGGGATAAAAAGGAAAATATTAAAAAATAGATAAAATATATGGAAGGGCTAAATTTAGTAAGCACATTTGCAGAGTTCAAAGAGCTTAAGAATATTGACAGACCAACAATGATGAGTGTCTTGGAGGATATTTTCCGCACTCAATTGGCAAGAATGTATGGTTCTGCAGACAATTTTGACATTATCATCAATATTGACAAAGGCGACTTTGAAATCTGGAGAAACAGAACAGTTGTTGAGGTGGTGGAGGATCCAAATACACAGATCTCAAAAGATGAGGTTGACAAGATTGACAACTCTTATGAGATTGGTGAGGAGTTTGCCGAGGAGGTAAAATTGAGCAGCTTCGGCAGAAGGGGTATCCTTAACTTGCGCCAGAATCTACAGGGCAGAATCATGGACATTGAGAAGGCCAACCTTTACAATGCATATAAAGAGAGAATCGGAGAGATACTTGTAGGCGAAGTTTACCAGGTATGGAAGAAAGAGGTTCTTGTAATGGACGAGGATGGAAATGAGCTGCTTATGCCTAAGAGTGAGCAGATCCCTTCTGACTTCTTCAGAAAAGGAGATTCCGTAAGGGCTGTGGTTTCAAGAGTTGAGATGAAAAACAACTCTCCAGTAATCATCCTTTCAAGAACAGCTCCCGCATTCCTTGAAAGATTGTTCGAGCAGGAGGTTCCCGAGATCTTTGACGGCTTGATAACCATCAAGAAGATTGTAAGAATACCTGGAGAGAGAGCCAAGGTTGCAGTAGAGTCATACGATGAGAGAATTGATCCTGTTGGAGCTTGCGTTGGTGTCAAAGGTTCACGTATCCACGGAATCGTGAGGGAGTTGAAGAATGAGAACATCGACATCATCAACTGGACAAGCAATACCCAGCTGCTTATCCAGAGAGCCTTGAGTCCTGCAAAGATTTCATCAATCAAGATAAGTGACGAAGATAACAAGATATATGTTTCATTGAAACCGTCTGAGGTATCTTTGGCCATTGGAAAGGGTGGTACAAACATCAAGTTGGCAAGCATGCTTGTCGGTAAGGACATTGAGGTGTTCAGAGAGCTTGAGGAGGAGGAAGAGGATGTTCTACTGTCTGAGTTCACAGATGAGATTGATTCATGGATCATCGATTCACTTAAAGCAATCGGATGCGATACTGCAAAGAGTGTTCTTGCATTGTCGGTTCAGGACATTATGAAGAGAGCAGACCTTGAAGAGGAGACCGTAATTGATGTACAGCGTATCCTAAAAGCAGAATTTGAAGATAACAACTAGTATAAAGGGAGGAGGAGTATATGACAGCAAACGAACAAATCAGAATTAACAAAGTATTGAAGGAGTTCAACATTGGAATGGGTACCCTTGTTGAGTTTCTTGGCAAGAAGGGAATTGCCATAGAGGCCAATCCCAACGCAAAAATAACTGGAGATGCTTATGCTCTTGTAGAGAAGGAGTTCCGCAAGGAGCAGATTGTAAAGGAGGAGTCCAAGAAGGTTGCCATAAAGGTAAAGGACATTACCGAGAAGGAGAACCGCAAGGAGAAGTTGGAAGATGAGCCTAAAAGCGTTTTCATAAAGACTACTGTTGAAGAGGTTAAAGGTCCAAAGATTCTTGGAAAGATCAATCTTGACAAACCTGCAGCACCTGCTCAACCACAACAGAGTGTCTCTGCATCTAAAGAGCCACAGGCTGCTGTTGCCCCTAAGGAAAAACCTGCTCAACCGGCTGTTAAGGTTGAACCACAGGTTTCTGCTCCTGCAGTAAAACAGGAGGCTCAGACAAATGGTCAACAAACTGCTCAACCAAATGCTCAACAGGCAAAAATTGTTGCTACCCCCCAACCTACCCAACAGGCAACCAAGAAAGAAGATACTCCTCAACCAGCTGTTATTGAGCATATTGAAACAAAAGTTGAGAAACTTACAGGCCCTAAGATCAGTGGAACCATTGACCTGTCACAGTTTGAGAAGAAGAAAGAGAAGAACAAAGGCAAACGCGAACGCATCCACAAGCAGAAAGAGCGTGTAGATGTTACAAAAGAGGCTGGAAAGAACCCTAACAAACAGCAGGGTGGCGGACAGAACAACAATGGCGGAAACCACAACAACCCTAACAAACAGAACCCTAACAAGCCACAAGGCGGAAAGGGCGGAAACCAGCAGCAAGGTGGTGGAAAACACAACAAGAAAGACAAATTCAAACCTGTAAGGGTAGAAATTGACGAGGACGAGGTACAAAAGCAGATCAAGGAGACCTACCAGAGAATGGTTGAAGGCAAGGGCAAGAGCAAAGGAGCAAAATACAGAAAGGAGAAGAGAGAGCTCAACACCCAGAAGATGATGGAAGAGGAGGCCCTTGAGCAACAGAACAGCAACATCTTGAAGGTTACTGAGTTTGTAACTGTCAATGACCTCTCAATAATGATCAATGTTCCTGTTACAAAGGTAATTGAGGCATGTATGAACCTCGGTTTGATGGTTTCCATCAACCAGCGTCTTGACGCAGAGGCTCTTGTGCTTGTTGCTGAAGAGTTCGGATACAAGATTGATTTTGTTACAGCAGAGATTCAGGAGACTATCAACGAGGAGAATGATGTTGACAGCCCTGAGAATATGGAGGAGCGTCCTCCTATCATTACCGTAATGGGTCACGTTGACCACGGTAAGACCTCTTTGCTTGACTATATAAGAAAGGCCAATGTGATTGCCGGTGAGGCCGGTGGTATCACGCAGCATATTGGTGCATACAACGTGATGCTCCCAAGCGGCAGAAGAATTACCTTCCTTGACACTCCTGGTCACGAGGCATTTACTGCAATGCGTGCCCGTGGTGCAAAGATTACCGACTTGGCCATCATCATAATTGCTGCCGACGATGCCATAATGCCACAGACCGTAGAGGCCATCAACCATGCCCAGGCAGCCGGTGTTCCTATGGTATTTGCGATCAACAAGATTGATAAGCCGAGCGCTTATCCGGAGAAGATCAGGGAGCAGCTCTCCCAGATGAATATCCTTGTTGAGGACTGGGGTGGAAAATACCAGTGCCAGGAGATCTCT
>JAEIGA010005010.1_pt1 | contig 20343 bp, 15 predicted proteins | sample 9270691 | NCBI WGS metagenome assembly JAEIGA01 (sample SAMN17057246, study PRJNA624740) | gut metagenome | biome: biome; isolation source: fecal sample | host: Bos grunniens | place: China: Xizang | collected 2019 | reverse complement strand
GCGAAAAATTGTATGAAGAATTGTTGAATGTGAAGGAGATAACCAAAGAAACTTCGCATGAAAAAATTATGATTGCCAATGTACAAGAATATGATTATGACGTAATCTCGAAAGAAATAAATACACTAATTGGATTAAGTCAAGAGTTTAATGATTTTCCTATAGTGGCAAAAATGAAAGAAATAGTACCTGAATTTAGAAGCAAAAATTCAGTTTACGAAAGTTTAGATAAGTAATAGTATAGAAGATGAAGGAAGTAAATTGCGAAAATGTAGAGCCAAAAAAGAGTTTGAATTTTATTGAGCAAATAGTAGAAAATGACTTGCGTGAAGGTTTAAATGATGGTCGTATACAGACACGTTTCCCACCAGAACCAAATGGATATTTGCACATTGGTCATGCTAAAGCTATTTGTATGGATTTTGGTATTGCCGAAAAGTATAATGGTGTATGTAATTTGCGTTTTGATGATACTAACCCTGTAAAAGAAGATGTTGAATATGTAGATTCTATACAAGAAGATATAAAATGGTTGGGTTTTCAGTGGAATAAATTATTTTATGCTTCAGATTATTTTCAGCAATTGCACGATTTGGCAATTCGTTTCATAAAAGAGGGAAAGGCTTATGTTGATGAGCAATCTGCAGAGGTTATTGCTCAACAAAAAGGGACTCCTACACAGGCTGGCGTTGAGAGTCCATATCGCAATCGTCCGATAGAAGAGAATTTACAACTTTTCGATCAGATGACAAAAGGGTTAATCCCTGATGGAAAAATGGTTTTGCGTGCAAAAATCGATATGGGGCATAGTAATATGCACTTCAGAGATCCTATTATGTATCGAATCATTACAACGCATCCACATCATCGTACGGGAACACAATGGAAAGTATATCCAATGTATGATTTTGCTCATGGTCAAAGTGATTATTTTGAAGGAGTTACACATTCTATTTGTACGTTAGAATTTGAGGTACATCGTCCTCTTTATGATTGGTATTTGGATCAATTTGTATCGGAAAACTATCGCCCAAAACAAAGAGAGTTCAATCGATTGAACTTGAATTATACTGTGATGAGTAAGCGAAAAATGTTGCAATTGGTACAAGAAGGTTTAGTAGCAGGTTGGGATGATCCACGTATGCCAACTATTTGTGGCTTGCGTAGAAGAGGTTATACGCCTGAGTCTATTCGTAGTTTCATAGATAAAATTGGTTATACGAAGGTGGAAGGAACTATAGATGTTTCTTTGTTGGAGCATTCTATTCGAGAAGATTTGAAACCTAAAGCTGCTCGTGTATGTGCCATAATGGAGCCTATAAAATTGGTGATTACAAATTACGAAGAAAATAAAAAAGAGATACTATTTTCTGAAAATAATCCAGAAGATGAGGCATTAGGAACACGAGAAATGCTTTTTGGACGAGAGTTGTATATCGAGCGTGCAGATTTTATGGAAAATGCTTCAAAAGATTTCTTCCGTTTGTCGCCAATGGGACGTGAAGTTCGTCTAAAAAGTGCATATATAGTGCAAGCAACAGGTTGCAAGAAAGATGAAAATGGTTCAGTTATAGAAGTTTATTGTACTTATGACCCAAATACGAAAAGTGGAACAGAAGGTGGAAATAGAAAAGTGAAAAGTACAATAAATTGGGTAGAAGTAGATAGTGCTATTGATGCAGAAGTTCGTCTTTATGATCGTTTATTCTCTGTAGAAGACCCATCGTCATCTGACGAAGATTTTCGTGATTTATTAAATCCTGATTCTTTGAAAATTGTAGAAAATTGTAAGGTAGAGGCTTGGTTGAAAGATGTGAAACCATTGGATCATTTCCAATTCCTTAAAATTGGCTATTTTACAGTTGATGCAGATTCTTCTGAAGAGAAGTTGGTATTTAATAGAACAGTTTCATTGAAAGACACTTGGGCAAAAAAAGTTTAAAAATATGAATATGTATAAAAGAATTTTATTGAAACTCAGCGGTGAATCGCTAATGGGTGAAAAAAAATATGGAATTGATGAAAACCGTTTGTCTGATTATGCTAATCAAATTGCAGAAATGGCAAATGCAGGTGTTCAAATTGGTATTGTAATTGGTGGCGGAAATATATTTCGCGGTTTGAGTGGAGCAAATAAAGGTTTTGATAGAATTAAAGGAGACCAAATGGGAATGTTGGCAACGGTTATTAATAGTTTAGCTTTGAGCTCTGCGTTGAGTAGTGTTGGTATTAAAAATCGCGTGTTGACAGCTGTTCGAATGGAACCAATAGGAGATTTTTTCAGTCGTGATAAAGCCATAGAATTGTTAGAAGCTGGTTACGTTGTTATTTTTTCTGCAGGAACAGGCAATCCATTTTTTACAACAGACACAGGTGCATCGTTGCGTGCTATTGAAATCAATGCAGATGTAATGTTAAAGGGGACTCGTGTAGATGGTATTTATACTGCTGATCCAGAAAAAGATGCTTCGGCTACTAAATTTGATGAAATCACTTTTGACGAAATTTACAATAAAGGATTAAAAGTGATGGATTTGACAGCTACAACAATGTGTAAGGAAAATAATTTGCCTATAATCGTTTTTGATATGGATACAGTAGGTAACTTACGAAAAGTTTTGAATGGTGAAAACATAGGAACTTTAGTGCATAATTGATGATTTGTATTATTTTTGTGAAAATTAAAATATAAAAAAATATGGATGAAACTATAAAATTATATTTGGACATGGCTGAAGATAGCATGACCAATTCTATTCGTTTTTTAGATGAGGCATTGGCACATATTCGTGCAGGTAAAGCTAATGTTCGAATTTTAGACGGAGTTCGTGTTGATTACTATGGAACAATGTCGCCACTTTCGAGTGTTGCTACAGTAACTACTCCAGATGCAAAAACTATATTGATTCAACCTTGGGAAAAATCTATGTTGAGTGTTATAGAGAAGGCAATTTTAGATTCGTCGGTAGGAATTACACCTGCTAACAATGGAGAGTCGATACGTTTGTGTATGCCTCCAGTTACAGAAGAGCGTCGTAGAGCTTTAGTAAAAAATTCAAATCAAGCAGGTGAAGATGCTAAAATAGGTGTGCGAACAGCTCGTCGTGAGGCAATAGATTCTTTGAAAAAAGAGTTGAAAAATGGTATGCCAGAAGATTTGGAAAAGGATGGCGAAGCAGAAGTTCAAAAATTGCACGACAAGTTTATAGCAAAAATCGAAGCTATGTTGGCAGAGAAAGAAAAAGAAATAATGACTGTTTAGAAATAATCTAATTTTTATATACCTTCCTTTTGTCGTTGTATGAAGGGAAGGTTTTTGTTTTATTTTGAGAAAATTTTTTGCTTTCATAATATTATGTTTGCCTTTGGTTGTATATGCCGAGGGTAATATGGTTGCTGTTTCTGATACATTATCAAAGCAAAAGCATACTTTTTATGTTGTCCCAACGGTAGAATATTTACCAGAAACTAATTGGGCTTTTGGGTTAACTGGAGCAAATTATTTTGCTTTTACCGATATAAGAAAGGTTAGTAGTCTTTCTTATAGTTTTAGTTATTCTCTATCGCATCATTATTCAGTTGATGTTTATCCAAAAATTTATTTTGGGCGTTGGTATTTATATGCAAATACGTCGTATAAGCATAAAACAGATATTTTTTATGGAATAGGTAATAGAGTCACTGATTCAGATGTCGCACTTCCTTATGTATCAGATATTTTTTCTTTGAATATTCAACCTCAATATTTTATAAATAAATATTGGAGTGTAGGAGGAGCATTGTCTATGCATTATGAGAAAATGCAGAAAACATCAAAACTCGATTCTTTGATGTTGGCAAGAGATATTGCTGGAGGGAAATCTTATTTTGTGTGGAGTATAGGTGCGGTTGTGAGTTATGATTCGCGCGATAATTTATTTTATCCTCAAAAGGGAATGTTTTTTAAGTCATTGTTGACTTATTCCGAACCATATTTAGGTAGTGCTGTTCGTATGGGGAGGTTTAATACTGAATTTAGACATTTTGTTCCTATTTATAATGAATTCCTTTTTGCTTGGCAGGTATCAGCTGATATGGTGTGGGGAAAATCAGTCCCATTTCAGTTGTTACCGACGTTTGGAGGTTGTGATTTAATGAGAGGTTTTAGGAAAGGACGTTGGCGTGATGATGTTGCTTTAGCATTACAAGCAGAATTTAGAATGCCTATTTATTGGCGGTTGAAAGCTGCTGTTTTTGGTAGTGTTGGCGATGTTTATAATTGGAAGCATTGGCAATTTACGATGCCAAAGTTTGCCTATGGTGTTGGCTTAAGGCTACGTTTTAATAAGGCAAAGGTTAATCTTCGCTTTGATATAGCTCGTACCAATTATGGTAATTGGCGGAGCTTCAAAGAAAATTGGAATTTTTATTTTACAGCTTCAGAGGCTTTTTAATAAAAAAAGGAACTTTTAAGTTCCTTTTTTTTATTTATTTCTTTTGTTGTTGTGGTTTGCCTATTGCTTCGCGCATTGTTGTGTCGGCCTCAATGTTTTTCATTCTGTAATAATCCATGATTCCTAGATTTCCATTACGGAAAGCCTCTGCCATTGCTTTAGGCACCTCTGCTTCTGCTTGAATAACATTTGCACGAGCTTCTTGTGCTTTAGCTTTCATTTCTTGTTCTTCAGCAACTGCCATAGCACGGCGTTCTTCTGCTTTTGCTTGTGCAATGTTTTTGTCGGCATTAGCTTGGTCCATTTGTAGTTGAGCACCAATGTTTTTACCAACATCTACATCGGCAATATCAATTGATAAAATTTCGAAAGCAGTACCTGCATCTAACCCTTTTCGAAGTACAAGTTTTGAAATAGAGTCAGGATTCTCTAATACAAGTTTGTGCGACTCTGACGAACCAATAGACGAAACAATTCCTTCGCCAACACGTGCAAGAATAGTTTCTTCGCCAGCACCACCCACTAGTTGTTTGATGTTAGCACGAACGGTAACACGAGCTTTTGCTAAAAGTTGTATACCATCTTTTGCAACAGAAGACACTGTAGGAGTATCAATAACTTTTGGGTTTACAGACATTTGAACAGCTTGAAAAACATCTCTACCTGCCAAATCAATAGCAGTTGCCATTTGAAATGTTAAATCGATGTTAGCTTTTGATGCCGAAACCAATGCGTGAACCACGCGTTCTACATGTCCACCTGCTAAATAATGTGCTTCAAGGTCATCTCTTTTTATTTCGCGGAGTCCAGCTTTGTGTGCTTCGATAAGTGCACGTACAATAATTGTAGGTGGCACTTTTCTTATTCGCATTAAAAACAATTGAAGTAACGAAATGTTAACGCCAGAAACTTTTGCCGAAATCCATAGTAGAAATGGAACATAATAAAGAAAAATAATCAGTAGGACAATTAAGAATATTAGTCCTACAACTCCTAAACTTGATAATAGTACCATAATAATTAGTTTTTAAGTTATATTGAACGAACTATGATTGTATTAAATTCTACTGCTGTTACTTCTACTGTAGAGCCTTGGTCTATAAAGTCGCTTATAGTTTTAGCCTCTACACGATTACCATTTATTTCTATTGTGCCAATAGGTGCTAAACGAGAAATTGCTATACCTTTATCGCCCTTTTGTATAGTTAGGTTTTGTAAAGGTTCTATTTTGCTGTCGATTTCGGAGTGTAATGATATTCTGTCAATAGTTTTAGAACGGAAAAAATACCAAATAGAGAATCCTAAAATTATTAACCCTATCAATAGTGCAATGAAACCAGCCATTGGGCTAATCTCTATAAATGCGTAACAAACTGAACCTGCTACAAAAACCCCTCCTGCAACTCCTGCTATTGATATACCGGGGAAGAAAAATATTTCCAAAAGGAAGAAAAATATTCCTGCTAGCATTAGGCAAACAACTATGATGATATCCATGATAATAAAGTTTAATTTTTTGTAAAAATACAATTTATTTTAAAACTCAAACTGAAATCCTTGTTTTTTTAATGTCTTTATAAGAGTAGTTGTTATGGTTTCATTATCTTGTTTTGTATAACGAATGTCTGTAAAGATTTGTGCTAGCGAAGTTTTGTTGTTGTCGGCAACAAATTTTTTATTTTCGGGCAACGACTCTTTGTATGCATAGTGTTTGTCGATGTCTGCAGTATTATAGTCTGTATAGGTCTCGTGGTGTAGAATTGCTTCTATGGGTAAGCGATCCGATTTCGAAGGAATGATTTCGGGGTAACCTACAGTAATGGTTGTTATTGGCACTACGAATTTTGGTAAGTTTAAAGCTTCTACAATTTTCTCTGCATTGTAGGTGGTGGTGCCTAAATAGCAAATGCCAAAACCTTTACTTTCGGCAGCGATGCAAAAATTTTGAGCAAATAGCAAGGCGTCAATTGTTGCAGTCAAAAAAGAGTGAAAGTTGTTGTATCCGGGCGTTGCGTTGCGTTGTTCGCACCATTTACAAAAACGATTGAAGTCGGCACAAAATGTAAGCACCAAAGGAGCATTTGTAACCATTGGTTGATTGAAATGGCAAGGTGCGAGTTGTCGTTTTTTATTGTCGCTTTCGGTAGCAATTACGCTGTATAGTTGCATATTACCTGTAGTTGATGCACAAGAAGCGGCTTGAAGTAATTCTTCAAGCAATGATTGCTCAATTTTTTTGTCGATGTATTTTCTTACTGAACGATGATTAGTTAAAAATTCCATGGTTTGATTTTTTTATGATATACTGCAAAAATAAAAAAACAAGCGAACTTCACAGTCAGCTTGTTTCAAAAAAACTTTTAACCAAAACAAATTTATTACTAAAATAAAGTCATGAAAATAATTGCAAAATCTATGCCAAACTGCTTACTATTTATTTTGTGTTTTAACTTTAACTATTGCAGGCATTATTTTCTCGATAATCTGTTTATTTTTGCATTTGGAAATATAAATATGTATGACTAAAAATATTTAAGAATATGAAAAGTAAAGAAACAATTTGTGTACAAGGCGGTTGGCAACCAACCAAGGGCGAACCTCGTGTTTTGCCTATTTATCAGAGTACGACGTTTAAATATGATACAAGCGAGCAAATGGCCGATTTGTTTGATTTGAAAGCATCAGGCTATTTTTATACTCGTTTGCAGAACCCTACAAACGATGCAGTTGCAGCAAAAATCACGGAATTGGAAGGCGGTGTTGCTGGTATGCTCACGTCGTCGGGACAAGCGGCTTCTTTTTATGCAATTTTCAATATTTGCGAGGCTGGCGACCATTTTGTGAGTGCATCGTCTATCTATGGTGGAACTTACAATTTGTTTGCAGTAACAATGAAAAAACTTGGTATCGAAGTAACTTTTGTTGATGCTGATGCTTCGGAAGAAGAAATCTCGAAAGCTTTCCGACCAAACACAAAAGCTTTGTTTGGAGAAACTATTGCAAACCCTGTGTTGAGTGTGCTCGATATTGAAAAGTTTGCTCGTATAGCACATGCTCACGGCGTTCCTTTGATAGTGGACAATACATTCCCAACGCCAATAAATTGTCGTCCGATAGATTTTGGTGCCGATATTGTTACGCATTCTACTACAAAGTATATGGACGGACATGCTACGAGCGTAGGCGGTTGCATTGTAGATAGTGGTAATTTTGATTGGGAGGCTTATGCCGATCGTTTCAAAGGTTTGACACAGCCTGACCCTTCGTATCATGGTTTGGCGTATACAAAGGCGTTTGGCAAGGGTGCTTACATTACCAAAGCAACTGCTCAATTGATGCGTGATTTTGGAGCTATACAGTCGCCACAAAATGCCTTTTTGTTGAATCTTGGTTTAGAAACTTTACATTTAAGAATCCCTCGTCATTGCGAAAATGCATTGCGAGTGGCCGAATACCTCGAGCAAGACTCGCGAGTGGCGTGGGTGAATTATAGCGGTTTGAAGTCGAGTCGTTATTACGATTTGGCACAAAAACAATTTACCAACGGACAGTCGTGCGGCGTTGTAACTTTTGGTTTGAAAGGCGGACGCGATGTAGCTATTCGCTTTATGGATAGTTTGAAGTTGGCGGCTATAGTGACGCACGTGGCCGATGCACGCACTTGTGTGCTACACCCTGCAAGCCATACGCATCGCCAATTGTCCGACCAGCAACTCATAGAGGCAGGAGTACAGCCAGACTTGATACGTTTTTCGGTAGGGTTGGAAAATGCCGATGATATTATTAGCGACATAGAGCAAGCTTTAGGTAAATAAATTATACAACCATAAAAATAGATAACAATGCAAAAGATAAAATTTCTTTTTACAGCAATATTTTTCGCTGCATTGGGTTTTGGGTTTGTATCGTGTGAAAACGACAATGAACTTGTTTCTAAATATAACGGATATAACTATGTAGATTTAGGCTTAAGTGTGAAATGGGCAACTTGTAATGTGGGTGCCGATTCTCCTGAGGAGTACGGCGACTATTTTGCATGGGGCGAAACCAAGCCTAAATTGTCCTATAGTGAAGAGAATTATACCTACAAAAAAAATCCAGAAACATTATCCTTTATTAGAGATGTGGCAACGGTAAAAATGGGTAGAAATTGGCGTATGCCGACAATAGAAGAGCACCAAGAACTCATCGACGAATGTACTTGGACATGGACTACTTTGAATGGTGTTAATGGTTATAACATAGAGGGTCCTAACGGCAACTCTATCTTCCTCCCTGCTGCTGGCTATCGCAATGGTAGCGATTTGGACTGCGCAGGGTTATACGGTGACTATTGGTCGAGTTCGCTCCATACGGGTAACTCCTATGCCTCCCAGCCCTACGACCTTTGCTTCAGTTCGGGCTACGTGAGCTGCTACGTCTCTGGTCGCTACTATGGGAAATCTGTGCGTGGGGTGTTTACCAAGTAAGATAGAAAAATAATGTAGGGACGCACCGTGTGCGTCCGCAAGAAACAGCGTAGGGACGCGGTGCACCGCGTCCCTACAATTTTTTTAATAAACGCAAAAATGGACACATTCGATGTGTCCCTACTATTTATTCGGTATGGGTGTTGATACCATTTTTTTTGAACGTATCGTGGGCTTGCTGGTATCGGCTTTGGGTGGGTTGCAACGTGAGGTACGTCAGTTGTGCATCAAATTGGCGTTCTACGATATCGAGTTGTAGTTCTTTTATCAGCCGCATAGCAAGGTTGGTTTGCTCATAAGCAAAAGAGATGCGGAGTTTTTTTGTAATGGTTTTGCATACTATTTCGGCATTAGAAATGGCATCGGCAGCGGCAGCTTTGTAGGCTACGGTGAGTCCGCCAGTACCAAGCAGAATTCCTCCAAAATAGCGAACAACAATTACTAAAATGTTGGTTAATTCGGCAGCGTTTATTTGCCCGAGGATGGGTTTGCCTGCCGTAGAAGAAGGCTCGCCGTCGTCGTTTGCACGGAAGTCCGTACGCTCTGCTCCAAGCATATAGGCGTAGCACACGTGGCGTGCGTCGTAAAATTCCTTTCGCTTTTGCTCCAAAATTTGCTTTACCTCGTCAAGACTATCTACAGGGTAAGCAAATGCAAGAAACTTGCTCCCTTTTTCTTTGTAAATTCCCTCGGACATCGATTGTATGGTACGAAACGTATCTTTCATTTCTTTTATCGTGTAAGCATAAATCGAATACTGAATCCGAAATTGGAGTCGGAAATAGGGTATGAGGTCGAAATCAAAGGATTGTTCATTTGATAATCGTAGAATAGACGCAAGTTTAAGCGTGAGCTGAACACGTAGTCGGCACTTATTTTTAGCGAAACGGTTTTGTTGCCGCTTGTGGGTTGCACTTCGTCGGTTTCTATTTTTCGAATCAAAGCTTTTGTGTCTTTAAAAGCAATGTCGAGGCGTGTGGTAAGGTTGTTTTTCACCTTCGAGGTTTTGTTTTTGAGTTTAAGAATGACGTCAAAATCTTTGACTACATAGCCAATACCAAATACAAATTCGTCGTTAGAGGTTTCGATAAGTTGAACACTTGCCATGTTGAGTGTAAGGTTGCGTTGCTTGCGGTATTCAAATTTGGCAGTGAGGCTGTTTTTCATAGCCATATCCAAACCTATAAATGGCGAGAAATTTTCGTTGATAGAAACGCTAGCAATATCGTAGCCCGACGATGGAATTGGGTTGCCACTTAGCACATCGCTTATAAAGCCGTAGCCGTCGTCGTTTGTAATGTAACTAGCAAACGAAGTGTACGAACCAATGTTGTATGTACATTGATAAGTGTGTTTTAGGGTAACGGTTTTGAAGTGTTTTTTTATCCACGGAATGCGTGATAGTCCGTCGTAGGAGATGCTCCAGTTTGGCAATAAACTTTTCAATGAAGGGAATGGAGTTTTCTCGGTTTTCTTCAACGAACGATTAGAATAAGCTGCAAAAAATGCAGGAATTAAAACATCGGGAGAGTTGAGGTTGTAGCTTCCTACCGATGGGTCAAATTTCTTCCCACTTAATAATGGTTTGTCTTCCATAAACCCTGTGGTTGGATAGTGCGTGTTTTGGTAGCGTGCTTGTAATTCTTGAGCAATCGTTCCGCGGTGTTCTTTCATTTGTACGTATGCTTTCGAATGATAGTTGTTTTTTTCGTTACCTATTGCCCAAAACGAAGTACCAATGGCAACGTGTGTCATACGGAAACCTCCGGTAAATGTTTTTGGCATACCCTCAAAAGCGTATTGAACGGTCTTTTGGTCGGTGGTAACATATTTTGCCGAGAGTGCAATTTTTAGTCCGGGGAAAGGTTCTATGTTAGCTTTGATGTCCAAATCGGTAGCTTTTGCAACACTTGCAGGATTGATAATGGAGTCGTTGCTCGAAAGCCATCCTCTCTCCCAAGCCCTTTCAATGAACCCTTCGCCGGGAATTCCGAATGAAAAATCGAGCCCCGGAGATAATATCTTTTGAGATGCTGACTGTCCGAAAAACGTAACATCGTTCATAAATCCGGGAAGAAGAAGGCTGTTCGATTCTTTATACGAAATAGATACGCGACGCACCATCATTAAAAATCGTAATGACAATTGTCCAAACTTTTGTGCTGGCGTAAGGGCGTTTGGGTCTTTTGTCTTTATTTTTATCGACAATTTGTTGATGTCTTGATTTGAGGTAAATTCTATCTCGTTGTTATTTTTCTTTTTGTATTTCAAACGAATTTCTTTGCCATTTGCATCGGTAGCGGTTAAGTCGAATGTAGTAGAATTAAGATTGTGGCGTACAGTTTTCTTTTCGCCTTTTTTTACGTTGACTACAACGGAGAAGTTTTTAGCTCTAAATTTTCGTTGTGTTTGTGTAGTTTGCGAAGACGAGTAACGCTTATTTATGTCTTTTAAATATTTTGATTTATTGTAAAGCGTTTCAAGATTAAACTGCCCATCAACTTGCCAATTGTTAATACTTGAAATTGTATTTCCTATGGTAAGTTCATTTTCGGTTACGATGCCTCTATCCCAATGATATGTAGTGGAGTATTGTCCGTTGGCATTTATCCATTCCAAATAAGGTATTTTGTTGATAGGCAATGTGTACGACGCCGTAAATATTTGTTGATAGGTAAGTGGTCGACCTAATGTTTTTAAGCTACTTAATACCGTATCTTTCCAATTTTTGTATTCATCGGGGAATATGTCTTTGTTTACAGGTGCGTATCGTGTTTCATCAACTCTGCAGTTTGTTGCAGTGGCGAGCGTGAATTTTAGGTTTTTAGTAAGGTCGTAGTTGAAATTGAATTTTCTATCGATGGTGAAATCTTTACTGAAAGATAGAAGCGTGTTGTCAGCAAAAGATTCTGCTTTTTCCATTGTACCAGTTAAGTCTCGCATTAAGATTTCCGAATAATTTCGTGCGAGATTTGCCGAGAAACTTATTCTGTTAGGAATGTAGTTGATATTAAACTCTTTAATAATGCGGAATGCAGGGTTGTTTAATTTTTTAGAATTTTTAAATGGCTCCCAAGGCTTTGGTGTAGTTGAAAAATCGTAATTGAACGAGGCTTGATGATCTTTCATTACATCGTATTCTGTTTCGGGATTTTTGTTTTCGGTTTCGTTATAGGCATACGATAGAGAGAAGTTAGCTGGGTCGTATATTCTAGGTTTTTTGCCCGAATAATCTACTTTTACATTTGTTAGATTTACACTTTTGGTAGTTTGTCGAGTAATCGATTTTTTTTCTAATTCTTTTTTCTCTTCTTCGGTTTCGAGAGCATCAAGAGCGTCGTTTAACAGTACATCTTCGTCTAGCGGATTGTATTTAGGCTTTTCGTAATCTTGCGAATAAGAGAAGTAAATTGGCAATTTAACGTTAGCTTTTTCGGGGAAAAGTTTGCCTAATTCAAAAGCAGTTGATAATTGCAATTGATATTTGTTTTCCATGTTGCGATCTTGTACATTATCTTCTATACCTCCAAATCCTGCAGTTTCTACACGTCCGGCTATATTAAAATTACCAAAATCGGAGAAGTTAATTGCTAAATCGGAAACAGCTCCCCATCCACCTTCTTCGTTAAATTCGCTTAAACGCAATTCGTTAACCCACACTTCAACACTCTTTTCAGATTTAGAGTTGTTTCGTATACCAATCATTATTACTTGTACGTCAGCAAGATTTGGATTGCCGAGTATCGTAACCTTGTTTTGTAGGTTTTCAGGATCGTATTCGGAATATTTTGTGTGCTGATTGATAGCCGTGTTTCCTCTGCTTTTTTCACGATTGCGATTGTTTTTTATTTTTGTCAGCAGTGAAAGAGGAAAGTCTATCATATTACTTTGAGGCCAAACAATTTCAGCTTCATTTTCAGAATAAAAACCCTCTTTTGTTAAAGTGAGTGGAACTTCGTATTCGTAGTAATTGTTAGTATTGTCTGTTCCTATACGAATGAAAACACTTACTTCGTTGTCTTTAATTTCAATATTGTTGACAGTTTCTGCATGGGTAAACATCTGAATACGACCGTATTGGCGTAAGTCGAATGATAGGTTTTTGTAAACAGCTCGAGCATCGCCTGGCGACAAGTTTGCAACCTTTAGTTGCATCGATTGTTCGTTTTCTTGTCGAAGTTGTGGTTGACTTGGGTCAGTTTCTCGTGTAACACCAGGTGGCAAAATATAGTTTACAGGTTTCTTATTTGCATTTTCTTCGATACTAACAGCCGATACGTCTATTGTCCCATTAGTTATAGGAGGATTATTTGCTTCGTATAAATCTTTCGAATAAATACGCCAATCACCGCGAACAAGTCTTATAGTACCAAAACGTAGATGCGTAGTTTCCGAATAATTATTTAAGAACATTCTAATGAAACGAATTGAGCGGAAATCTCTAATTGTACCATAACTTCTTTCGTAACTTCTTATAGGAATTTTGAATTGATACCAAGTTACATTACTTTTTGTACCATTTTTTAGTTCTACGCTTGCTTCAATTTTATCATTGATGTAGTTTTTCCCTATTTCAAGGTCTGCTTTTCTTGTTGAAATGCGGTATTCGAAATATTTTTCATATTCGTTGAGTGTGTTGTCGCCGTTTAGGTCTTCTACATCAGGTAGTGTAGATGCAGAGGTGGAGTAATTTTCATTATTTTTGTTTGATGGAATAGAGTTGCCTTCCATGCCATTGTAACGTTTGTATCGCTCTAAAATACCTAACTCTTGAGCATCGTAGTCTGAACCTCTATAGTGATGATAGTTGTCGCCTGCAGGGTCGTTTAGTACTGAAAATGGATCGTTATTTAAACGTTGTAGAGCTTCTGTAGAAAGTTTACTTTTATAGTTGTTTATATAGTTTTTGTAAGTAGAAAATTTAAACTCTTCTTCAGTTTTTAATCCATCAAAACCAACATCTTGATTCATACGAGCGTCGTCGTCGTTGGAAAAAGCCACAACTGTTGATTGTACTTTAGGAACACGTCCCCAAATTGTAGTTTCAGTTACAGAAGTATCGCCAACGGCCGAAAGTCCATTCTCAAAATATTTTTTACCATCTTTCAAAATGTCTTCAGATATATCACCAAGGTTGATAAATAAATCGCCACCTTGCATTGTGCCTGTTGAGTCGTTTACAAATGGGTCCATTAACCAAAATTCAAGGTATTCGATGTTTGATGTTTCAAAATTTGTTACATCAAGTTTACGCATGATACCTCCCCAACGCTTTTGAGGGAAAAGTAAATTCCCGTTATTATCAATGTTGTCGGAGTCAAGGTTGTACGGACCGCGTTCGTTTGGATAGAAAGACAAGTTTAGTACCGAAAGATATGATGTTTCTCCAACGATGGCTTCTCTGTTTGGAAATATTTCTTGTTCGAGTACTTCTCGAGTCAAATGGTTTGACTGCAAATCTTTGTTTTGTTTGATATGTATTGGTGTGGTGGAGTTGTTTCTGTTAAAAACACTATTGTCTATCGAATACCAACTTAACAAAGCTCTATTTTTACCATATTCAGTATCATTACTTTTTTTCGATTCTGGAAAACTTGATGGTGTACTTGCCAATTTCCAATAATATGGATATGCAATGTCGATGCTTGTTTCTGATGTTTCGAAATCGTCGAGATAGGCAAAACCTTTGTTATTTTCTATTTTTCGATGTCCTGGTATTAATTGGGCAACTTCTGCATTAAATGATATATTAGATTCTTGCGAAAGGTTAAGTAATGGCAATTTATTTAGAAACGAAGTTAACCATGGAGCTTCTGTTTTGTAAGCTGCATTTACACCCCAAATTGTATTTGAAAGAGGTTCAGAACCAATTGCCATTTTTGTTACTAAAGGCATCTCGGAAAGGTGCATCACAGTACCACCAATAGAAAAATCTTTGTTAAACGTATATTCGAGATGTGTACCAACTAGAGTTTTCCGTTGTAGGTTGAACATTGATTGATTTTCAAGCGAAACATCAATGTCTGTACCTGAAGCTAAAATGGATTCGTCGAGAATTGTAACTGTACCCATAATGTAATCTACAATGTAGTCTACGTTTTCTGTTAATGTTCTACCTCCTGCAGTAACTTTTACCGAACCTCGTGTTACATTCATTGCATTAAGTTGAATTTCGGAACTTGACGATGCTTTGTATTTTCCTGATATAATAAATTTATTTTTTTCAGAAAGTTCTTGTGCAACGATTAAGGTAGAGTCGTACAACTCTTGGAAAATATATTTTTTTGCAATTGCATCGTTCCCAATAACTTTTCGTAAGCCTTCGCCAAATGGTTCTAGAAGAGGGAAGTATATTCGTCCTGTAGAAGAGTTGATGGTAAATCCTTCTACATAGTCAAAAGTCCCGTCGGGATGTGGTTCATTGCGAGAATCTAAACGATCGAATCCTAAAGCTCTAACAAGAAGTTTGTTTTTGATATTTCCTTCGCTTATATAGTTTAGGTAAAGACCATTGGAGTCGTTGCGGTGTTGAATGTCGAGTCTGAATTTTTCCGATTGAATGCGTGTAGCTCCAATATAATAAACGTTTTTCATCATCAAATCCCAGGTCGGTATATTTGGGTTTTGTGCTGAACTTTTTAGCAATTTTAATATTAAAGCTTGTGGAGGATCTATTCTGTCGGTAGAAAATTCTCCTACTTGATATGTTTTCCCATTGTATGTATACTCAAAAGCAACGGCAAGCACTTCGTCAGCATTAAGTGTATTTTGTAGAGAAATATATCCTAATTGAGCATTGAATGTATATTCAGAAGCATCGAGTTTACGGGCACTTTCTATTTTTTCATAATCTTCTCCGCCTACCATCCCATTGTAGCCATCGAGGGTGCTATTTGTGGTTTGTATATCACGTACACTCGTATTGCTTGCAAATTCTGCATACAGATTGTTGCTTCTATTGTCAGGAATGGGGGAAGCAATACTCCAAAAATTATTGTGAATACGTTCACTTTCGGCTAAGTCCATAAATGCAACAATATTCCGAGCTTGTTCGTAATTGCCACGTTTGTTTGTAACCCATACCTCTACACGATTTATGGTAATTCCAGAAGAGATTAGCGGAAGTTGTTTCATCGACTTTTCGTAATTGTCGCGAAAATAATGTGCTAAAAAGAAGTGTCTGTTTTCGTCGTATTCGTCAGCATTAACTTCGAATTCTTTTAATTGAGTACCACCTTTGCTATTTACATGTTGCGATTCCGATTGTTGTTGAGAAACAACTGCCGTAACATTTAGTTTCCCAAATTGTAATTCTGTTTTTATACCAAAAAGAGCAGAACTCCCTTTTATTAAAGAGCCTTGTACGGGCATACTTACATTACCGGCTTCAAGTTTTTTTATGATTTCGTCTTCTTTCCCAGAGTAGGCCAATTTCAACATTTGTTTATCAAAGTCAAATGTAGATTCTGTGTTGTAATTAAGGTTAAAGTTGATTTTGTCTCCAACTTTTCCATTTACACTTAATTGAATATTTTCATCAAAATCGAAAGTGGTTGTTTTTCGAAGTTTTTCTGATAGTGCAGGGTTGTCTAGCTTATTGTGTAATAAACCAAATGTTATTTCTGCAGAACCTTGTGTTTTGAGTTGAACACCGCCAGGACCAAAAATTTTGTCGGCAGGTCCAATGTCAAATTTTATATCTGTAAGTTTAAATTTGGAGTCGTATGATTCAAGTTTTTCGGAGTTTTTTGTTTTCCAAAAGTTTTGCATTTCTTGTTGCAACGTATAATCTTTATATTCTTCTTCTGTAAGCGAAAATGGACTTGATATTTCGATATCTCCTATTTTTGTTCGAACAATATAATTGCTAGAAATTGGGTCGTATTCTATTTCTGTTTTAATGTTTTCTGGATCTTTTAAGTCAATAGGATTTTTTTCGGTTAGGTCTTGATAGTCATTATTTTGTAAATCTTTTACTTTGAATTCAGGACTTGGAATATTCTCAAAAGATTCTTCTTCTTTTTGTTTTTTTTGTGTAGTTTGCCCTATGGCATAATTTGATATAATTATGCCAAATATACTAATGACGATAACTATTTTTAGTAGTTTATGCATTTATTAGTTTGACTTCTAAAACATTTTTAGTGCAAGTTTAATGGCTTGTTCTACGGTTGTAGAAGGGTTTTCTTTGAAAATCTTCTCAAGAACTTTTTGTGAAGCCGTTTGTTGAAAACCTAAAGTTGTAAGAGCAGAGAGAGCTTCGTTTTGTGCTGTATTGTATACTAGAGTTTTTGTACTTTCAAAACCCTCTATTTTTCTAATTTTATCTTTTAGGTCAACAACTATACGTTGTGCAGTTTTTAATCCTATACCTTTAATGTTTTTTAGTAGTGTAAAATTTTCATTTGCAATGGCTTCTTGCAATTCTGCAGCAGATAGTGAGGAAAGAATCATTCTTGCCGTGTTAGCACCAACGCCTGATACTGATATTAATAATAGAAATAATTCGCGTTCATTTTTCGAAAGAAATCCATATAAAATGTGGGCATCTTCTCTTATTGCTTCGTAAATATATAGCTTACAATGTTTGCTATTTAATAGTTCGGAATAGGTGGAGAGTGTGATATTTATAGAAAAACCTATGCCGTTGGTCTCTACAACGGAAATAGCTGGTGTTAATTCTGTTATTTCTCCCTTTATGTAATCTATCATAAATATTTATAATTCAATCTACAAAGATAAGTTTTTCTTTATTTTTATTAAACGAAAAATCGGTACTTTTATTGCATTACTCTTATTCAAATATTTTTAGAATTTGAAAAGTAACTTTTATCTTTGTTTGCTTTTGAGAAAAAGTGACAAACATGGGTAACGTCCACCAAAAAACAGGCAAAAGTTGTTTGTATAAGTAAAACAAGTATGGAAACTTTTTTTTCGTTTTTTAAATCGCATCTTAAATCGTTGTGCAGTTCGTTGGAATTACACGATTTTATTTTTCTTGTAGGGCAGAAACTTACGGGGCTTTCAAAAGTTGCTCTTATGACAAAAGAGTGCGTATTGAACGAATCGCAAAAACTATTGTTTTCCAGATATTGCAAAGAGTTATCCGAAAATCGTCCTATACAATATGTGCTTGGCGAAACCGATTTTTGTGAATTAAAAATTAAGGTAGATGAAAGGGCTTTGATTCCGCGCGTGGAAACCTCGGAATTAGTAGATTTTGTGCTAGATTCAGCCGTAAAAGGAGCAAAAATATTAGATATTGGAACTGGAAGTGGTTGTATTGCTATTGCATTAGCTAAAAAAATATTGAATTCTAGCGTGACGGCTTACGATATTTCGGAAGAAGCTTTGCTATTAGCGGCGGAAAATGCACATTTGAATAATGTAGAAGTATTTTTTCGACAAGTAGATATTTTGAATGGAGCAGATTCTAATGAAGATTTTGATCTCATAGTAAGTAATCCTCCTTATATTAAGCTTTCAGAACGAGAAGAAATGTGTTCAAATGTGCTTGATTATGAGCCTCATTTAGCTTTGTTTGTTCCAAATAACGATCCTTTGATTTTTTATCGTGCAATAATTGATTTTGCAAAAAAGCATTTGTTGCCTACAGGAAGTTTGTTTTTTGAAATAAATAGAGCTTTTTCGCAAGAAATAAAAGAAATGTTGAATGAAAAAGGTTTTTCGAAGGTTGAAATACGAAAAGATATGTTTGGCAATGATAGGATGATAAGGGCTTGTTTCTAAAACGAATATAAATTATGCAAAAGAAAAAATATTCTTACGAAGAGGCATTACATCGTGTAGCAGCAATGTGCTCAATGGCAGAAAAATCGGAATGTGATATTCGCAACAAGCTTTTTGAATGGGATTTGATACCAATGGATATTGAGCGTATTTTATCTTATCTGAAAAAGGAAAATTATATCAACGAAGAACGTTTTGCTGCGGCATTTGTAAAAGATAAATTTCGTTTTTCTCAATGGGGAAAAGTAAAGATTGCATATGCTCTTCGTCAAAAAGAAATTTCTAATGAGATAATAAACAGTACGTTAACTTTAATCGAAGACGAAGGTTATTACGAATCTTTATTGGTACTTTTAAGAAATAAGCAAAAAAGTATAAAATCGGGTAGTTCGTACGAAAAAAGTGCAAAACTTATCCGTTTTGCACAAAGTCGTGGTTTTGAACTTGATGTTATTTTAAAAGTGATAAAACAACTGTAAATTCGTTATGCTTTTTCTTTATTTATGAGAATGTTAGCATATATTTCAAGCATTTTTTGTTTTAGAAATTCCATGTCTTTGTTCTCTAAATCAATTAATGCTATTTGTTGTTGAAGATAGTCTTCGAATGCTACTTTTTCTTCGTCTGTGTAGTTTGTTTTATATTTTTGTGTATGAAGCAATAAATCGTAGGCAATCATATTATTTTTATAAATACGATAGTTCGAATGAATTTTTTTATCAATAATATTTGCCGCTTCTGTTACTTGCTCGTTTTTGTTCCCATTTAATAATTCAAGTTCATTGTTGATTTCTCCTCCAAAATGGAAGTGTATATGACCTTTATAACCTTCAAGTCCTTGTTTCATATTGATAAAATCATCCATTGGAGTTTTCTTGAAGTTCTCATTATCTCTTTTTTGTTGAAATTCTTTTGCTTTAAGAAAATCACATGCATCGTATTCGTACGAAATAGTTAGTGGACAAATATTTAATTTCTTTATGCTATTTGCAAAATTGTCGTTTTGTCCAAGAACAAACATCTTTAGTAAACTTTCTTGTGTTCTATCGTTGGAGTCTTTTGCACGTCCTTCGCGTTGTGCAATCCAAATAGATTGGTTGCGTTCGCAAATAGTATGATGTATGTATGCTGATTGTCGTGCAAGTATTTGTACCATTTGTCGAATAGGAGCATTGCGTTGGATAATGAAACTTTTATTGATGCGGACTAACGTTCGAATCCAATCTTTTATAAGAAGGTTGTCTCCAATAGCAATTTCGGTTGTATTAAAACCATTGTTAAGGAGTATATAGTTCAAAAAAGCAGAATCGAGAATAATGTCTCTATGATTTGAAATAAAAAGATATGCTGTATTTTTTTCTAGCGATTCAAGACCTGAAAAAGTAATGCCTTTTGAAGTTTTTTGTTCTAATTGACGAAGTAGCGGAGAAATGAATTGCTGTTGAAAATTATTTTTTGAATTAGTGTTTTTTAGTTGGAGTTCTAACTTGTCTAACGGAATTTGTGGGAATAATTTTTGAATTAATCCCATAAATTCGACATCTGTTGTTAATTTTTTAAATGCACTTTGTAGTTCTGAATCGTAGAAAGGTCTTATTTCGTCAAAGTTGAATGTGTTTTCCATAACGTTTTTCTTGTATAATGCAAATGTAACATATTTTAAACATTAAGCAAATACTGAATATTTTTTG
>JAEIGA010005009.1_pt1 | contig 20343 bp, 5 predicted proteins | sample 9270691 | NCBI WGS metagenome assembly JAEIGA01 (sample SAMN17057246, study PRJNA624740) | gut metagenome | biome: biome; isolation source: fecal sample | host: Bos grunniens | place: China: Xizang | collected 2019 | reverse complement strand
TACATCCGTTATGCTATCACCGAGAAGGGTGTTTCGGCTTGGATTGCTCAACGCGAAGGTCGTGCTAAGGACTCTAACGACCTTACACAAGAGAGTCTCATCAAGATGTTTGCTTTGTCCGGAAAAGCCGATTTCATCGAGAATTTGAAGTCGTTAAACCTCGCTCCTTTGGCTATTTCGTATGAGTTCGACCCTTGCGATTATCTCAAGGCTGCCGAGTTCCAACTCAAACGCGATAATGCCGATTATAAGAAGACTAAAGCCGACGACCTTCTTAGCATGCAAACTGGCATCACTGGTTATAAGGGTAGAATACACTATGCGTTTACGCCATGTATCAATCCAAAACTCGATGAAATCGCACAAAATTGTGCAAATAAGAAGGAGCAAGCTGTTGCTGTTTGTGCTACTATCGACGCTCAAATTCATTCGGCATACCAAATATATGCTATCAACCGCTGGGCGTATGAGCAACTCACAGGTGATACTCAATTCGCTAATGTTGATGGTGCCGACGAGCGTGCTATGGCTGAGAAATATCTTCGTGGGCAACTCACCAAAATCAACATCCCTAATCGCGACGAAGATTATCTCTGGCATAAACTTCTCGAAATGTATGCCAATCCATTTATCAACTATTTAAAAACAAACTCTAATAATTAATCACTAATCATTAATCATTATTTAAATTATGTTTAAAGGACAACCAAAAGGACTTTATGCTTTGGCGTTAGCTAACACTGGCGAACGCTTTGGTTATTACACCATGCTTGCGATTTTTACATTGTTTTTGCAAGCTAAATTTGGCTTCTCAGCATTTGCCACTTCTAACATTTTTGCCGGTTTCTTGGCATTAGTTTATTTCTTACCTTTGGTAGGAGGTATTTTGGCTGATAAATTCGGCTATGGCAAGATGGTAGTTACAGGTATTATTGTTATGTTTGTTGGTTATGTAGCTCTTGCTATTCCTGCTTCAAATGGCGTTGATGGTAAAATTGCAATGTTTGGTGCATTGTTTTTGATTGCCCTCGGTACTGGTCTTTTCAAAGGTAACCTTCAAGTTATGGTAGGTAACCTTTATGATGCTCCTGAGTATCAATCAAAACGCGATGCAGCTTTCTCTCTTTTCTACATGGCTATCAATATCGGTTCTATGTTTGCTCCAACTGCAGCAACTAAAATTACTGAGTATTTTATGGCAAAAGCACAACTCTCTTATGATGGTGCAATTCCTGAACTTTGCCACAAATATCTTGCTGGCGATATGTCTGTTGCTGATCGTCTTACTGAACTTGCTTCTCAACAAGCTGCTTTCACTGGCGACCTCACTGCTTTTGCTAATATGTATATCACCGAACTTTATGGTGCTTATCACTGGGGTTTTGCCGTAGCTTGTGTTTCTCTTGTTCTTTCAATGGGTATCTATTTTGGCTTCCGTCCTTGGTTCAAACATGCTGACGTTAATGCTAAACAAGCTGCTGCATCAGGCAATCAAGCTGCTGTTCAAGAACTCACTCCTGCTCAAACTAAAGCTCGTATCACAGCATTGATGCTTGTGTTTGCTGTAGTTACCTTCTTCTGGATGGCATTCCACCAAAATGGTTTGACTCTTACATTCTTTGCTCGCGACTATACATTACCTTTTGCTGAAGGGTTCTCTCGTATCGGTTTTAATATTTGGAATCTTGTGCTTATTGTGATTGCTGTGTATGGTTTGTTTGCTATTTTCCAATCAGAAAAAGCTAAAAGCAAAGTAATTGCTGCAGTGATTACAGTTGTTGCTGTTGCAGCTGTTGTTTATCAATATTTGGCTCTTGGTGATGCTAATGTGCCTGTTCTCCCTCAAACTTTCCAACAATTTAACCCATTCTTCGTAGTTGCTCTCACTCCTGTTTCTATGGCTGTGTTTGGTGCTTTGGCTAAAGTTGGCAAAGAACCTTCTGCTCCTCGCAAAATCGGTATCGGTATGTTCATCGCTGCTCTTGGTTTTGTGATTATGGCAGTTGGTTCACTTGGTTTGCCAACTCCTGATGCTTTGGCTGCTGGTGCTGCTGTTGAAAAAACAACTCCAAATCTTCTTATCTCTACTTATTTGGTATTGACTTTTGCTGAGTTGTTCCTCTCTCCAATGGGTATTTCGTTCGTATCTAAAGTTGCGCCTCCAAAACTTAAAGGTGCTATGATGGGTTGCTGGTTTGTTGCTACTGCTATTGGTAACTACCTCGTGTCTGTTATCGGTATGCTTTGGGGTGGACTTCCATTATGGGCATTGTGGACTATTCTTGTTGTATTGTGTTTGATTTCAGTTTTGTTCATTTTCTCTATGATGAAACGTCTCGAAAACGCAACAAAATAATAATAGTTTTTATACCTATTTCTTTAAGTGGTAAACCTCTTGGTTTGCCACTTTTTTTGTGATTTTATAAAAAAAAATAATATTTTTTACAAAATGATGAAAAAAAGTTGCACCTTCAAAAAAAAAGTGTTATCTTTGCCTCGATTATCCCAATGTGTAATTTGTTGTTTTTTATTTGATTATACATTTTGGGTTCTGCCTTATTTAATTTGATAAAAATAACATAATAATTGTTTAATTTAAATCTAAAAAACTATGAAAAGAAAATTACAAAAAATGATTGCTTTATTGGCAATCTTATTTGTGCCTTTTCTGCTTTCCGCTCAAGAGTATGCAAGTATTCTTAACGAAAGTTTTGAAAATGGTATTCCTGATGGTTGGACTCAGGAGTGTGTTTCTGGTAAAGTTCAATGGGTGAAAGAAACAGGTGGTTCTTACCCAATGGGCGCTTTTGATGGATCTGCTCGTTTGAGATTCTCTGCCGACACAAACATTACTACAAATTCGGTAGCACGTTTGGTTACTCCGAACTTGTGTAAAGTTGAAGAAGGTAAAGTTAGCTTCGCTAGATTGGCTGACCCTATCCTTGTTTTTGCACATGCTCAAGATAGATGGACTAATGATTTTGATGTTTTGAGAGTGTTGTATAGAACTAAAGCCGATGGTGCTTGGAGTAAACTTAAAGAGTATGATAAATACATATCTAAATGGTCTCAAGATACTTTGTCTTTGGCTTTCATCGGTGGTGCCGAATATTTCCAATTGGCTTTTGAAGCTGTAGATAATCTCGGTAGAGGCGTTGTTTTGGATAAAGTAGAACTTCGTTCTGCTCCTAACTGTTTTGCTCCAGAAGAAATTACTATTGGTGACCAAACAAGTGATTCTGTACGCATCTCTTGGGTAGGTTCTTGGGACGTTAAAGCATTTTCTCTTAAAGTTTCAACTTCACCTCTTTCTCCAGAGCAACTTGAAGATGCTTCTCTTGAAGCAGATGTTTGTGATGTAGTTTTGACGCAAACAAATACATTTATGATAAAAGGTCTTCAACCTAATGTGAAGTACTATTATTATATGCGTTCTGATTGTTATGGTGAATATAGCGAATGGACAGAAGGTTCGTTTACTACAGTCAATTATATGGATTTCACTTATGAAGATCCTTATGTAGTAGATTTTGAAATGCCTGCAACTCAAGCACACCCTACACGCATGACTACTTGGACTTATGCTGCGGCTGAAGATGCTTATGCTCCATTTATCAATACAAACCGTACATCTAGTTTGGGTTATTATTCAAATACTAGTGATTATGCTTTGTGTTTCTATGGTGATAACTACTATTCTTCTACTAGCAATATACCTTATATTCCTGAAAACTCTTATGCTTATGCAGTAATGCCTAAACTTAGAGACACAGTTAAGGTTAAAGATTTGTATTTGTCTTTGTTTACTTACAATTACAATGCTGAAAAATTTGATATTATTGTAGGTCTTGTTGAAGATCCTGCTGATATCAATACTTTTGAACCAGTTGATACAATCGTTACTAAGTATTTCCAAAATATAGAAGAACGTTTTGTTTCTTTCGAAAACTATGAAGGTACTGGTAGATATATTGCTTTCTTGTCAAAATTCTCTTATCGTAACTGTTTTGTATTTGACAATTTGACAGTTGGTTATCGTCCAGCATTAATGAAAGTGAATGAATATTCTATGCTTCTTCCAGCTGCAACTTCTGTTCAGTTTGATTTTGATGCTCCTTATACAACTTATGATGTTGTTCTTTCTAAAACTGTATTGGCAGATTCTCTTATTGCTACTGCAGAAAATGTTGTTCGCAAACAAATAGCTAACCACGCAATTGTTGAGGGATTAGAAACTTCTACTGAATATTGTGTATATGTGCGTGCTTGTGATGGTACAAATGCTGGTGAGTGGAGTGATGTGAAATATATTCGTACACTTGACAATGTTACAGCTTTGCCTTATGTCTTGGCTGATGGACATGATGCGACATCTTCTATAGGTAACTCTAAATATGCATATCAAGTAAAACATGGTAATAAAGCTATTGGTTCTTACATACCAAAAGGTGCTATTGCTTTATTTAATCATTTGTATGCTACATCTTCTTCTCCTATTCAAGCATCTAGTAGTTATTCTGCAACTGCTCCTTCTAAATATGTTTATCAATTGAGAGTTGGTAATCAAACTTTTGCAGGTGCTTATGCTGCATTAGTTTTCCCAGAACTTCAACTTGATTTTGATACTACACGTATCTCTTTCTATATTGCTAATCCTGAGGATTCTTATAAATTAGCAAAAGCTGTTGTTGGTTTCATGTCGGTTGCAAACGATATTACTACTTTCGAAGCTATTGATACAATTTCTTTGAATGAAGGTGTTGGTAAATTCGTATTTTATGACTTAGATCAATATACAGATGTAAAAGGTAAATTCTTTGCTGTTTTGGGCTTGGGCGATGTTGTTGCAGGTAAATCTGCATACAATCTTTTTTATGTTGACGATGTGAAATATACAGCAATTCCTGAATGTGCAACTCCTACAAATATTAAGATTGTTGCTACTCCAGAAGATCCTTCTGAAGTTAAATTTAGCTGGGATGCAAATGGTGCTGATTCTTGGGTATTCCGTTTGTTTAGTGAAAAACACACAAAAGAAGAAATGGAAGGTGATGCAGCAAATCAAATCACTTATCTCTACAATGATACTCTTACAGAAAGTTCTATTACGGTTACAAATTTGGAATATCCAAACGTGAAATACTATTATTCTATCCGTAGTATTTGTGGTTCTAAAGGTGGTGAATGGACTTTTGTTGATGAATATATGACTGAATGTAAAGGTTATGAAAAATTGCCTTATACCGAAGATTTCGAAAGATATACAGATATAGCTTCAACTGATGGACGTATAAAAGGTTTCCCTGAATGTTTGTATACTCAACAATATGCTTATCTTAACCCTAACTATAGACCTAATCAAGCTACAAGTGTAGAGTATTGGCATTATCCATTTATCGAGGCACCTTCAAGTGCAAAAGATGGCAACAAAACTAAAATGTTGTATCTCACTAATAACACCAATCGTTCTGGATACCAAGATATCTATGTGGCTTTGCCAAAAATGGAGAAATCTGTTAAGGAACTTCAAGTTACATTCGACCTCTATTCTGGTCGTACAGATTATTCTATCTTAGTGGGTGCGATGACTGACCCTAATGACTCAACTACATTTGAGGTAATTAAGTCAATCCCTATGAATAATGAGCTTGCTAACAAATGGTGTAACCATATTGTGCTCTTAGATGAATATAAAGGCGCTGGCGACCATATTGCTTTCAAATTATCTACTAAATATACATCTTGGGCATCATATTATATTGATAATATCTTGGTCGAAGAAATTCAAACTTGTGCTCGTCCAGAAAATGTTAAAATCGAAGAGATTTCATTTGATTATGCTAAATTGTCTTGGGAGTCACCAGCAGTAAATGATAAATGGGCTGTTCTTTTAGCAAAACAAAAATTGACTAACGAACAACTTGCAGAATCTAAACTTGATCCTAATTTGATTTTTAGAGTTGATACTGTGACTTCAAACCCTTGCACTATTCAAAATCTTGAATCAAATTCTGGTTATTTTGTTTATGTAAGAGCTATTTGTGATAACGAAGTTGGTGTTTGGTCTCGCGTTATTCCTTTGCGTACAAACTGTCAACCTCAAGTTCCAAATGATATGAAAGTTGAAGGTTTCGAATTCTTCAGTGAAGGTGTTGCTCCTGACTGTTATTTGGTTGGTAATAATACTTCAATGAATAATTCTTCTTACATCCCTTATTGTACTCGTGAATATGCTAATAAAGGTGGTATGAACTCATTGAAGATTAGAACAGAGGTTAGCTCTTCTGCAGTTTTCAATGGCGCTTATGTTGTTAGCCCTCGTTTGGAAATTGAAGATATTAAGGATGTTCGTTTGAGATTCTGGGGTGCTGCTCCAAGCAAAACGTATGCTTCTGATAAATATGCTCACTCTATTATTGTTGGTGTTGTTACAAATCCATCTAACCTTGCAACATTCGAAGCTATTGATACTTTGAACTTTGATTTAGAATGGCGTCCTTATGAAGTAACATTTGAGAAATATGATGGTGACTACCTCGGAAATCAAGGTAAATATATCATCTTCGTTTCTGATTTTAGCAAAAGCAATGTTGTTTATATTGACGATATTTCTTATGGCTTTAAACCTGAATGTTATACTGGTGTTAGAGTTGCTAATGTCGCAGATAAATCTTTTGATTTGAATCTTACTGGTACTGCCCCTTATCAAGTTGTATGTTCTAGTAAATTATTGTTGGAAGAAGACCTTGCTAATCAAACTGCAATTGATGTAACTGCAAATACTACTACTCTTAACAACCTTAAACCTAACACAGAGTATTATGTTTATGTTCGTTCTTCTTGTAAAGACAATAGCTGGGGCGAATGGTCAAATGTTATAGTTAGCACTATTTGTTCAAATAAGATTACTTTGCCTTTCACTGATGGTTTCGAAAGAACTTATGCAACTTCATCAACCGATGTTGGTCTTATGCCAAAATGTTGGAATGGTTATTATAAATCAGGTAGCACCGACTATCCATCTGTTGTAACTTATGCGAACACTGGTTCAAGTAGTGTTGCTTTGGATGCTAAATCTAAAGAAGAAGTAGCATATCTTGTTACTGAAGAAATTGATATAGATAGTTTGAATTCTTGTATGGTTACTCTTTTTGCTAGAGCATATACAAGTTCTTCTACATACAATCAACAACCATATTTGATTATGGGTGTCGTTGAAGATATAACAGATATTGTTAATTCTTTCGTTCCTGTTGATACTGTTCAAATTTATGGTGGTACTTTCACTAAAAAAGAATTGTATTTTACAAACTATACTGGCTCAGGTAAACATGTTGCGTTCAGATCTGATTTTGATTTGAATGTTAAAATGGCTCGCGTTTATCTCGATGATATTGTTATTGAAGAGATACCTGATTGTCCAAGACCTTATAATTTCCAATTCGTTTCTCATTCAGATACATCTTTGACATATACTTTCTCTCACGATGGTGGTGTTAAATATGAATTTAAATGTGGTGCAGTTGGTTTTGACCCAGTTTATGATAATGGTGTTGTTACTGAATTTAGTGGTAGAACAGGTGAAGCTAAAGGTCTTCTCCCTGCTACAACATATGATATTTATATGCGTGCATTCTGTAATGATACTGCTGTTTCTCCTTGGTCTTATGTAGATACTAGAACTACACTTAAAGGTTTCATCAAAGAAATGCCATATTATTGCGATTTTGATAGTGCTGATAAGAATTCAAAATGGGCTTTTGCTCAAGATGATCAAACTGATAAATGGTATATTGGTGTAGATGATGCACTTGAGGTTTCTGAAACTAAATCAAGCACTGATAGCGCATTGTATATCTCTTATGATAATGGCTCATCAATGCAATATTTCAATAATGGTAAGGATAAAACAATGATGCCTGAGTCTTATTCATGGGCTTATATTACTCTTTATCTTGAAAAAGGTGTTTATAATATCAGTTATACTTGGACTTGTACAGGTATGCCTCATCCAAAAGCTCCTGAAGAAATGGCATTTGACTTCATGAAAGCTATGTTGATTCCTTCAACTTCAACTTTCAAAGGTGGAAATAGCTCAATTCAAGCTTTGAATGGTACAAGCTCAGATATGAGAGATGCAATGAATATCACAGGAAGTGGTAGATTCGATCTTACTCCTGGTAGAAAGGTTGCCTTCATGGCTAACAATAATGGTTGGACAACTACTCAAATGGAAGTTACTGTTACAGACGAAGATGCAGGTATCTATAACTTAGTATTCTATTGGAATAACACACAACCTGATGGTGATGCAATAATTCGTTCTGGCGCAATTGATGATATCAAAATCGAACGTCAAAATTGTATGGCTCCATTGAACTTTGTTATGACAGGATTTGATAATGAATCTGTTGACTTAGCTTGGGAATCAATGGAATCTAATGCTGAATTCATTGTTAAGGTTACTGACCAAATGGATGGTGATATCGCAACATTGCCAGCAGAAGATTGTGTATTTATTGATACAGTTAAAGCTACTTCTATTAAAGCTACTGGTTTGAGCGAAATGACATCATACCGTGCTTATGTAACTACAGTTTGTGGAGAAGGTGCAACAAGTAAATGGGTTGGTCCTGTTGAATTGACAACTCCATGTAATCCAATTGCTACTGATGTCGTTTATACTTATGACGATGAGGAAGCATTCTCTAATTGTTATGTTGTTTCGCATATTCAACCAACATCTGATCCTTACAAATATGTAAGACCACAATTGGTTGCAAATGATAAAACTGTTTATGACCGTACAGGTGGAGCTTCATCAAAAGCTATTAAGTTTAATCAAAGAGGAACAGATGATCCAAATGACCCAACAGATTCATTTGCTCCTGTTTCTTATAACACTTGGGCAGGTGGTTATTTAGCTCTTCCATTGTTTGATGGTGATATGGATTCTCTTTATCTCACATTCTGGATGAGATGTGTTACTCACGATGCTAGTACAGGACGTGTTAATAACACAACTCTTGATCCTGAGGTAAATGCAGGTTATACAAGTGGTGATAGAGGTTATGCTCGTAGAATAACTGTAGGTACAATGTCAGATCCAAAAGTTCCTTCTACATTTAAATCACTCAAAGTATTTGAATATCCATATACAACTAAGGAGATTACTTCTACAACAAAAATTTCAGATGACTTAACTGGATGCAACTTCTGGGTTAAATGTTCAGTACCTTTGAAAGATGCTCAAGGTGCATTTATCGCATTCAAAAACGATAAATATGGATTCTTTGACAATGTTGTTTATATCGATGATATTGAAGTAACTTCAGAAACATGTACTGCTCCTATCAATATTAAAGTGGATAATATCAGAGTTGATGCAGCGGAATTAACTGTTGTTGATTATGCTAATGAATATATTATTCAAATTGCTGACAATAGTAACTTTACGAATGCTCTAACTGATACAGTTGTTCGCTTCCCTCACAAGTTTGAAAATCTTAAAGAACTTACAAACTATTATGTAAGAGTGAAATCAGTTTGTGGTCCTTTCGATCAATCTGAATGGTCTTTGACTACTGTATTCAAAACATTGCGTGGTGTTCTTTATCGTGATGAGTTTGAACAATTAGGTTCGTGCCCAGCAGATTGGAGTCGTGCCACATCTCCAGCTATAGCAGATGTAATTACTTATGGTTCTGCTAAATTTATTTATAGTCAACCAAATAGTTCTACTGGTTGGACAACTAAGGTTGCATTGGCAGAGTCTGGTTTATTCTCTACTAATAATATGACAGCTACATTTGGTGGTAATTATAATTATACAACTAATACTTATTCTAATACATATTGGTTGTTCTCTCCAGCTATTGACTTGGCTGATGCTAATGCTAAGTATCACATGTCATTCGATCTTGCATTGACAGACTATCAAAATGCAGATACTGTTTCTGTTCAATCTATGGATGATGTTAATAACAAGTTTGCTATTGTTATCTCTGATGATGCTGGTAAAACTTGGAAACGTGATAACGCAACTGTATGGGAGTGGAATTATGGAGAATTTAATTGTTTGGATATACCTCATACTGGCGAACGATATTCTATTGATTTGACTAAGTATGCTGGTAAAGCAATTATGGTTGCATTCTGTGTTGAAGCTAATGGTGCTCTTGGTAGAGCTGATATGCACTTGGATAATGTTCATATTAATGCTTATGCTGAAGATAACGAAGTAGCTACTATTTGTGAAACTTCTGACTATGACAATGAATACTTCTCTCTCCTAGCTGAAGACTTGGAAGTGGGTAAAAATGATTTCACTAAATGGAATTTGACACAAGAAGATGATGAGTTGGATACTTGTTATTCTCTTACTGTAAATGTTACTCCAATGCAAATCACTGAATTGACACCTGCTTATATGTGTGAAAATGGTGTTTATAGTGATAATGTGAATAATTTCATTGATTTGTCTAAAGCCGGAACTTACAAACGTAAATTGACTGCACATAATGGTTGTGACTCTATTGTAGTTCTTAATTTGAATGCTTATCCAGTTGTTGAAGTACAAGTATTTGATACAATTTGTCAAGGTATGTCATTGAACTGGAATGGTAAAGAATATAATTTGACAGGTACATATACAGAAACTTTGGAATCTCAAGTTACAGGTTGTGACTCTATTGTTACTCTTATTCTTAAAGTTAATGATGCAATTCGTCATACTGAATATGTAAATATTTGTTATGGTGAAACATATGACTTCTATGGTGAAACAATTGACAAATCAGGTTCTTACGAAAAATTGATTAAAACTCCTGGTGGTTGCGATTCTTTGGTAACTTTAGTTGCTAATGTATTGGAAGATTACAGAAATATTGTAATTAATGCAGTTATTGCAGAAGGTGAAGTTTATAATGGAAACGGTTTTGTTGGTTTGACTCAACCAGGTTCATATAGATTGCCTTTGAAATCTAAAGTAGGCGATTGTGACTCTATTGTTACATTGAATCTTGTAGTAGGAAATGCAACAGATTATGAAGAAGTAAATATCTGTTTCGGAGAATCTTATGTATTCGGTAAACAAACTATTACAGAATCTGGTCAATATATCGAAACATTTGCAGAAGATTCTATCGTTCTTCTCAATGCTACAGTATTGCCTGATTTGAGACAAACTGTAAATGCATTCATTTGTAAAGGTGAGTCATATAATGAGTATGGATTCGAAAACTTAACTACAACAGGTGTTTATACAAAAGAACTTCTTTCTGTTGATGGTTGTGACTCAACAATCACTTTGAATCTTACTGTTACAAGTGGTGAAACTACTTATGTGAAAGATACAATTACTACAGATGAGTTGCCATATGAATATATGGACTTGTATTATGATATAGCTACAGCTCCTGGTGTATATAAAGAAACTATTGAGATTGGAGCTGAAAATTGTAAAGATATCATAGTTCATACATTAGTTGTTCTATTGGCAGATGATGTAGAAAATGTAGAAGCTTTGGATTTGGTATTGGTTCCTAACCCAGTTAAGGCAAATAATACATTGTACGTAGATGCAGAATTTACTGTAAACGAACGTAAAGGTATGTTAGTTGAAGTATTTAATGCTGTTGGACAACTTGTAGTTGAGGATACACCAGAGGTTTATCCAGTCGCAATTAAAGGTTTGTCTGAACGTGGTGTGTACATTGTACGTATTATTACTGGCGAAGGTAATGTATATCAAGGAAAAGTTATAGTACAATAATCTATTAAAATAAACATCGATCAAGAGCTTCGGCTCTTGACGATGTTTTTTATCTATTATGAAAACATTAGCAAAATTTTTATTATTTGTTGTTTCTTTATTGTTTGTTGGCGAGATGTCTGCACAAACACTTGTTACTTCAAAATCTTATCAAACTGATTTTGAAGATTTGAGAGAATATAAAGAGTGGAAATTAAACACAGGTAAAAAAGGCCCGTCTTGTTTTAACAGATGGTTCTTTGGTGTTGCTGGTGCTAATACTGGTAATGCAGGGTTGTTTGTTTCAGGAGATGAAGGTGTGACAAATAGTTATGTACAAAAGCCTACTTCTGTTGTTGCTTATCGTCCTCTTGTTTTAGATTCAGGTTATTATGAGTTTTCTTTTGAATGGCAAGCAGGCGGTATGCATAATGTAGATGGTTTGTATGTATGTTGGGTGCCAGAAAATGAGGTTGATACTTCATTATTGGCTTCTATTGATAAATCTCCTTTCTTGCAAACAGATTTTGTTAATGAAAAATATGGATTGTTTTTTGGCGCAGATTCTCTAGGTCTTGGTCAAAGAACATGGAATTCTATTACTGATACTATTTATTCAGATGGTACAAAATATAATTTGGTTTTTGTATGGCGTAATGGTGTAGTGGGTGTTACCCCTCCTGCTGTAGCGATTGATAATATTTTGATTAAAGAGGTAGGTTTATGTAATAAACCAACAGATTTGAACGTTGCTCAAAAAGGTGATGACGTTATCTTTCAGTGGAAAGGTGATGCTGATGCTTATGATGTCCGTTATACTTTAGGTGCAGGTAGTGCTCCTATCTATCTTGATAGTATAACTACTAAATATTGTGAAGTTAAAGATTTGTTTGCAGGTATTGCAACTTTTTATGTGCGTTCGAGATGTGGTGATGAATATAGTGCATGGTCATCTTTTGAAAAATTTATTTATTCAACAGGTGGTACATGTTTGAATTTTTTGAATTTGGAGAATAGATGTTTTTATGGAACAACTAGTAATCCTAAGGCAACTCCAGGGCTTGTGGATTATGGTTATTTGGCTATGGAGAGTCGTCACACTATTCATTATAAGAAAGATGAATATGATGCTCGTACTATGGATGGTGGAATTGGTTTGAAGACTGTTCCTGATGGAGAGATTGCTTCAGTTCGATTGGGTAACTGGGGTGTAAAATATGAAGCTGAATGTATAGAATATGATTATATAGTTGACTCTACTAAATCGGCAATTTTATTGTTGAACTATGCTGTTATTTTGCAAGATCCTAATCATGAGAGTCAAGATCAGCCAAGGTTTACTTTGCAAATCTTGAAAAGCAATAATCAACCTTTGGATGAATTTGGTTGTGGTGAAGCTTTCTTTACTGCTGGTGAGAATACATCTGGCGAAGGTTGGCATTTGGTTGTTGATGGTTCTGGTATTGATATTTGGTGGAAAGATTGGACTACAATTGCTATCAATTTGAGAGAGTATCATGGTCAATCTTTAAAAATAAGATTGCAAACTTATGACTGTAATCAAGGTGCCCACTTTGGATATGCTTATTTTACATTGGGATGTTCTGATGGTAAAATTAAAGGTTTGAGTTGTGGTAATATGGAAGAGGGTGAGAAGAATATGTTTGAAGGTCCAGAAGGTTTCTTGTATAGATGGTATTTGCCTTCTGATCCTGATAATACGTTGTCGGAAGAGAGGGTATTTTCAGTAGAGGCAAATGATACTTTAACTTATTATCTTGATGTTATCCAACCTACTAATAAACAATGTTATTATACTTTACATGCTTCTGCTGTAGCTCGTTTCCCTTTGGCTGGTGCTGAACATAAAGTGGAAGTAGGAAATTGTCAGAATGCTGTGAGATTTACTAATCATAGTTCTATTGTAAGGGTTAATCAAGTTTCAGGAGAGGTTACTCAAACGAGTGAACCTTGTGATACTTATCTATGGGATTTTGGAGATGGATCAATTTCTGTCGATGAGAACCCTAAACATGTTTTCCCTGATGAGGGTGGTAGTTATACTGTGTCTCTTAAATCTTTTATCGCAGGTGGAAAATGTTTCGATGATACAACTTTTGTTGTGACATTGCCAAAAATTGGTGCGATTCGAGATACAACATATGCAACTGTTTGTTTTGGAGAACCATATATGTTAAATGGTAGTCCTATTTTTGTTGCTGGTACTTATTCTGATACTTTGTTGAATGAGTATGGTTGTGAGGTAATCAGCACATTAAATTTAAATGTTTTGCCAAAACCAGAAACTTATTATAAATATGACACTATTTGTAGTCATGAGGAATATATTTTTGGTGATAGAGTAATTAAAGAAACAGGTGTCTATAGAGATACAATTAAAACAGTAAATGGTTGTGATAGTATTTCTATTTTGGATCTTTTGGTTAATGAGTCTTTGTTTATTGATTTTGATTCTACTGTGTGGGTTTGTGAGGATGATGATAATTTGATAATTCCATATAGCGTTCTTTCTGGTAATTTCTTGTCATGTGATGTGGATATGAAGATGGTTACAAATAATGTTTCGTATATATCAGCGTCGGAAGTTATTCCTCAACCAGATGCTCTTATTGTACCAATTCCAGATAGTATTGTTCCAGGTGTATATAATTTGAATCTTAAATTTGGTAAAACTTCATGTGGTTTGGAGGCTGTAGATTTGCCTATAGAGGTTCATTATTCAAAACAAGTGTTGGCTCAACGTTGGAATGATGTACTTGCAGTGAAGAATGAGAAATATAACCATGTGTGGAATGATAATGATACATCAGGTTATCAGTTTGTGGCATTCCAATGGTATAAAAATGGACAACCAATTGAGGGAGCAACTTCATCTATCCTTTATGAACCAGATGGTTTGGATTTGGATGCGGAATATAGTGTTTTATTAACACGTTTGCCTGATAATGTTTCTATTATGTCTTGTGTAGCAGATCTAAAAGATTTGGCTGCAGATGCGCATGATAAAGTTGTGGTATTTGAGAAAGATAAAGTGATGTCGGTTTTAGCTCCTAAAGCTGCAAATGTTAGAGTTTGGACATCTATAGGAATCTTAGTAAAATCGGTTGATGTGCAAGAAGGAGAAAATTTAATATCTACTTTGGGTATGTCTGGAGTATATATATTGGATTTCTTGTTTGAAGATGGTACTCGTGAGATTGAACAAGTTGTATTTGAGTAAGATATAATTTAATGTAGTTATGATAAAGCATATTCTGAAAATTCTTTTTGTTTTATTGATTTGTTCTGTACGTTTATATTCTCAATCTTCCCCATATGAGATATCTTTGCCATATTCTTGTGGTTTTGAAGATTCTCTTGAGAATCAAAATTGGGTTATAAATGCAGGCTCAGAAGGTCCATTGTGTGCGGACCAATGGATGATTGGTAATTTGGATTATGTGGAGGGTTATAATTCTCTCTATATATCATGTGATACGGGTAAAACTATGACATATGGTGCTAAACCTAATTGTGTTATGGCTTATAGACCTATATATATTCCTAAACCAGATTCAATAACGACAGATCGTTGTAAGGTTAATGTTTCTTTTGAATGGAAAGGAGGTTCTGCTAGAGATGTTTCTGTCTTGAACTATTATTTGGTTCCTGATTATGTAATAAAGGATTATTTAAATTCTAATTCTTCTAAGGCTGTTTTGCCTACTGCTCTTAAAAAACCACAGAAGAAATTGTATGGTAGTGAGTCTTGGCAAGAACATTCTGCTCTTGAAGGTATAACTTATAATAGTACTTTCTATCTTGTTTTTATTTGGCAAAATAATAATAAGAATGATTCTTTATCGGAATTGTCAATGTGTATTGATAATATTCAGATTACTACAGGAAATTGTCCTAAACCTACTTATCTTTCGGTTACAGCTGTTGCAGATACTTTGATTATTAATTGGGATGGTTCGCATCAAAGATATGATTTGGAATATCGTCTTCCAGGTATGCGCACTTGGCGACAACGACATAATTTGGTTTTTGATGATTATACTGTTAAGAAAGAGGTGATTATTCCTGATTTGCCAGAAGGAGTATATGATGTTAGGGTTAGAGGACGTTGTGGAGAGAATGAGAAAAGTGCGTGGGTAACGCAAACGGATATAATTATTTTTTCGCCAGATGCCCATTGTATAAATTATGTTAAGTTGGCTAATAATCCAGATGTTACTTGTTTAATGGGAAGGTGTGGTTTGGATTTACCTACTCCGTGGGATCCAAATACGCAACTTTTTGTGACGGGCTTGGGTGTGTCTAATGGTTTTACTGCTAATGCTATTGATTATGGACCTAAGGATATACGTAGTCGTCATACCGTGAATTGGAAGCAGGATGAGTTTGACCCTCGTACGGGTAACAAACTACGAACTATTCCAGAAGGTTCTTTGGCTTCGGTACGTTTGGGTAACTGGGAGATTGGAGCAGAAGCAGAGGCTATTAGATATAAATATTTAGTAGATACGATGCAAGCTAAAATTATCTTGATGAAGTATGCTGTAGTATTGGAGGCTCCTGGGCATGGACTTGAGAATGACCCATATTTCAGATTGCGATTGAAAGATGAGAATGGTAAAACGATTAGTACGACGTGTGGTGATTTTGAATTTTCACCTATGGCTAGTGATATTGCTTGGAATGTGTATGATGCGTATGTTTGGAAGGATTGGACTACTATTGGTATGAATATAGCGAAGTATCATGGTCAGATGATAGAGATAGAATTAATTGCACGAGATTGTCGTCAAACAGGTCATGCTGGTTATGCATATTTTACTCTTGATTGTGCGGATGCAGTTATTAAAAATAGTAGTTGTGGTGATGCAGATTCTATTACGATAGAAGCTCCAGAAGGCTTTGAATATGCATGGACTAAACAAACTGATCGTAATACTGTAATCTCTACAGAGCGAACACTTACTGTGCCAGGTAATGATACTACGACATATTATTGTAAAGTTGATTATATTGGTATGAAAGGTTGTGGTTTTGAACTTTCTACTTTGGTTCAACCTCGTATTCCACACGCTGATTTTGATATAAAATGGGAACCTCATGGTTGTCAAAATAGAATTGTTTTAACTAATAAAAGTTGTGTGCATACTAAGGTTGATGGAAAAGAAGTAGCGACTGATGAACCTTGTGAGAATTATTATTGGAATATAGATAATGGCAAATACGAAAGTCAGGATGAAAATCTTGTGTATGTAGTACCGAATGAAGGCGGAATAATTAATATTCATTTGAAAGCAGGTATTGCTAATGATGCTTGTTTGGATGATAAAGTAGTTACATATGTTGTTTCTCCTATTTCGGATAAAGTTGATTCTCTTTATAAGGAGAAATGTGAGGCAGATGTAGAATTTTTTGCCAATCAATATATTTTGAAGGATGGTATTTATACTCAAGAAGATACTACTTGGTGTGGTTGTGATAGTTTGACAGTTATGGATCTTAAGTTTATGCCTACACCAGAACCGACATATATTAGTGATACTATTTGTGGAGACCAGGATGTTATATATAATGGACGCATATATGATAAAACGGGAGAGTATGAAGTTTGGTTGAAAACAGTTAAATTGGGTTGTGATAGTCTCGTTGTTTTGAATGTGACTAAAACCGCTCCAATTGGGGTTCGTGTTGATGATAGATATAAATCTCTTTGTGCAGACGATGGTGTTTTTTATATAGATTATGGGACAGAACAAGATAAACGTAAGCCTTTTGCTTTTTCTATTATATATGATAATTTTGCGAAAAGTTATGGATTTGAAGATGCGGAGTGGCTTCCTGTTGATAGTGTAGCAAAGCAATTTGTTATTGAGATACCAGATTCTTGTTGTCCTAATCGATATACAGCAACGATTGTTGTTAAAGATTCTCTGTCTTTTTGTGATGAAGTTTCTATACCAATTTATTTTGATGTGTATTATAGTTCAACTTTATTGCAGCCTAAGTTTAATAACCTTATAACTATTTTGGACTCAGAAAATAATGGTGGTTATGAATTTTTGGATTATCAATGGTATAAAAATGGTGAACCTTTGGAAGGAGAGATTAACTCTTATTATTATGTAGGGGATAATCAATATTTTGAAGATGGAGATTGCTATTATCTTGAAGTTACAAGGGCATCTGATTTAGTTAAGACTCGATCTTGTCCTGTATGTCCTACTACTCAGACAGATTTGGATGATATTTTATCTTCGGATATAACGGTATCTGCAACTTTGTTGAATTCAAATCAGACTATATTGATAAATGGTCTAAACGGAGGATATGTGAAGATATATACTCTTACGGGTCAGTTAGTGAATTCGTATGATGTTGATGGAGATATGATTGTTATTCCGGCACCAGTTAAGTCTGGGTTCTATATCTTGCAAATTCAATCTGAATCTGATATGATTAGTTATAAGATTAGGGTAAAATAATAAGTTTGCTATAAAGAGAGATACTTGTGTGGTATCTCTCTTTTTTATAAATATTTATCTGTTTTTTGGGGGTTTGGCAGTTTGGATATTTTTTTGTAACTTTGCACCGACTTTATGTTGTTTGTATTTGTATTGAAAATCAATCAATTCTAATATCATTAATTAATTAAATTTTTTATTTTATGTTTAAAGGTCATCCAAAAGGATTGTTAGCTGCGGCACTCAGTAATATGGGTGAGCGTTTTGGCTATTACATTATGAACGCCGTTTTAGTGTTATTCCTTTGCTCAAAATTCGGTCTTGCAGAGGGTAATGCTACTAAAATTTATTCGGCTTTTTATGCAGGTATCTACATTCTTAGTTTGGTTGGTGGTTTAATCGCTGATAGAACTCAGAATTATAAAGGTACTATTATGACAGGTTTGACAATCATGGCTTCTGGTTATGTTATTTTGTCAATTCCAATTCTTGCAACTCCACAAAACAGTGCGTTCCTTCTCACTGTTACTTGTCTTGCTTTGTTCCTTATAGCATTTGGTAATGGTTTGTTTAAAGGCAACTTGCAAGCTATCGTTGGTCAAATGTATGATAATCTCGAGGCAGATGCTGAGAAAGAGGGTCCAGAAGCTTTGGCTTTGGCTAAAACAAAACGTGACTCTGGGTTTCAAATTTTTTATGTTTTTATTAACGTAGGTGGAGTTATCGCTCCTTTCGTTGCTCCTCTTCTCCGTGAATGGTGGTTGAAACAAAATGGCTTAGCTTATAATTCTGCACTCCCTGAGTTGTGCCATAAATATATTGAAAATGCAGCGGCTATGACAGCTGATCAATTGGGTAATATGCAAAAATTGGTTGCTGAAGTTGGTGGTGTTTGGTCTGAAAATATGACAGATTTTTGTAGTAACTATCTCGATGTGTTCAATACAGGTGTTCACTATTCATTCATTGCATCGGTTGCTGCTATGGCTATTTCTTTGGTTATCTTCATTGCTAATCGTCGTATATTCCCAACTCCAGTAAAAAAAGAAGCTGCAGCTGTTGTTGAATACACTGCCGAAGAAAAAGCAGCTATGGCTGCCGAAATCAAGCAACGTCTTATGGCTTTGTTTGCAGTGTTGTTTATTGCAATCTTCTTCTGGTTCTCGTTCCACCAAAATGGTGCGTCTCTTTCTTTGTTCGCTCGTGACTTTGTCGACCAATCTTTGTTTGCTCCTGAAATTTGGCAAGCACTTAATCCATTTTTTGTGATTATCCTCACTCCTATTATTATGTGGGTATTTGGTTCATTGGCTAAACGTGGTAAAGAAATCTCTACTCCTCGTAAGATTGCTATCGGTATGGGGCTTGCTGGTACTGCATTTTTGTTCTTGGCTCTATATTCTTATGTAATGGATTATCCATCTGCAACCGATTTTAAAAACTTGGCTCCAGAGGCAAAAGCAATTTCTATGCCTTGGGTGTTGATTGTTCTTTACTTCTTCTTGACAGTTGCAGAGTTGTTTATCTCTCCACTTGGTTTGTCATTTGTATCAAAAGTGGCTCCACGTCATATGGTAGGTCTTTGCCAAGGTTTGTGGTTGGGTGCAACTGCTGTTGGTAACTCAATTTTGTGGCTTGGCTCTGAGATGTATAATGCTTGGCCAATCTGGCAATGCTGGACTGTATTCCTTGCTGTATGTCTCATTTCTATGGGTATTATGCTCGGTATGGTTAAATGGCTCGAACGCGTGGCTAAATAATATATTTATCGTTAAGGTATATAAAAAAAGAGGCTGATTATTGATTTAATCAGTCTCTTTTTCGCTTTAATAAGAAAAATTGGTGCAAAATATTGTCTATTTTAAGAAAAATATCTATCTTTGTAGTGCAAAAGAAAAATATTAACTTTTAAATATCTATTCAAATGAAAAAAATCTATTCTATTTTTGTGGCACTTGTTGCTTGTGCTATGTTGTTTGTTGCTTGTGACCCATCTGGTGTTTCGGGTAAAGACAAAAAAAATGCAACTCAAATGACTACTCTTCATGATGCTTTTTATAGTCATCAATATGTCGATGGTGTAAGTAATGACTTTTGGATGTCGTTTAC
>JAEIGA010005008.1_pt1 | contig 20344 bp, 12 predicted proteins | sample 9270691 | NCBI WGS metagenome assembly JAEIGA01 (sample SAMN17057246, study PRJNA624740) | gut metagenome | biome: biome; isolation source: fecal sample | host: Bos grunniens | place: China: Xizang | collected 2019 | reverse complement strand
TTGTTTATCTTGTGCGCGCCGGTGTGGTTCAGGTCTTCGCGTTTGAGGTATATCTTGCATCCGTATCTCTCGCTAAGGCTGTTGGCGAGGTAAAGGGGTGTGGGACGTCCTACGTAGTCGTGAAGCAGTTTGTTGAACTCTGCCTTGAATTCGGGTGTGTCGAGTACTTTCTTGTAGTTTTCTCTCAGTTCGCTTACACAGGCCTGGAGTTTGTCGGGGATGTATGTGCCGCCGAACTCTCCATAGTAGCCTTCATCATTTACTTGATAATTGCTCATATTTTGTTGTTTTTTATTTTTCCTCTGATAATTGAAAAGACCTGCCGTAAGTAGTACGACAGGTCTTCTATTCCTTTTTAATATTATTATATATAATATCGTCTACTTACTATTTGCTTTGTAAGTAGCGCCACCAATTCTTATTTGAGTAGTTTACTTTCATCTTTTTCTCTTTTCGGGCGCAAATGTATTCAGTTTTTTTTATAACTGCAAGATTTTTTTCACTATTTTTTGTTCGGCATAAAAAAAGTCAGTGTGCAGCTGGCTGCACACTGACTAATATCAGGTTTCTGTTTTAATGGATTACAAGCTTACCTTTACTGCTTTGTTTCCAACTTTTACAATGTAGTTGCCTGCGGGAAGTGCATATTCGCCGGCTGTTCCTTTGGTTACGAGCTTACCTGCGAATGTGTAGATTGCAACCTCTGCATCCTCTGCTACAATAATCTTGCCATCTTTCACTGCAACTGCTGCATCTTCTGTTGCGGGTGCAATGTTTGTGAGGTATTTTTCGTAGCTGATGATGTTGCCGAAGTTCTTCCATACGCTTGCAGCCTTGTATGCGTCAACGGCAGCCTCTGTGGGTACTACGAGTGTAGCATTTGCTACTGTACCGCTGTCGAATGCTTTTGAACCAACTGAAGCAGGTGTCTCGCCTTCGCAGATTACGCATACGATGGGGCAGTCTTTGAATGCCTGACGACCAATCTCCTTAACGCTTGCGGGGATGGTAATTCTCTCCAGTGCTGTACAGCCGCTGAATACGTATGTACCGATTGTGCTGATGTTCTGTCCAAGTACAACCTTTGACAACTGTTTGTTCTGGTAGAATGCATAGTTGCCGATTTCTGTTGCGCTCTCGGGCAGGATGATGGTCTTTGCTTTCATTCCGAGGAAGAGACGGAGACCAATGATGTTGTCTTCTGTAAGGTAATCGTTGTAGTAGTAGCCGGGACCTGCAACAATGTCAGCCTTGCTCATGTCGATAGCCTTAAGTTTGAGGCTGTCGCGCATGTAAGCAATGTCGTTTCCGCTGATGCGACCACCAAGAGTGATGGTAGAGATGGTGTCCTTAGCTGCTGCGGGGATAATCTTGTCAATGCATCCTGTGATTCTGACAGTGTAGGGGTTGATGCCGTCTACCGACTTGATGAACTGGAAGTTTACAATCTGCTCGGCAATCTTGTACTCTTTGTAGTAGAGTGTAAGCTTAATCGATGAATTTGAGCTCTTGAACTTGTCTGTGATGTTCAGGTAGAGAGCCATTGTGCTGTCGATTGCATGTGCAGTCAGCTTGTAGCTCTGTGTGGTTGCGCTTGCTACCTCGCCTTTGCTGTCTTTGAACTCAAACTGTGCGTTGTCGGCAAGTTCGATAGCCTCTGCTGTAACCTCAACAGGCATCTGCTCGTACAAGGGGTTGTTGATGCGTACGGGGAACTTCATGCGGCTCTTCTCTTCGTCGAAGTCGTATGCATTAACTGTTGATGTGCTTTCGAGGATTTTGCCTTCGTTGCTGAATGAGGGCTTCTGGTTTCTGCGCCATGTGTCAATCTGTTTCAGGTCGACAGTGTTGGCATTTACAATTTCACCTGTCTTGCCATCGATGAGCATAACGATGAGAGTTGTGTTAGATGAATTCTTGATAGAAGCGGGGAAGGGAATCTCGTTCTCGTAGATGTACTCAATGTCGTACTCGATGGTGTCGGGGATGCTGTTCTCAAAACCATTAATGTTGGGATATACACCTCTTGCAACGCTGTTGTATGATATACCGTCAACCTTTACGTTGTCCTCGGTGTATACGAATGCCAATCTGAAGTCAGCATCTGTGTACTCCTTGTAGAACTCTGTGTATACGGTTACAGCCATTGTACTGTCTGATGAGTACATCGCGTCGATGTCGATCATCGCGGGTGATACCTTGTTGTAGTTTCTGAGGTAAGCTTCTGTTACCTGCTTCTGTGACATTGTGCCTGTGAAGGTGTCGCAACGGTTGTAGAGGATACCCTCAATCTTGCTGAGTCCGGGGAGGTAGTTCTCTGCCTCTTCCTCGGTGTCGGCTGTTGCGATACATATCATGCTCTCGCCAAATTTGTTGTCAACGTCAAGGGCTTTGATAGCGCTGATCATTGATGAGTTCTTGCTGTTCCAGTCACCGTAACCCATCTCCATTACAATGCGGCGTGTGGGTTCAGAGGGAGTATAGCGGTTTTTTGGGTGGATATGTCTGTGGAACCACATACCAAGTCCGTAGGGAGCCTGAGGTGTGGGCGCTACTTCGTAGTAACCGTTACTGCTACCGTTCCAACCGAGGTTGAAGTGGAAGAGTGCGTTGAGGTCGAAACCGTCGATTACGTATGAGTGTCCGCCACCATCTTCGCTAGAACCTGCTGCCCAGATGGGACGACCTGTGCTGAGCTCGTCGGCGAGCATTGCACGGTAAGCCTCATCGCCGCCGGGCTTGTTCTTGTAGTTGCTGTATGAGTCGCTGATGTAGTCGTTAGCGTAGTTGAAGTATGTCACCAAGCCTTCGGGGTAGAGACCTGCACCTGTACCGCCAAGACCGTAACCTGCACCATTTGAGAATCCGCAGTGAATCATCAGACGTGCTACAGCTGTATCTTCTTTTGCCTTGAGAGCTGCATCAGTTGTACGTGTGACACTTTCGTAACGGGGAAGCATGTTTTCCCAATCGTAGTCGGGCTCAGCGTCGAAGTTCATGCTGTGCTCGTATTTGTCGCTTGTCTTTACACCAGTGTCTTTGTTTTCAACAGCATCGTAGTTGAAGCTGTATGTTCTCTGACCTCTGGGACGAACGGGCCATTTCCAGTAGCGCATAACCATTGCCTCGGCTGTCTGTGTACATCCTGTAACGGCGCGGCTGGTCTTGATGCTTTTCTTTCCGCCTGAGATGGTTGTTACTGTAAGCTTGGGGCAGAGGATGTTGTAGGGTGAACCCTGGTTGTACTTGATTTCGCCAAGCAGGGGTGCTACGTTCTGACGACGTGTGAAGTTGCTTGCTCTGAAAGATTTTGCAGCTGCTTTTTTCTCGGCCATAGACTCTTCGGGATATTCGGCAGCCTTCTTTGCAGACGCTGCATAGATGTCGAGCCACATTTTTGCTGCGGGGGGCATGTCGTCTACGTCGAAGCACTCTTCGTCAGAGTATGCGAGGATGTCACTCATTGCTTCCTGACCACCTACGATGACAAAACCACCTTTCTGGGTGTCGTTGAAGATGTAGTAGGGAGTGATTTCGCCGGCATTTTCCGTGCGTACTTTACTGATTTTTGCTGACTTGGTTATGTTGAACTCATAACCGTTGTTCTGCATGAAGGCTTTGGCTATGGCCTGAGCCTCAGCTTCTGATCTTTGTTGCGCTGTTGTGGGTAGGATAGCTCCACCTAACAATAGCAACGAGAGTAAAAATTTTTTCATAAATAGAGTTATTGGTTGTTATTTGATTGCAGAGTTATGCAAATTGTTGTTGCAAAGTTACAATTCTACACTTATTAGGCAAATTTATTTAAGGCTAAATGAGGCGCGTTGGTGTTAATTTTTGTTTTTTGCGTAGATTGTTGTTGTTTAATTGCCGAGCGGTCTCTTTTTCTTGTGCTATTGTACTTAAAGGGTGTGTGCGATATATAGGATATTTTGTTAATTTTGTTGATTGGGGAAGCTGCTCTCCCTCCTCTTTTTCAAGATTTAATCGTTGCTGGTTTATGAATAACAAAAGCCGGTCAGACTTGAAATCTGACCGGCTTTTTAGAGTATATCGCAGGGATTTAGATTTTGTTAAGTCCCTCCTGTGTCAATGTTGTGAATTGTTTCTCGCTCAGCACCTCGATACACTTTTCGAGGTTGTTGGGACGAATGATGATGCTGGCTGTTGCACCCTGTGCAAATGCGTACATGTATTCGATGGAAATTCCGGCTTCGGTGATGGCAGCAAGCGCCACTTCGAGTGCACCGGGAACATCGGGGCATTGTATGCAGATTACATCATTGAGGCTTGCTGCAAAACTCTTTTCGCGCAGCATTGCACATGCTTTGTCGGGGTCGGACACGATGAGGTGCAGCACTCCAAACTCGGCATTTTCGGATACAGTAAACGCCTTCATGTTGATTCCTGCTTCGCTAAGGATTTTTGCCACTTGGCTGAATCGTCCCAGACGGTTCTCCAAGAATACTGATAATTGTTTTATTAACATGGCATTATGTTTTTTGAAGGTGAAACGTCTATACAAACTTACGGCGGTCGATTGCATGTTTTGCCTTGCCCATGCTGCGCTCTATGGTGTTAGGCTCCACAATCTTGATGTTGGGCGAAATTCCTACCACACTTTGTACTCTTGCTGTGATGCGTTTTTTCAGCGCTGCAAGTTCGGTGATGCGGTCGGTGTAGAATTCCGGTTTGACTTCGACCTGTATGTCGAACGTGTCGGTGTTGTTAACGCGATCAACCTCTATCATGTAGTAGGGCTCACATTCGGGGAATTCGAGTATGATGCTTTCGATTGTAGAGGGGAATACGTTTACACCACGAATGATGAGCATGTCGTCGCTGCGTCCCAGAATTTTACTCATTCTAACAGCTGTTCGTCCACATTCACAGGTTTCGTAGTGGAGTGTAGTGAGGTCGCGTGTGCGATAGCGTATCATTGGCATACCCCATTTGGTGAGGTTGGTAAACACGAGCTCGCCTTTTTCGCCGGGAGGCAGGGGCTCCAGTGTCTCGGGGTCGATGATTTCGGGGTAGAAGTGGTCCTCCCACAGGTGGGTACCATTCTGACACTCACATTCGCAACCGACACCGGGACCGCACATCTCTGTCAGACCATATATGTCGTATGCTTTGAGATTGAGTTTCTCCTCTATTTCGCGACGCATTGAGTCGGTCCAGGGTTCTGCACCGAATACTCCGATTTTCAGTTTGAAGTCATTTATGTCGTAGCCGCTCTTTTTGATTGCGTCGGCTATGTAAAGTGCGTATGATGGGGTACAAGCAAGTACTGTGCTGCCAAAGTCGTGCATCAGGGTTATCTGTTTTTCAGTGTTTCCGCTGCCGGTAGGTACTATTGAAGCGCCCAGCAATGTTCCGCCGTCGTGTGCGCCGAGACCTCCGGTGAAGAGTCCGTAACCATATGACACCTGCATGATGTCCTCTTTTGTTACACCGGCTGCCATGAGAGAGCGTGCTGTAACTTCGCTCCACATCTCTAGGTCGCCTTTTGTGTATCCGGCAACGATAGGCTTACCTGTTGTTCCTGATGATGCGTGCAGACGTACAATCTCGTCCATGGGGACACAGAAGAGTCCGAATGGGTAGTTGTCACGCAAATCCTGCTTTGTGGTGAAAGGCAGTTTTGATATGTCGTCGATACTGCGTATGTCCTGTGGCTTTACACCACATTCGTCCATGCGTTTACGATAATAGGTCGAATCGTTGTAGACGTGTTCAACCATTTTTACAAGTCTTTCGCTTTGCAGACGACGCATCTCCTCTCTACTCATGCATTCGACCTGCTTATTCCAGTACTTTGTCATTGTTCTGTGTTTTATTGTCCGTTTGACATTGAGTTTTTTAAATTACTTGATCAGTTGCAAAGTAAATGCTTTTTTTCGTTTGTGGGAAAAATATATAAAATTATTTTTTCTTAACGGCTATTTTGTTATGATTTTTGTCTATTTCGGCAGCGAACCAACGGGTATTCCATTGATTTTCTCTATTGCGAAGCCACGTTCCACAAGCCCGTTTATCATGGAGTCGTGCGAGGAACTTGACTGGTAGGGGAGCAGTTCGAAAACCGGCATGGTGGCTGCAAGGTGTTCCATTATTTCGGATTGTATGCTTTCGTAGTGGCTCCAGTTGGTGTCGTTGGTAAAGCAGTATATTTGCAGTGGAAGACCATATTCGGTCGGTGGCAGTGTGCGTACCATGGTGAGCATGTTTTTGTGGAGCGAAGGATGGCTCTTGAGGTAGTATGTGAGGTATGCGCGGAAGAGTCCAAGATTGGTGTCGGTGGTTCCATATTTCTTTTCCTCCTCGCTGAGAATCTCTTTTTCCGGGTTTTTCATGCTGTCGATGAAACGCTCCATTTCGGGTGTGAAGTTTCTTATCTTTTCAAGAAATTCCGGAGTGCAGATTTTAATATTGTCGCTCTTTATGGTATATCCGCGCATGATGCGTCGTCCGCCACTTTCGCTCATTGCACGCCAGTTGACGAAACTGCCGCTGATGAGCGAGTAAGGGGGTATGGTTACTATTGTGTTGTCAAAATTCGTTACCTTTACAATTGTCAGCGAAATGTCTGTTACCGTCCCGTTGATGGCGCTGCCGGGCATCTCTATCCAGTCGCCAAGATGTATCATGTCGTTCTCGAGCAGCAGTATTCCGCTGACGAATCCCATTATGGAGTCTTTGAATATAAGCATGAGGACAGCTGCAAAGGCACCGAGACCGCCTATCAGGTAGAATGGCGACTTGTTTGTGAGGATGGATATAATGATGATGGCTCCTATGATGTAGGTGATGATTTTTGTTGTCTGTATGAACCCTTTTATGGGTTTGTCGTGATATTTCTTGTTGCTGTATGCGGCGTCTCCAATGGAGGAGAACAGTGCTGTCAGCGAACGTATGGTTGCTATTGTGAAATATATCCATGTGATATTTTCAACAATATTTATAAAGCGTGATTTTTCGGTGAATGTAACCGGCAATAATGATAGTATTACCAGTGGTGGAATGATGGTAGAGAGTCGTTTGAGGGCGTTGAACTCCATCAACTTTCCCAGAAGGGTGTACTGCTTGTGCTTCTGTATGCGACGGATGATATTTGTTGTCAGCAGATGCGTGAGCCAGCCGGCTATGTATGCCACAATGAGTATTGTCGCAAAATATATGATTGTGTCAATCTGTTCTATTATTATTTCGGGAATGCCGGCATGTCGAAGTGTTTCGATTATTTTGTCGTTAAGACTCTTTGCGAGGTTTGCTTTTTCCATCACTCTTTCGTTTCTTTACAATAACAATTTTTTTGATGGATTGTTAGAGGATGTTTGCAGCTCTCGGAAAATTTCTTTTGAACTGAAGGTGTTGTATGTGGACGCAGGGGGCGTATTTAAAATTTGCAAGGCATTGTATCCGACGGATACAATGCCTTGCAAATAAAGGTTATTCAGTGATTGTTAGAACTGTACTTTTACAACTTTGCTTCCAACTTTTACAATGTATTTGCCTGAGGGAAGTGTATATTCGCCTGCACCACCTTTGGCTACGAGCTTGCCAGCAAATGTGTAGATTGCTACATCTGCATCCTCTGCCACAACAATGTTGCCATTTTTCACTGTAACATCAGCATTTGCTGTTGTGGGTGCGATGTTTGTAAGGTAGTTGTCGTAACTGATGATGTTGCCGAAGCTCTTCCATACGTTTGCCGCTTTGTATGCTTCGACTGCTGCCTCTGTGGGTACGACAAGTGTTGCATTGGCAATTGTGTTGGTGTCGAATGCTTTTGCAGTTGCATTTGCGGGTGTCTCGCTCTCGCAGATGACGCATACTATGGGGCAATCTTTGAATGCTGTGCGTCCAATCTCTTTAACACTTGCTGGGATTGTTATTCGTTCAAGTGCTGTACAGCCGCTGAATGCATAGTTACCGATTGCGGTTGTTTTGTTTCCAAGAACCACCTTTGTCAGTTTTGTGCTATTGTAGAAGGCGTAGTTGCCAATCTTTTGTGCTGTTTCGGGAAGTACAATTTTATTGGCCTTCATGTTATAGAACATTCTCATGCCGATGATGTTGTTTTCTGTCGTGTAGTCGCCATAGTACAGCCCCGGACCTTCAACGATGCTTGCACTTGTAAGGTCTATCACGTCAGGAGAGATGCTATCGCGGATGAAGGCTATATCTTTTCCTGAAAGACGTCCCGCAAGGGAGATTGTTGTCAGGGTGTCGGCTACATCTTTGGGGACAAGTTTATCAAGCGTGCCTGTTACGCGAACAGTGAATGCATTGGTACCTTTTGCCGATTCAATAAAGTCGAAATTTACAGTCTGCTCTATCACATATCTCTCTTTGTAGAATACGGCGAGTTTTACAGTAGATTTTGAACTTTTGAACTTGTCGCTGATGTTGAGGTAAAGCATCAGGGTGCTGTCGACGCAGTGGGGAGCAAGGGTGTATAAAAGAGCATCTGTGTCGGGTGTTTCACCAAGTTGTATTTCTGCATTTTCGCCAAGTTCAATTTCTTCTGCTATTATCTCCACCTCCATAGGTTCGTACAGAGGGTTGTTGAGTTTTACAGGGAACACCATGCGGCTCTTCTCCTCGTCGAATACGAATGTCTCGATTGTTGTTTCTGAGGCAAGCAGTTTGCCGTCGTTGTAGAATGATGGGCGTTGCTTCTCGCGCCATGCGTTCACCTGTTTCAAGTCGACGATGTTGGCATTGACAATCTCGCCGCTCTTTCCATCTACCATCATCACAATGAGAGCGGTATTGTTGATGTTGCTGATTGTGGAAGGAAGGGGTATATCTTTTTCAAAAATATACTCTTTGTCTTTCTCTATGGTTGATGGAAGTGAATTTTCATAACCTTGGTTGTCGGGGTATCTGCCTCTTGCTACATTGTTGTAGATCGCGTTATTGATTTTTACATTGTCCTCGGTGTATACAAATACATAACGGTAGTCGGCATTTTGGATGTCGTTAGGGAAAATGCTTGAGACAGAGACTTTGATGCTGTTATTCGATGCGAACATGGCGTCAATGTCGATGTTAGCAGGAGCGTCTGCGTTGAGGTGTTTGCTATATACATCTTCAACTGCGGTGCGGGAGATTCTGCCGGTTACAGTGTCGCGACGGTCTATGAGTACACCCTCTATGCTGCTGAGTCCGGTGAGGTGATTCTCGGCATCTGCTTCTGTGCCGCCGGTCAGGATGCAGATAATGCTCTCGGCATATTTCTTCTCCTCTTCAAGTGCCTTAAGAGCGCTGTTGATATTTGACGACTGAGCGTTGAACTCACCGATGGCTGCCTCAACTACTACATTGCGCATGGGGCTTGATGGAGTAAGGCGACCTTCGGGGTGGATGTGTCTTACAACGTACATGTCATAGCCGTAAGGAACCTGGGGAACAGGAGTGACCTGATAATATCCGTTGCTGGAACCATTCCAACCAAGGTTGAAGTGCAGCATTGAGTTGAGGTCGTATCCGTCGATTACATAGTAGTGACCGCCTGTACGGTCTTCGCTCCAACCGCCTGCCAGAATGGGGCGTCCCTGCGTAACTTCATTGATGAGTGACGCACGGAAATCGTTGTCACCGTTGGGCTTATCTCGATATAATGTATAGCTGTCAACAACAATGTCGTCTGCGTATGAAAAATAATCGACGAATCCATTGTGATTGATTCCGGCGTTGGTGATGGAAAGACCGTATTCGGCACTATTGGCTACACCGCAGTGGTACATCAGACGGGCAATGGCATTAGCCTGCTCTTCGGTGTAGTCGTGACCTTCGTAGCGGGGAAGTATCTTGTCCCATTCGTAGGGTGCTTCCTCGTCGTAGTCTATCGAAAGTGTCATCTGGCTTATCTGACTGGATGAAGAATTGTAGGAGAAGGTGTACGATCTGTTACCAATGGGGCGCTCGGGCCATTTCCAGTAACGCATAACCATGGCTTGTGCTGTCTGTGTACAACCGGTGAGTGCATTGCCTGTATTTACAGTGTTGCCTTGCTTTACTTTGAGAACAGGGCACATCTTGTTGTAGGGTGTGCTTTGATTGTATTTTATTTCGCCAAGAAGAGGCTCGATATTCTGACGGAGCGAGAAGCTACTCTTTGTAGCAGCTCTTTTCTGGGCCATCGATTTTTCGGGGTTCTCTGCTGCGACAATTGCACATTGTGCATATACTTCCAGCCATTTTGCTGCTGCAGGTGCCATATCCTCGATGTCGAAGCACTCTTCATCAGAGTATGCGAGGATGTCAGTCATGGCTTCCTGGCCGCCTACAATCACAAAACCACCCTTGCGTGTGTCGTTGAAGATATAGTAGGGGGTAATTTCGCCGGCTTTCTCTGTGCGGACTTTGTTGATTCTGGCAGACTTGGTTATGTTGAACTCATAGCCGTTGTTCTGCATGAATTTTTTAGCTATTACAGCAGCATCAGCTTCTGTGCGCTGTTGTGCCATTGAAAATGCTGCCATGGACAATAGCATGATGGATAGTAAAAATTTTCTCATAAAATAGGTTTTGTTTTTCGAATATATTTAAAAACAATGTACGACGTAAGGTGGTTTCTTATAATGTAAATAGACCGTGCCCTCCTCGAAAGGGCGCAGTCTATTTATGTTCAGATGTTTTTCGTATTAAAGCGAGAGTGTACCTTCGACAAGTTTACCCATTGCCCAAACGGCACGTATCTTCAAATCTTCGTCGAGAATGAGGATGTCGGCGTCCTTGTCTTTCTGCAATGAACCCTTGCGGTCGTAAACATTCATGATTTTTGCTGGTGTTTCGGATGCCATACGTACAGCGTCCTCCAAAGGAATGTCTGCTTTCTGTACCAATGTACGAATCAGACGGTCCATTGTTGCAATACTTCCTGCAAGAGCCGAACGGTCGGCAAGTTTACAAACACCATCTTCAATGATGACTCTGGGGTCGAATGCTGTGTTGCTGTCGCTGGCTGCACAGGCAAGAGCGTCGGTGATTACGCAGGCGCGTTCAACACCCTTGACTTTGTATACAAGGCGCAGAATCGTGGGAGGAACGTGGATACCATCGGCTACTACCTCCACAGTCATGTCATCGTGCAGGTAGATGCTCTCAACTGTACCTTCATACTTGTATTCGCGACGCTTGTGGAATCCTGGCATTGCATTGTAGAAGTGTGTTGCATGTGTAAATCCGTTCGCATACGATGTGTGAATGTCGTCAAACTCAGCCTGAGTGTGAGCTACTGAGGCGATTATACCTTTAGCTGTAATGTATTTTCCGAACTGCATGGCACCGGGAAGTTCTGGAGCTGCATCCCAACGTTTGATACAGTCCCATTTTTCGACCAAAGGGATATATTCCATGGGGTCGGGATCCTTGATGTTCTCGGGAATCTGACCGCCTGCCATCTTCATATTCAGATAGTGTCCCTCGAGATGAAGTCCAAGAACAGGACTGTCTGGTTCGTTCATCATCTTGGTACAGGTCTCTGCTGCTGCCTCAATCATAGGGATTGTAGATGATGAAAGGGTGGGGAAAATACTTGTTGTTCCATGTTTCATGTGAGCAGCTATGGCTGTGCGGAAAGCCTCTTCTGTACCCTCCATAAAGTCGCGTCCGCCACCACCGTGGACGTGAATGTCGACACCGCCGGGTACTACGTACATACCACGAGCATCGAATAGTTCAGCACCAACCACTGCAAGGTCGCAGTTTGTTACCTCAAGTATCTTGTTGTCTCTGATAATTAGCGAACCATCTTTCAACCATCCTTGAGGTGTGAGAATCTTTGCGTTTATAATCTGTGTTAACATAGCTATACGATTTATATTCAAATTAGTGCAAAGTTATAAAATTAATGTTTACGAATCATTACTTTAGTCGGATTATTTGTAAAGTTTTTCACCTTTCAGCTTCTTTTTTATAAAAGAGTTTGCAGAAGGATGGAAAAAACGTACTTTTGCAGAATAAATAAAATAGTGAAAATGAAAAATAAAATAGTATATTTGATATTCATGCTGATGCTTGCATGCGGATGTGGCGAGGATAGAACATACGAGTATCTTGAACTGACACAGGATAATCAATGGATATTTGATTGTATGCGGCAGAATTATCTGTGGAACGACTCTATTCACGAACCTAAGCGTCAGGACTTTTTTGTGACAAACAACAATTTTTTAAAGTCGCTCCTGGTTCCCGGTGATAAGTTCTCGTTTTTCAGTGACAGTGCCAGCTCTACTTCATACGGTATAAGTTATGCTCTGATGCGCGATCCGCTGAGCAAACAGGCAAGAAACTATTATGCTCTTGTAAGTTTTGTTGAACCGGGGTCACCTGCTGCACTTTCAGGATTGAAACGTGGTGACTGGATATCGAAAATTGGAAACAGCAACCTGGGTGCAGGAAATAGTGCAATCATTGAGCGAGGAACCGCAACAACCATCTGTACGTCAAGAATTGTACTTGACGATGAAACAATGGAGTATGGCTGGCAGGCAGGTGATACTTTGCAGATGGCTGCAGCTACTGAACTTTCACCTGTGGGACTTTACCTTGATACTGTATATACACAGCGCAACAGCAAAATAGGTTATGTCGTATGCAATCGCTTTACAGATGAAAGTTTTGCAGGTATGGAAACAGCCGTGCAACGTTTCCAACAACAACAGATAACAGACCTAATAATTGATTTGCGATACAATAGTGGAGGCAGCCTGGATGTAGCCTGCAAGATTGCTTCAATGCTGGTACCTGCCGAAAATGATGGAAGCCTGTTCTGTGCGCTCACATACAACGCTCTTAATAGCGATAAGAATAGTTTTTATACATACTCTGCAACCGGTACGCTTGCTCTCGAAAAGGTATATATCATTTGTGGCGCAAACACACGCGGTGCTGCTGAAGTGTTTATCGATGCGCTCAGACAAACACTCGGTTACAATAGTGTTGTAATTATAGGCGAACCGACTTATGGTGAGGATGTTGTAACCGAAAAAATAGTATCACCATACGGCTTCTCAATTTCTCCTGCTGTGGCATACGTCAGCGATGCAGACGGAGAACATACACTTGCTTACGGAATTACACCCGGATACGAGATAAATGAATTTGCCGATATTTATAAGGTGTACTCTCTTGGCAATAAACAGGAGTATCTGTTATACAATACCTTATATTATATTGCAACCGGAACTTTTCCACAGGAAACAGCTGATGGGGTAGCAGTGCAGTCGCGTTACTCATTGTACAATTATAATAGTATAGAAAAATAGTGAATGTGCAGCCGGGCAATAGCCCGGCTTTCACTTTGCTGACTTATCTTTATTTTGCTCCTTTGTAATATCATATAGCAACAGATGGATCTGACCTTTTTATATATACTCATACTGACGGTTGCAGCCAGCTTTATTCAAAGGGTCAGTGGCTTCGGCTTTGGCATCTTTGTTATGATGTTCTTTCCCTTTATTCTTCCGTCGTATGGTGAGTCTATCACCCTTTCGGGGCTTTTGGCGGGTACTACTGCGCTGCTTATTGCCCTTAGAAATATAAAATATATACGTTGGGATGTGATGTGGGTGATAGTTCTCTTTAATGTCGCTGTCTCGTGGATATCTATCGAGTATATGGCATCCATCGGCAATGAAACACTGAAGCGTTGTCTGGGGGTGATGCTTGTATTGATTTCGCTCTATTTTATGTTTTGCGATGGAAAGATAAAGATGTTGCTCGCATCGAGAACTGCGCAAGCAGTTGTGGGTGCCATAAGTGGGTTTATGGGTGGAGTCTTTGCTATGCCCGGCCCTCCTGTGGTGTTGTATGCCATCGGTGCAATCAGCGATAAACGTCAGTATATTGCAACATTGCAGGCTTTTTCTGTGGCTTTTAATGTTTTTTACACCCTGTTCAGGGCGCGCGTCGGATTTTTCACTGAATCGACGCTCGATTATTGGTGTGTAGGTCTGTTGGGCCTTGTTGCCGGAGCATGGCTCGGTTCGCGCTGTTTCGAATATATCAGTCGTGATACCTTAAAAAGAATTGTGTATATAATGATGATGGTTAGCGGATTTGCAGCCATTATATGAAAAGTGCAACTATACACTTTTTGTTATTCTTTCTTGTAATAATGTCTTTTTGTTATCTTTTGTTTAAAAAGACAAACAATTTGTCAATCGTATATTGTGTAACCTCTTTTCTTATGAAAACAGATAAAATATTCAAAAATTTGGAATATTTATACATATAAAATATTTTTTTAACGATTTTGAAGATTTTTTTTGCACATATTAGTATAAAAACCAATTAAAACAACTAACTTTGCGCCGACATAAAGAAAAACGAAATTTAAACGTAGATTTATAGTAGAAGTATGAAAGTTGAAACAACATTAGAGAAACTGAAACAACGCTATCCCAACGAGCCCGAATATTTTCAGGCTGTGGAAGAGGTTTTACGCACAATTGAGGATGAGTATAATAAGCACCCCGAGTTCGAAGCTTGCAATTTGATAGAGCGTCTTTGTGTGCCCGATAGAATTTTGCAGTTCCGTGTAACATGGGTAGACGATAAAGGTAATGTTCAGACAAACTTGGGTTACCGCGTACAGCACAACAATGCTATCGGTCCTTACAAAGGCGGTATCCGTTTCCACCCTTCAGTAAACACAAATATCCTTAAATATCTTGCTTTCGAGCAGACATTCAAGAACGCACTTACAACTCTTCCCATGGGTGGAGCTAAAGGTGGTTCAGACTTCGATCCCAAAGGTAAGAGCGATGCAGAGGTAATGCGTTTCTGCCAGGCGTTCATCACAGAACTTTGGCGTAACATCGGTCCCGATATGGACGTTCCCGCAGGTGACATCGGTGTTGGTGGTCGCGAGGTAGGTTACATGTTCGGTATGTACAAAAAGCTCACACGTGAGTTTAATGGTGTCTTCACCGGTAAAGGTCTTGATTTCGGTGGTTCACTCATCCGTCCCGAGGCAACCGGTTATGGTAACATCTACTTCCTTCAGGAGATGTTGAAGACAAGAGGTCTTGACATTAAGGACAAGGTATGCCTTGTATCAGGTTCAGGTAACGTTGCACAGTACACTGTTGAGAAGGTTATTGAACTTGGTGGTAAGGTTGTGACAATGAGCGATTCAAATGGTTACATCTACGATGCAGATGGTATCACACGCGAGAAACTCGACTACATCATGGAGTTGAAGAATGTACGTCGTGGACGTATCAAGGAGTATGCTGACAAATATGGTTGCAAATATGTTGAGGGTCAGAAGCCTTGGGGCGAGAAGGGCGACATTGCACTTCCTTCAGCTACTCAGAACGAGATCAACGGCGAACATGCAAAAATGCTTGTTGCAAACGGCGTAATCGCAGTGTCAGAAGGTGCAAACATGCCCTCTACACCCGAGGCTGTTGAGACATTCCAGGCTGCAGGCTTGCTCTATGCTCCCGGTAAGGCATCTAACGCTGGTGGTGTATCTGTTTCTGGTCTTGAGATGTCACAGAATGCATATCACCTCAACTGGAGCGCTGAGAAGGTTGACGAGAAACTCAAAGAAATCATGAAGAACATCCACGCATCATGTGTGAAGTATGGTACACGCGAGGATGGTTACATTGATTACGTTAAGGGTGCTAACGTTGCAGGCTTCCTGAAAGTGGCACGTGCAATGATGGCTCAGGGTATCGTATAATCAGAATAGCAATACTATATTAATGAACAAGGTCAGCAAAATATGCTGACCTTGTTTGCTTATGTGGGATATCTGTGGGATTAAATAATGCAGCCTATTGATCTAGGGTGGCTTTGACTCATATTAAAGAATGTGGTGCTGTAGGAGTTCCTATCCTGACGAATTATTATGCAAAGAGTTCTATTTAGGACTATACATTTTATAGTAGTTGCTTAATAAAATTGGAGTATACACATTTTTGATTGTGTATACTCCAATTTTATTTATTAATATCGTATTTAGCTGTTATCTGCCACCGGCGGGGAGATAGTCTTCCCAATATTTTTCGCGAAGCATCTGCAGATGTTGTGATGTTCCTTCGCGCTCGTAAATACCGTGTGAACGGTTGGGATATGCCATCATGTGGAACATCTTATTGTGTTTTACAAGTTCGTCTACAAGAAGTTCAAGGTTCTGATAGTGTACGTTGTCGTCGCCTGTTCCGTGAATGAGAAGAAGGTTTCCTTTGAGGTTCTTTGCATATTTCACAGGTGCTGTCTCTTCGTAACCCTCGGGGTTGTTCTGAGGTGTGTTCATATAGCGCTCCTGATATACGCTGTCGTATAACTTCTGGTGCGAGATGAATGCTATAGCAATACCAGTCTTGAAGAGTTCGGGGTAGCGGAACATACACTGAAGTGTGGTTGAACCACCGCCGCTCCAACCGGTGATGCCAATGCGCTCCATGTCGATGAAGGGGAACATTTCACCCATCTTCTTGATGCCTGCAGCCTGGTCAGCTGATGCATGTATACCAATCTGCTTGTAGATGCATTTACGCCATTCGCGGCCACGGGGTACGTTGGCACCGCGGTTTTCGATGCTTACCATAATGTAGCCTTTGTCTGCCTGACGGTGTGCTGCAATGTCGCCACCTGTCCAGTTATCCTGTACTGTAGAACCTGCGGGTTCGCCGTATACGTCGATGATGACGGGATACTTCTTTGTGGGATCGAAATCCTTGGGCTTAATCATGTATGCATCGAGGGTGATGTAACCGAGGTCGAGCTTGATGAATTCTTTGGGTGTGAGATTCATCTTGTTGAAACGTGCCTGTGCCTCTTCGTTGTCCTGGATGACACGTACAACCTTTGCTTCGGGGAATTTCTCCATTGTCACGATGGGGGCAGTTGTTGAGCTGCCGAATGTGTGGATTGCCCATTTGCCTGTGGGTGACATGTTGTAGCTGTGCTGTCCCTGTTGTGAAACGGGGCTCATAAGTTCGGGTTTGCCTTTGCCGTTGAGCTTAGAACGGTAGAGGTAGCGCTGTGTGTAGTTTGTCATGGTGGTTATGTAGTAGACATAGCCCTTCTGCTTGTCTATTCCAACCTGACGTACAATGTCGAATTCGCCGTTGGTGATGGGCTTAATTTCTTTTCCATCGGCGCGTACAAAGTAGAGCTGACGCCATCCGCTGCGGTCGCTTTCCCATGTGAAGTATTCGTTGTTCTTTGACCACTGGATATTGTCGTTGGTGTTGAGCCATGCTTCGTCCTTGTCTTCGAAAATGTTCTCGAGCTTAGATGTATTGATGTCTGCTATCCACACTTTGTTTGTGTTCTGCGGACGATTGAGCTGCTGGATGAAAAGGCGGTTTGTTCCGGGGATAAACTCCATACGGGGAATGTAGTTATTGCGGGGGTCACCGGGAATCTCTATCCATTTTGTTGCTCCGCCATCGGCTGAAACGTAACCCACCTTAACGGCTGAGTTTGTTGTTCCTGCCTTTGGATAGGGGAGGGGAATGGGTTTAGAGTAGATAGAGTCTACGTTGTTTATCATGTAGAATGTACCTGTTCCGCGTGTGTCGGACTGCCAGTAGGCAATGTATTTGCTGTCGGGGCTCCAGCGGAAACCGTCGCGGCAGTAGAACTCCTCTTCGTATACCCAGTCGAATGTTCCGTTTACAATGTAGTCGCATCCGTCTGTGGTGAGGGCAGTGGTGGCGCCTGTTTCTACATCTTCAACGTAAATGTTGTTGAGTGAAACGTATGCTACCTTCTTGCCATCGGGCGAGAATTTTGCAAACATCAATGTTGATTCGGGTTTATCCTTGCCAATCTGGCGAAGGTTGCCATTTGTGAGGTCGAGTACCCAGTAGTCGCCACGTGTGTTGTAGCGCCATACGCGCTTTGTGTTGTTGAAAATAAGGATTTTACTGTTGTCGTCAGACCATTGGAATGAGCTGACACCGATAGGCTTTCCGGTAGCCTTGTCAATGAACTTTTCGGCAGGGATAAGTATGCTGCGTGCATCGTTCTTTGCCTCGTAGCGCACTACGTCGTTGGCTCCTACCTTGCTGTTCCACTCGAGGGTACTGAAACCCTCACCGTCCTTGAGCCATGTTATTTGTCCAAGAACTCTTTTTTTCTTTGCACGGCCTGTAATCTCGTCAACATCGTTGCTCTGTGCAAAACTGGGCGACAATGCGAAGCAGAACAACAGGCTGCTAAGTAATAATTTTGTCAGTTTCATGTTACTATTAGGTTTAATTATCTATTTAGTATTATTTTGCGAAGATAGCACAAAGAGCGTTAAAAGCCAAAAAGGTTCTATTTTTTTAGATAAAAGTTCTTTCAGTTGGCTGTAAAAGGGAATTTTATCGTTTTTTTTCTATATCTTCGCGCTGATAAATGAAAATATCAATAAGCTGATAAAAAATATTTATAATATGTATCGTACAAACAATTGTGGCGAACTTAGAATCGCCGATGTTGACAAGGTTGTTACCCTCAGTGGATGGGTGCAGCGTACACGTAAGATGGGCGGAATGGTGTTCGTCGACTTGCGCGACCGTTACGGTGTAACACAGCTTGTGTTCAGCGAGGATAGCAATGCCGAACTTTGTGAGCGTGCTTCGAAGTTGGGTCGTGAATATGTTATTCAGATTACAGGTAAGGTCAGCGAGCGTCAGAGCAAAAATGCTAATATTCCTACCGGCGACATTGAGATTATTGTCGAAGAACTGAATGTGTTGAACGTGTCGGATACACCTCCCTTCACCATTGAGAACAATACAGACGGTGGCGACGACCTTAGAATGAAATATCGTTATCTCGACCTCAGACGTGAGGCTGTGCGCAAGAATCTCGAACTGCGCCATCAGATGACAATGGAGGTTCGCCGCTATCTTGACGAACTTGGATTCATTGAAGTGGAGACTCCTATGCTCATCGCTTCTACTCCCGAGGGTGCCCGCGACTTTGTGGTTCCTTCTCGTATGAATCCTGGACAGTTCTATGCTCTTCCCCAGAGTCCTCAGCTGTTCAAACAGTTGCTGATGGTATCAGGCTTTGACCGCTATTTCCAGATTGTTAAGTGTTTCCGCGATGAGGATTTGCGTGCCGACCGTCAGCCCGAGTTTACTCAGATCGACTGCGAGATGAGCTTCGTGGAGCAGGAGGATGTAATCTCTATCTTCGAGGGCATGGCTAAGCATCTGTTCAAGAAAATACGTGGCGTTGAAATTAACGAGCCTTTCAAGCGTATAACATGGCACGATGCAATGAAATACTATGGTAGCGACAAGCCTGACCTGCGTTTCGGTATGGAGTTTGTGGAACTGATGGATATTATGAAGGGACACGGATTCCCCGTATTTGATGCTGCTGCATACGTTGGTGGTATCTGCGCTAAGGGTGCAGCTACATACACACGCAAGCAGCTGGATGCACTCACCGACTTTGTTCGTCGTCCCCAGATTGGCGCAAAGGGTATGGTTTATGCTCGTGTAGAGGCTGATGGCAATGTGAAATCAAGCGTTGACAAGTTCTACACACAGGAGGTTCTTCAGCAGATGAAGGCAGCCTTTGGTGCAGAACCCGGTGACCTTATCCTGATACTCAGTGGCGAGGATGTGATGAAGACCCGAAAACAGCTTTGCGAGTTGCGTCTTGAGGTAGCTTCTCAGCTTGGCCTGCGCGACAAGAATCAGTTTGCTTGTCTGTGGGTGGTTGACTTCCCGCTCTTCGAGTGGAGCGAGGAGGAGGGTCGTTTCATGGCTATGCACCATCCTTTCACTTCGCCGAAGCCCGAGGATATTCCTCTGCTCGACACAGATATGGGTGCTGTACGTGCCAATGCTTACGATATGGTCATCAATGGTGTTGAGGTTGGTGGCGGTTCTATCCGTATCTTCGACAGCGAGTTGCAGAACAAGATGTTCGAATTGCTGGGCTTTACCCCCGAACGTGCGCAGCAGCAGTTCGGTTGGTTGCTCGATGCCTTCAAGTACGGTGCACCTCCTCATGGTGGTCTTGCTTACGGTCTTGACAGATGGGTGAGCCTCTTTGCCGGTCTCGACAGCATCAGAGATTGTATTGCTTTCCCCAAGAACAATTCGGGACGTGATACAATGATTGACGCTCCTTCTGTGTTGGAGCCTGAGCAGCTTGATGAGCTTAATATAGCTATTGATATTAAAGAGAAATAAAACAGGTATTACCTATATAAATCAGACGGTGCCTTTCATATGAAAGGCCCCGTCTGATTTATATGGTGTACTAAAATTCTACTGAAAAATTACTTCTTTATAGTCAGTTTGTTCAATGCCTCTTGATAGCGGCGGGCATTTGCATTGTGCTGGGAGAGGGTAGT
>JAEIGA010005007.1_pt1 | contig 20346 bp, 16 predicted proteins | sample 9270691 | NCBI WGS metagenome assembly JAEIGA01 (sample SAMN17057246, study PRJNA624740) | gut metagenome | biome: biome; isolation source: fecal sample | host: Bos grunniens | place: China: Xizang | collected 2019 | reverse complement strand
TATTGATATTGTTTATTTTGATAATTATTTGTATTTAATGCAAGAAAACAATGGAAATAGCATTAGAATGGTAAAACTAGATATTTTTGGTAATTTAATTAATGAAGTAACAATTGATTTAAAGTATGGGTTTTACAATCCTAAATTAAAAGTAATTGATGGTAAAATTTATTTTGCTTATTGTAAATACGATTACGATACAAGAGATTATGTAAATGAAATCAATTTGTTAAATAAAGATTTAAATATAATAGGAATAATGAATAAATATCACAACGGCAGAAAACTAATTGATTTTTATGTTAAAGATGATCTAATTTATCTATTAACCGAAAAACATAAAAATAATTGTGGTTATCAATATTTAATTTACGATTATTCATGTAATTTGCTAGGTAAATATGAATCTAGTAGTAATGATTTAATTTTAGGTCTTGGATTAAATAATGAAATAGTAGCTCTGAGTCAAGATAAGAAACAATTAAAATATTATAGAGTTAATAGTTTGATAAAAATGGATGATCCTACAAATATAATACACAGTAATTTAACTAATGAACAAAATGAATTAAATATTACAAATTATCAATATCTAATTAACGGCAAATTGATAAAACATGATGAAAAATCACAGTTAGAATACAATAGTAATTTATTTGGTAATTACTTAATGAAATATTATTTTAATGATGTATTTGAATACTATGTTCATAAGGTTTCAAAAGTTATGCCATTTATTGGAGCGATAGGCCAAGAAAATTATGATTTAGGTTTAACTATCTCAGGAAACGGAACACTTTATGTAAATAATATGTTAATTGAAAATAGTTATGTATTTAACGAAACCGGAAATTATGAAATTAAACTAGTTGGTAAAGATAATTTAGTTGAAATTTATAATATTACAATTAGTGATTTATCTGTAAAGTTTGAAAACATAAAAAAAGAGGACTATATCGATGTTGATTATAGTTATCAAGAAAATAAACAAAATATTACAATAGATAAAACGTTTATCGAAAAGACTGATAATCAAAATAACAAAAAATCATCGGTGTTTTTCTATTTAGTTCCAGCAATGACTTTAGGTATTGTATTTTTAATAATTAAAAAAGGAGTTTAAAATGAAGAAAATATTTTTTATTATTGGTTTATTAATTATATTTGGAAATTATAATTTTAACATTAATGCGATGACATCGGAAAAAGAAGATGTTCTCTATAATAATATTGAAGAACCGAATGATGTCGAGGTTTTTTCTAAAGGGGTATTGTTAGAATATAATGATTATTTGTTATATAAAAATAATAAAACACAAATTAGAATTGAAGGAAAATTAATTTGTTGTTATGAATTTGAAACAGTGCCTTATATTGTTTATCAAAAATTAGATAATATTTTACTTTGTAAAATAATTGATAACAGTTATTTTGAAGTTGAACTTAATGCTGATTGGAAAATAAATCATATCATTGTTAAAGAAAATACGATTTATATGTTTGGATGTATTAATAATTTTAGTATTATTGTAGAATACACAAAAAATTTAGAATATGTAGAGCATCATTTATTTTTTGAAAATACAAATATTGACTTTTATGATGCAGTTTTTCATGATAACAAATGGTATATTTTTGGTATGAAAGAAGGTCATTGTAAAAGTAATGAAGTTGAAAATATTGGAAACTACATTGACAAAAAAACTATAATGGTATTAATGGATAATAATTTTAATGTTATGACTATTAAATATTATAATCATAACAATGTATATGAAAAAGCTAGATTTGTTGATATTTATAATAATTATATTTATTATTATTTTGAGGTAGAAAACTTAAAATATTTATATAAAAGTGATATTAACTTAGATGAACATTATTTAGTAAATGTTTGTGATCATCAAGAAATATTACTGGATGTAAACGGAGATTACTTGTTATTTACTAATGATAATACCTTAATAATGGATTCGATAAAAGAATCACTTGATTTAGGTACCTATAATAAAATATATAAATTTGTAATAAAAGATAGCAAACTAGAAATTTATCAATATAATAGAAATAATCTTTATGTAAAAAAGATATCGGAGTATCATATTGATAAGTTAGATCCAATTGTTATTAGTTATGAAAATGGTAATGTTGATTTTAATAAAAACTTAAATCTTACAGATGAAATTGAAATCAAGTCTTATTTTAGTGAAGTTGAAGTATTGTGTAATACCGAATTTTCAAAAAATGTATGTGGGAAATACAATATTGAATTATTGATTACAAGACCAAATTTGGAAAACATAAAATTGTCAAGTGAGGTAAATATATTACCGTATGTCAATGTTTCAAATGGTGGATCATATTGTACTGGTTTTAGTCTAAAGTTTTTAGGAAATGCTACATTAAATGGTATTAAGATTAATAGTGGGCATAATATTATAGAAGAGGGAGAATACAAATTAGAAATTAGTGATAATTTAGGTAATACAACGGTTTATAATTTTTTAATTATTGATAATTATTATATTCGTACCGAAGAATTTAAAAATTTTGATATAGTGGGCGAGCTTAATTCAATAACAGAAGTTACCTTAAAGTTCAAAAATGTAAATGTAGTTGAAATTTATGTTAATGATGAATTAACAGAATTTAAACAAAGTGGTGATTATCTTACTTTATATTTAGATGGAAATGATGATTATGGAATAAAAAGATATACTATTAACAAAATCATAACTTTAGAAAATGAATATATTGAAAATTTTGGAATATTAGTAAATATATTAAAACCAATCCCATCAATAAACATTTTAGAAAACAATGACGAAATACCTAATTTTACAATTAATGTTGAGGATAGTGCACAAACAATAAAATATTTAGAAGTTGTTACTATGAATGAGAATATAAATAAAGTTTATCGTTATTATTTTGGATCTCAGTTTATAATGGATAATTATGATTTTAATAATGGTACTATTGAGGTTTTTATATGTTATGATCTTGGTGATGGTGTAATTAGAAAAGATTCAGTAATGAAACTTGAGGGTGCTTATAAAACATTGTCAAATTTAATTGTATTTTCTTCATTAATAGAAACAGAACAATTAAAACAAATCAATATTAAAATAAATAGTGATAATATTAATAAAATGAACAATTTGATTGTTAATAATCAAAGCATTTTACAAAAATATAATGTAAAAAAAGATTATACAAATTTAATAATTAGTAGTGGTTTAACGTTTATTATCGTATTGTTTGTTGTAGTATATTTGATTTTTAAAAAAAGAAGAACTAAAAAAGCTTAAAGATAAGATAAATGCTTGAAAAAAAACTTTAAAAATGGTATACTAATGATAAGGAGTACAATATGTTGGCAAATTTATTATTAAGAACAGAATATTCTTTTATGCAAAGCCTTTGTGCTCTAAAAGATGTTGTCATTAAATCAAAAGAATTAGGTTATGAAGCTTTAGCGATTGTTGATTTTGGAAATTTACATGGCGGTTATAAGTTTTATAAGGAATGTACTAAGAATAATATTAAACCGATAATTGGTATTGAAATAAACATTTCTAAAGATGAATATAAAGTACCTATTCAGCTTTATGCAATGGATAATTTTGGTTATCAAAATATTCTAAAAATCGCAAGTAGATATAAAATCAATGCTGAATCAATTGATGTAAATTATTTACAAAAATGTGGATTAGGAGTTTTAGGGATTTTAAATGGAAATTCATTAATAATTCAAAATCAAAATAGCTTATACATTAAACAAATTAAAGAATCATTAAGTATGTTATATGTTGGTATAACAAGTGATTTGTTAAATGATGAATATTATAAACTACATAAATACATTGAAGACTTGCAAATTAAAGAAGTTGGTTTACAAGATACAAGATATATTAATGAAGAAGACTTAGAAAGCTATCATGTATTACAAGCAATATCAAGTAATAAAGTTGTTAAAGATTGTAATTTTGAAAATGTTGATTATAAATTACATTCTTTAGAAGAATATCAAAATACATTTAAAAGATATCCTTATCTTATTGAAAATAATAAAACAATTGTTGATTTATGTAATGTAACAATAAAAAATGATAATTTATTATTACCTGAATTTGATTCTAAGCTTAATGCTGATGATTATTTAAAAGCATTATGTTTTAAAGGTTTAGAAAAAAGATTAGGTACTTTAAATAATCGTTATATTGATAGAGCAATTAAAGAATTAGATGTCATTAAAAAAATGGGATTCTCAGATTATTTTTTAATTGTTTGGGATTATGTTAAATTTGCTAAAAAGAGTGGTATTTTAGTAGGACCAGGAAGAGGTTCTGCTCCTGCATCGCTTGTTAGTTATGCACTTGGTATTACTGATGTTGATCCAATGAAATATCAGTTGTTATTTGAAAGATTTTTAAATATTGAAAGAATCTCAATGCCCGATATTGATATTGATTTTCCAGATAATGAAAGAGATACCGTAATTCGTTATGTTGGTGAAAAATATGGTGTTAACAGAGTTGCTCATATAGCAACTTTTGGAACATTCCAAATAAAATCAGCAGTTCGTGACGTTGCGAAGGCTTTAGGACTTTCAACAATTAGATTAGAAGAAGTTTTAAAATATTTAAAAAACTATTCAAAAGATTTGAAAAAAGCAATCGAACATTCTACAGAATTACAAAATATCATGGATAATTATCCCGATATCAACAAAGTATTACAAATTGCTTGTAGAATTGAAGGACTACCAAGAAACGTATCGACACATGCAGCTGGTATCATTATTACTAAATATGATTTGGTAAATTATACTCCGCTAGATAATGGATTGAATGGTATTTATCAAACTCAATTTGAAGCGAGTGATTTAGAAGAATTAGGCCTTTTAAAAATGGACTTTTTGGGTTTACGTAATTTAACAATTATAAAAAATTGTGTTACGATGATTAAAAAAGATTATCCAACTTTTGAACTTCCAACTGAATACAATGATGTATCAACATTCCAAATGATTACAAGTGGAGATACTACTGGTGTATTCCAATTAGAATCAGAAGGAATGCGACAAACACTTCGTCAAATGGGTGTTGAAAGTTTTGAGGATATTTGTAGTGCACTTGCATTATATCGACCTGGTCCAATGGAAATGATTCCCGAATTTGTGAACCGTAAAAAAGGTAAAGAAAAAATCACTTATTTACATAAAGATTTAGAAAACATTTTAAAGCCTACTCATGGCATAATTGTATATCAAGATCAAATTATGTTAATTGCTTGGAAATTTGCTGGTTATAGTTTGGGTGAGGCAGATGTATTAAGAAGAGCAGTATCTAAAAAGAAAAAAGATGTACTAATTAAAGAAAAAAATAAATTTGTTACTTCATCAATGAATAAAGGTTATTCAAAAGAAGTTGCTGAAGAAATATATGAATATATTTTGAAATTTGCAAATTATGGTTTTAATAAAGCACATAGCGTAGCTTATTCAGTTATTGCGTATTTAACAGCATATTTAAAATGTCATTATCCAAGCTATTATTTTAGTGTTTTATTAAATAGTGTAATTGGAACTAATAATTTACTTGCTAATTACATTAGTGAAATTTCTAAACGTCATATAAAAGTTGAGATTCCAAATATCAATATTAGTGATGATTCATTTAAAGTCATCAATAATACGATTGTGATGCCATTAACTGCTATTGATGGTTTAGGACCAAGTTATGTCAATGAAATACTAAATGAACGAAAAGTTAAACCATTTGATAATTTTGAAGACTTTATTAATAGAATAAGTGATAAATTAACACCACAATTAATTGAAAATATTATTTATAGTGGTGCACTTGATTGTTTTGGATTAACAAAAAAGACAATGATAGATAATTATGGTACACTTAGTAATCGTAAAAAGTATGCTTTTGTTAAAAATTTAACAACAGTTGTATATGATAACGAAGAATTTAGTTATGGTTATTTATTAGAAAAAGAATTACAAATACTTGGAATTAACTTAAAATATAACTTTATGTATCAATATGAAGGATATTTTAGAAAGAAAATGGTTCGAAAAATTTCTGATATAAAACTTGGTAGAGTTTCGATTTTAGGTATTGTTACTAGAATTAGAGAAATTAAAACTAAGAATGATACCAAAATGTTTTTTGCTGATATCAAAGATGATACAGGTAATGTGGGATTAACAATTTTCCCAAAATTATATTTAGACTTTGTCGAAGTACAAGTCGGTACAGTAATAATGGTTACTGGAAATTTAGAAGAAAGAAATTCTGAAAAACAAATTGTTGTTGAGAATTTCCGAATAATATAAAAAAGAAAAGGTATTAAGTTTAAACAAGGTGAAAAAAATGGATTTAAAAACGTTAGAAAAAATTAATATTTGGAAAAATGCTAACTTAGACGAAAAGTTACGTCTTGAATTAGATTCTTTAAATGATGAAGAATTAGAAGATGCATTTTATACAGATATCGCATTTGGTACTGGTGGACTAAGAGGTGTAATGGGAGTAGGTACAAATCGTATGAATGTACATATTATTAATAAATGTACATATGGATTTGGTAAATATTTATTAGAAAAAAATAAAGATATTAAAAAACCTGCTGTTACTATTTCTTATGACTGCCGTCACAATTCCAAAGAGTTTTCTAAGTCAGCTGCTTGTGTTCTTGCAGCACTTGGATTAAAAGTTTATTTATTTGAAAATTTAAGATCAACTCCAGAACTTAGTTTTACAGTTCGTCATCTAAAATGTGTAGGTGGTATCATGATTACTGCCAGTCACAATCCACCAAAATATAATGGATACAAAGTTTATGATGAAAAAGGTTGCCAATTAATTCCTGAACTTGCTGATATCGTAATTGATAAAATCAATGCAGTTGAAGATATTTTTGCAATTCCTGTAGGTGATTTTGATTCATTTGTTGAAAAAGGTCAAATTGAATTAATCGGTGAAGAAATTGATAAAGCTTATTTAGAAAAAGTTCTTACTGTTAAGGTTCAAGATGTAGAAAAAGAAAACTTATCAATTGTATTTACTCCACTTCACGGAACAGCATCTGTAAAACTTGTTGACTTATTACAAAGTCAAGGATATCATGTAACACCTGTGGCAGAACAAATGATACCTGATGGTAATTTTACTACTTTAAAATCACCTAACCCTGAAGATTCAAGAGCATTTGAATATGCGATTGAACTTGGTAAAAAAATAAAAGCTGATATTTTAATTGCAACTGACCCTGACGCAGATAGAATGGGTATAGCTATTTGGCATAACAATGAATATGTTTTACTAACTGGTAACCAAACAGGTGCAATCCTTCTTGATTATCTTGGTAAGTTTAGAAAACGTGCTGAAGTTGCTAATGTTTATAATACAATTGTTACTTCAAACTTTGCAAAAGCAATTTGTGATAAATATGGATTAAACTTAATTCAAACTTTAACAGGATTTAAGTTTATCGGTGAACAAGCAGCTTTAATTGAAGATACAAAAGAAGAATTCTTCTTCGGATATGAAGAATCTTATGGTTACGTAATCAAAGATTTTGTTCGTGATAAAGACTCTTATCAAGCAACTTTATTACTTGCTGAAGTAGCTGCATATTATAAAAACAATGGTAAAAACCTTGTTGAAGTATTAGAAGATTTATATGAAGAACACGGATTCTATACTGAAGGTGTTCAAAACATCTATCTAGAAGGTAAGAGCGGTAGCGAAAGAATTGAAAGAATTATGAGAACTTTCCAATCTTCTAAGTTTGATGCGATGAGTGGAAAGAAAATTGTTCGTATCGAAGATTATGATAAAGGTGTTGCTTATGAAGATGGTAAAGAAGAAAAACTTACATTACCTAAATCATTTGTATTAAAATACATTTTTGATGACGGTGGTTGGTTTGTTTTAAGACCATCTGGAACAGAACCTAAATTAAAAATCTATATTGCAATTGTTGAAAAAACAAAAGAACTTGCAAAAGAATTTATTGATTCATTACAAAATGAATTATCTAAATTAGTGGAGGATATTAAATAATGATTAAAGTAAATTATCAAAAAGCTGTTTCTTCAGAACAACTTAATGAAAGAAAAGAAGCAGTTTTAAAAGCTTATCAAACACTTGTTAATAAAACAGGTGCTGGTAATGATTTCTTAGGATGGTTAAGATATCCTGAAACACATGATTTAGAAGAATATGAAAGAATCAAAAAAGCAGCTAAAAAGATTAAGGATGAATCAGATATTTTAGTAGTCGTAGGTATTGGCGGTTCATATTTAGGAGCTAAAGCTGTAATTGAAGCTTTAAAACCTTATTATTCTAATGAATTAGGTTTAGAAGTAATTTTTGCAGGACACACATTATCTTCAACTTATATGAGTCAACTTCTTGAATATTTACAAGATCGTGATTTCTCAGTTAATGTAATTTCAAAATCAGGTACTACTACAGAACCTGCAATTGCGTTTAGATTATTAAAACAATTATTAGAACAAAAATATGGAAGTCGTGCTGCAAGCAGAATTTATGCTACAACTGATGCAGTAAAAGGTGCTTTACGTGTACAAGCTGATGAACTTGGCTATGAAACATTTATTGTACCTGATGATGTTGGTGGAAGATATTCATGGTTTACTGCTGTTGGTTTACTTCCAATTGCATGTGCTGGAATTGATATTGATGAATTATTTAAAGGTGCAACAAAAGCGATGAATGATTGCTACAATTTACCTTTCGAACAAAATTCAGCAATGCAATATGCAGCAGTACGTAATATCATGTACAATCAAGATAAACTTGTTGAAATTTTAGTTTCATATGAACCAAAATTATCATATATTAGTGAATGGTGGAAACAATTATTCGGTGAATCTGAAGGAAAAGATGGTGTTGGACTATTCCCTGCTAGCTTAGTTTATTCTACAGATTTACACTCAATGGGACAATATGTTCAAGAGGGTAAAAGAATTATGTTTGAAACTATTTTAAAAGTTGGTACACCTGAGGCTGATTTAGTCTTAGAAGAAGCTAGTTCAGATTTAGATGGTATCAATTATTTAGCTGGTAAAAAACTAAGCGAAGTAAATAATCAAGCAATGATGGGAACTTTACTTGCACACGTTGATGGTAATGTTCCAAATGTTGTATTAGAATTTGAAAAAATTGATAGTTATAATATCGGTTATTTATTGTATTTTATGATGTTTAGCTGTGGATTAGCTTGCTATATGCTTGAGATTAATCCATTTAATCAACCAGGAGTTGAAAGCTATAAAAAGAATATGTTCGCATTATTGGGCAAACCAGGCTATGAAGAGCTTGCTAAAATATTAAAAGAGAGGGTATAATAATGAAAAAGTTTTTAACATTAGTTTTAACATTTGTTTGTTTAGCTGTTTTTAGTACACAAACAGTATTCGCAAGCAGCTTAAGTTTCAAGAAAGGTGATGTAAAAGAAAGCTTATCTTTAATTGATGGTGTTGATTATGAAAAATTCTCTGCTACATCAGTTAATGATGAAGGTGTTAGTGGTAGTCAACAAGTAAACATGGTAAGCGTAAGCCCAATGAGTGGTGCGAAAGTAGTATCATGGGCTATTCCAAATATGAATGGTATTAAAGCTAGTACAGTTATGCAAATGGCATTAGATTACGAAGCTAAACATCCTGAATATATGGTTATCGCTGCTATTAATGATGACTATTTTGGATCAGATTCTGTAACTAAAGTATTCTCAATGAGAAACCAATCAGTTGTTGATGGTGTTGTATTACGTGATAAATCACAATATAATTATATGTATTGTGTTGGTATTGATGAAAATTTAAATTATAAAATTGCTAATCGTGGTGAAGTATTACCTACTACTGAAAAATATGTTTTAGATATTTATGATGCAAATGGTTTAGCAATTATTAAAACAATTGAAGTAGATGCATTTAATGCTGCACCTGCTGCTGGTCAAACTACTGTTTGCTATGGAATGAGCGAAAGTATTTCAGCAAGTAATGCAGAAATTTTCAATATTGAAGCATCTTCTAAATCAAGATTAACATCATATTTCTATATTGCTGGTACTGCAAAAGATAAAGTTGAAAAAACTAATCCTGATGTTCCTGCAGTAATTACTACAGATGTTGAAATTGCTAACTTATTAGATAGTGGTTGTCAAGTACGTGTTTCTAAAAAAATTGCAGGTGCTTGGTCTCAATACAATAGTGTGTTTGGTTCTGGTGCTCAAACATTAAGAAATGGTGAAATCTTATCAGCTCAAGAAATTGGTGACTATGGTCTTGATCACGTTACTGCACGTCATCCTAGAACAACAATTGGTTTTAAAGCTGATGGTTCATGTGTATTAATGGTTATTGATGGACGTCAAGATGGTATGGACGGTGTATCTGAAAGAGAAAATGCTCTTGCTTTACAACAATTAGGTTGTGTAGATGCATTCAACTTAGATGGTGGTGGATCATCAACATTCATCATTAGAAAAAATGGCGTTTTAACAGTAGTAAACTCTCCAGCTGATGGTAGTGAAAGAAGTGATGCTAACTGTTTATTAGTTGTAGCTCCAAGAACTAATATCGATATTGAAGCAACTGCAAAAGAAAATGCTGATGGTACAGCAACTATTTCTGGTTCTGCATCAATTGAGACATTAAATGGATTTAGCTATGAATCTAGTGAAATCTATATTAATGGTAATCCAACAGGTCAAAGTGCTGAATCATTTGAAATTTCAGGATTACAAGCTGGTAGAACATATAATTTATCAGTTATGTTAATTTATAAATCAGGTTCAAGTAAAGTTGGTAAATGTTTCTATAGTGAAAATATTGAAGTAGCTGGTGAAAAATCTGATAAACTTGCTGAACCTGTAATCAATGGTTTAACTATTGAAAAACAAGCTCGTGGCTTTAAATTAAATATTTCTGTTTCTGACCCATCTTTTGCAATGACTAAACTTAATGTTGTATATAATGATGGTAAAACTACTACAGCTGCTAGAAAAGTAGCGGGTGGATATTCAATTACTATTTTTAGTGATGCTGAAAAAGAATATAGATTCTCATTAGAATATAGTTATCGTACAGAAATTAATAATGTTGTTAATGAATCATTAGTTGATGCATTAGTATATAATCATGGTATGGAAGATGTTCATGAACACAAATTTGTCGATGGTAAATGTGAATGTGGTGAATTAGATCCAAATTGGGAAGCACCTCATGAACATGAATTTGTTGATGGTAAATGCGAATGTGGTGAACTTGAACCAGAACATGAACATGAATTCGTAGATGGTAAATGTGAATGTGGTGAATTAGATCCAGAACATGAACACGAATTTGTTGATGGTGAATGCGTTTGTGGTGAAAAAGAAAAAACAGATGAAAAACCAAACAATAATGTTGGTGGAATGAACTGTCCAATGGGATTTGTTTCAATTCTTCCATTAATCGGTGCTGCTGCATTATTATTAATTAAAAAAAGAAAATAGTTAATTAAAAAATAAAGGTCTGAAAAGACCTTTATTTTAATTTACTTGATAAATTAAACAATTTATGATAAAATATATTAAATATAAATTGTAGGTGAAAAAATGGTTATTAAATATCAATTAATTAAAAAAGATCCTCGCTCGATGGCGAGATTAGGTGTAGTAACTACGCCTCATTCAACATTCGAAACACCAATCTATATGCCAGTTGGAACGCAAGCTACGGTTAAAACACTTAGTCGTGAAGAACTAATTGATTGTGGTGCAAAAATTATTTTAAGTAATACTTATCATTTATGGTGTCAACCTGGTAACGATGTAGTTGCTGAAGGTGGTGGACTTCATAAATTTATGAACTGGGAAAGATCTATTTTAACAGACTCTGGTGGATTCCAAGTTTTCTCTTTAGCAAAACTTCGTGATATTAAAGAAGAAGGTGTTACATTTAAACATCACAAAAGTGGTAAAAAGATGTTTTTATCTCCAGAATTAGCTATTGAAATTCAAAATGACTTAGGCAGTGACATTATGATGTGTTTGGATGAATGTCCACCATATCCTGCAACTAAAGAATATTTAGAAAATTCAGTTGCTAGAACAATTCGTTGGGCTAAAAGATGTTATGATGCTAACCGTAATCGTGATACTCAAGGTTTATTTGGAATTGTACAAGGTGGTAATATTCCGGAACTTAGAATTCATTGTGCTGAAGAATTGAAAAAAATTCCATTTGATGGTTATGCTATTGGTGGTTTAAGTGTTGGAGAACCAAAAGAAATTCAAAATGAAGTATTGACTTATACTACACCATGTTTACCTGAGGATAAACCTCGTTACTTAATGGGTGTTGGATCACCGGGTGCTATTTTAGATGGTGTAGAACGTGGTATTGATATGTTTGACTGTGTACTAGCTACTCGTATTGCAAGACACGGTACTGCAATGACTTCAATTGGTCGTAAACTTTTAAAAAACAAAGAGTTTGAAAGAGATTTTACTCCTCTAGATAAAGAGTGTGATTGTTATTGTTGTAAAAATTATACAAAAGCTTATTTACATCATTTAATTAAAGCAGAAGAAATGTTAGGACAAAGATTAATTAGTATTCATAATACGCACTTCCTTTTAAAATTAATGGAAAATATTCGTCAAGCTATTAGAGAAGATCGATTCTTAGAATTTAAACAAGAATTCTATGAAAAATATGGACTTGATAAGAGTGATAAGGATTTCTAATGAAAAAATTATTATCAATAATTAGTTTATTTTTATTAATCTTTACACTTGCTAGTTGTAAAGATAAAACTATTAAAATGGAAAACGGCGTAGTAATGACACTTAATGAAGAACTTAAAGATGCCATTACAATGAAAACTAATCCACCACATTTATCTTTTGCTTATGAAGGTACATATAATGTTTACGAAACAAGTTCTTTATTAGGTTATATTTTTACAAAAAATGATAATTTAAAATTAAGTAATGATTTTTACAATCACTTGAAGAAATTCAAAAATTCATATTATGTTGTTTCAGAAATTGTTCAAGAATATGATAATCCAAATGCAATCTTTGGTGATAAAAAAGTTCCACTTGATGAAAATACTAAATCAGTTGAATATACAATCGTAACATGGGATACTGATGGTACGCGTTATTCTTATATGTTCAGAAGTTTTATTTCTGGCGGTGTTAGATATTTTGCATATACTTATAGTACTGGAATAACAATGAGTATTGAAGTACCATTAATTGTACAAAAAATTGATAATAAACAACAAATATTCATGATCGCATTACCGTTTAATACTGCTTATAAATTAGGTGCAAATACTAAAGTAGATAAATTGTTATCAAAAGAAGAATATTTACAAGACAATTATCACACATTTGAGTATCCATCTGCAATTTCTAATGTAGAAGATAAGGCGAAAGCAATTCAAGAATGGTATAGCCAATATTGTAATGGTCGATTTGAAAATGACCAATTTGTATTTGAATATTTGGGTATTAAATATAATGTAAACTTTACAAGTACCAACTTTAAAATTTATGTAGCTTAAAAAATGATGCAATTTTATTGCATCATTTTTATAATATTATATTTGTTGTAAATTTGTCGAAAATTTGATATAATTAATAAAAATTAAGGAGTTAATATGAACAATTATAGTAAATTAATCGATTCACATATGATTTCATTTAAAGAAGTAATTGTAAAAAATTACAAAAAGATTGGTCTAAATGAAATTGAAACAATGATTATTATTCTTTTATATGAACAAAAAAAGACTAACAATACATTATCAATATCATCACTATTAGAATTAGTTACATTATCAGAATATGACTTATCAACTATGATTGTTAATTTAGTTGAAAGAGGATATGTAGAATTAGTTATCGAAGATAATATGGAAGAACATTTTTTGCTTACTCCAACTATTGAAAAATTAGGTGAAGTATTAGAACAAAATGATAAAAAACCTAGAAATGTTGATCTTGAACTTGCTAAAGTAGTTTCATATATTGAATCACTTTATCAAAAACAATTAGCTGTTAATGATTTTAAAGTTATTGATCGCTGGGTTGAAGAAGGTTATACATTTGAACAAATTTCTGATGCTGTTTTAGAAAGCGTAAAAGCAAAGAAAACAAATGTTAAATATGCTGATGCTATTTTAGTAGGACGTAAATCACATGAAAAAGCTACAAATATTGATCCAGAATTACAAGAGGTTTTACAACAAATAAATGTTAAACGTCGATAGTAATACTTTAATTAATGAATTAGAACAATTGTTTCCTGATGCTAAATGTGAATTAACTTATAGAAACATTTATGAACTAAGTGTTGCAGTGATTCTAAGTGCACAAACAAGTGATGTAAGTGTTAATAAGGTCACTCCATTTTTGTTTACAGCGTATCCTACAATTAATGATTTAGCAAATGCAAAATATGAGAATGTCTTTGATATTATCAGTCCTTTAGGATTAGCTAAACGAAAAGCAGAATATATTATTAAATTTGCAAAAACTGTTCTAGATAAATATCAAGGTATCGTACCAAATACAATCGAAGAACTCATAACTATTCCTGGAATTGGTCGAAAAACTGCCAATGTAATTATAAGTGAAGGATATGGTCTTCCAGGACTTGCTGTTGATGTCCATGTTACACGTGTTAGTAAAAGATTAGGGCTAGCGAGTGATGCTGCAAATCCTGACCAAATTGAGGTTATTTTGAAAAATTATATACCGAAAGAATTATGGCACAATATGCATCATAAATTGATTTTTATGGGAAGATATTTGTGCAAATCACAAAAACCAGATTGTTATAGATGTCCTTTTACGAAAAATTGTTTATATTATAACGCTAAATAATACAAAAAAAACCCCTTCTGTATTGTATAATACAAAAGGGGTTTTTATTATGCAAATAAAAGTATTTGACTGTGAACACGAAAAAGACTTAGAATACGAAGTAAATGGTTGGTTAAAAGATGTACCTGATGAATATATTGTTGATATTCAATATCGACTTGGTATAATGTATGATGAACGTAGCCAAATATATTGTTATAGTTGTATGGTTATTTATCGCTCGGATTTAGAAGATTTTTTAAATCGTCAAAAGAAGGGTCGATATAAATAGTTTTTTGATTTGTGTATGTAACAAAACAACCTTTCATTCCAGGAACCTTTTTAATGTTTTTTACTTCAGTATAATCAATTGGAACACTATTTGATTTATCATATTTAGAATTTAAACCAGCTAAATGAGCAGCAATTCTAATGTTTCTTTCTTCTAAATGATTTGTTCTAAGGATTACATGGGCACTTGGCATATCTTTAACATGGAACCAGTAATCATTGTTTTTTGCAAAACTATGTGTAAGATAATTGTTTTGTAGGTTGTTTTTACCAACGAAAAATTCTGAACCTTCAATTGAATATTTAGTAATATTTTTAATTGAATTTTGTTTTGTTTTAGTTATTTTTTTATTTTCCTTTAAATAATTATTAGCAATTAGTTCAGCTTTTATATCATTCATTTCAACTGTATTAACAAACTCAATTTGTGATAAAATCGTATTTAGATAAATTATTTCATTTTTTGCAATCTCGATTTGTTCATTAATATGCTTTTCTGCATTAATTGATTTTTTATAATTTTTAAAATACATTTGCATATTTTCAGTTGGAGTTTTTAAAGGATTTAAAGTAATAGTGTAATCCTCAGTGTCATCAAAACTACGAAGTGTAATAGTAGTAGTTCCTTTCTTTATATTATATAAGGAAGACTGAAGAAGTTGACCTTTTATTAAATCATCAGCGTGACTTTTTGAAGATTCAAGATCACCTTCTAAGTTGGTAATTTTAGAAGTTAGAAGATTAATTTTGTTTTTTAATAACTTTTGAATTCTATGAAAATCTGGATTATCGGCTTTTACGTTTTCTTTAAATTGTTCATTCAATAATTCAGAGATTGTATTAAATGATTTTTTAGGTGCATTTATCGAATACAAATTATATGGACTAAAAATTTGTTTTTTATCTAAAAAATAGATCGTTGGACACAAATTTTGTTTAATGAATTTTTCCACAGAACCAATAGTTTTTATTTCTTCTTTATGTATTTTTGAAGCGCCTTCAACTAAATTTATGTCTTCAATATCAATATCATTTGTAAAAGGATTTAATAATCCTCTTGTATCAGGGAATTGATATGTTGCTTTTGGAATCATAATTCTTGTAGTATCATCGCTTGGAAAGTGTTTTCGCATTACATCAAGAATTTGATAATTTGGTAATGTAAGAATAAGATTAGATGATCTACCCATTAATTCAATAATAAGATTGTATATAATTGTATCACCAAGTTCATTTTTGTTTTCGATTTTTACGATAACAATACGGTCATTTTCAATTTGAATGATTTCTTTAATGATACCACGCTCTAAATATTTTCTCAGTACCATACAAAAATTATATGGATTAAGTGGTGATTGTGGTTTTTCATTTATTAAATAGAATCTTGGATTGTTATAAGACATGGAAATCAAGAAATTATATGTATGGTGGTTATGTATTTGTAATATAATATCTGTAGGATTAGGTTGAATAATTTTATTTATTCGACCATTACTTAAATTATTATTTAGTTCTGAAACTAAATGATGTATTAGAATTCCATCAAATGCCATAAGTAATACCTCCTTTCTTTTATTATATCATAATTTAAAGTAAAAAGATATTTTTATACTTGAAAAATTAAATAAATTATGCTATAATAAGAACTATAATGGAGGCATTTATGAAACTAAATCAAAAAGGTTTATTAATTGTTTTATCTGGTCCATCTGGCGTGGGAAAAGCGACTGTACGTCAAGCTTTATTTAAATCACCTGACCATAAATTTACATATTCAGTATCTATGACTACAAGAAAACCAAGACAAGGTGAGATTGATGGTCAAGATTATTATTTTGTTACGGAAGAAGAATTTGTAAAACGTATTAAAGAAGGTAAATTCTTAGAATATGCAAAATTCGTTGGAAATTATTATGGAACACCTATGGAACAAGTTCAACAAATGATTGATCAAGGTGATGAAGTAGTATTAGAAATTGAAGTAGAAGGTGCGATGCAAGTAAAAGCCAAAATGCCTGATGCAGTACTTGTGTTTATTGCGCCTCCAACATATGGAGCATTAAAAACACGTTTATTAGGACGTGGTACAGAAACAGAAGATATCATTATGGAAAGAGTCAGCAAAGCTCATCGTGAATTAACACTTGCTGCTGGTTATGACTATATTGTAATTAATGATGATGTTGACAATGCTGCAGATAGAATTAAAGCTATTATTCGTGCAGAACATGCAAAATGTCGAAGAAGCTTAAACGGATATTTACAATTATTGGAGGAAACGAAAGATGAATAATCAAAAAGGTATGCGTTATCCATCAATTGACCAATTAGCTGATAAAACAAGTTCTAAATATCGTCTTGTTATGGCAGTAGCTAAACGTGCTTTGGAAATTGATGAATCTAAAACAACTTATATGGAACATCCTTCTAACAAGAAAAGTATAGGTCTTGCATTAGAAGAGATTAAGTCTGATAAAATCTTAATTAAATAGTATATTAATTGAAAGACTAATTGTATATACGATTAGTTTTTTTATAGAAGGGAGGGAAATATGAATAATATCCAAATAGATGATCATATTATCAATGATTATTTAAATGGTAATGATCTTTCGATATATCGAAATGATGATGTGTTTTCATTAGGTAAAGATCCTTTAGGAAATGAAATCAATATCTTTACTGAACCTAACCCGAATTTAATTGAAAAAGCTAAACTTATTACTCATGGATTTATTGAAGAAATTAAAAAGATTAATTTTTCCGAAGATCCAAAAATTTTAAAATATATTCCTAATATTAATGAATTAGAATCATTCATAACTATTAAATTAGTTACAGGATTACCTCATGGCATGCGTAGAATGTTTAGAGGAGGTAATGGAGATGGTATCGTAATAGTCATAGACGTTATTAACGGTTTACTAGATGATGATGCAAATGACTTGTATATTGAAGAATTTGCTAATTATATAAGATATGCTGTACTGTTAATGATTCTAGATGCTTCAATGGGTACAAATGAAGAAAATTCAGTTGAAACTTTGGCTCATGCAATATTCACATCAAGTTATGCAGAATATTTAAGTGGTGCTAATCAATTAGAAAAACTAGACGAAATTAGTTTAGTTAAATTCTGGGAATATACAGAATACCAAACAATTAAAAAAGTGCTAAAAAAGAAACGTAGTTCTGACGTTACTGCCTTTATGGGAATGGTCGTAAATAGCAATCCAGAAATGGTAGTGTTAGGTGTTACAGGAAAAAGATTTTTAAATTGTATTGAGGATGAAAATGAGATTTTTGAAACTTTCCAAAAAGGTCATGTTGAATTCTTAAAAAGCATATTAAAAAATCGCGAAAATAAACAATCAATTTTATTACCAAACATGTTTACATTAGTTAACCGTTTATTAATTTTATTAGTTATGGGTTATATTGCTTGGTCAATAGGTGGATTTTTATTTGGTGAATCATTATATAACCGAGTATTTTACATTTATCCATTAATTATATTTATTACTTGGCTTTTTAAAGATTTACTAGCTTATAAATTAGAAATTAAAACATTGAAGAGATTCTTTGTTTCTGGAATAGTAATGGCAATAGTATCAGTTGCTTATATGTTAATAGTATTATAGGAGAATAAAATGAAAAAAGTAGTTATATCAAATCATCCAGTTATTAAACACAAATTATCTATTATTCGTGATGTTAATACACCACACTATTTATTTAATCAACTAGTAAATGAAGTTGGTCAATTAATGGCTTATGAAGCTACAAAAGATTTAGAAACTAAAACTGTAAGTGTTGAAACACCATTACAAGTTGCTGAATTTGAAAAATTACATGACAATGTTGTTATTGTTCCAATTTTACGTGCTGGACTTGGGATGGCTGATGGAGTTCGTGCCATTTTACCACATGCTAAAGTAGGTCACTTAGGTTTATATCGTGATGAAGAAACTTTAGAAACAAAAGAATATTTAAATAAACTTCCAAGTACAATTAAAGATTCAGTAGTTTTATTAGTTGATCCAATGCTTGCAACTGGTAATACAGTTGTTTATGCATCAACTTTGTTAAAAAATGCTGGCGTTAAAAAGATTATTTATATTGGTTTAGTTGGAGTTGATTATGGTATTGAAAATGTACATCGTAATCATCCTGATGTAGATATCTATCTTGCTGCAAAAGATGAAAAATTAAATGAAAAAGGATATATTTTACCTGGATTAGGCGATTGTGGTGACCGCTTGTTCGGAACTAAGTAGGTGTCAAATGAAATTTATTGAACAAGATGTAAAAGAAGTACTAGTTTCAAGTGAACAAATTGAAGAACGTTCAATGGAACTAGCTGCTGTTTTAGAAAAAGATTATGCTGATAAAGATCCGATTTTTCTTTGTTTATTAAATGGTGCTTTACCATTTATGGCAACTTTAGTTAAAAAGATTCGTACACATATCGAATTTCAATGCGTAAAAGTTTCAAGTTATTCTGGTACAGAATCTACTGGAAGCGTATCTTTTGGAAGTTTTGACGTAAATAAAATTAAAAATCGCGACGTTGTAATTGTTGAAGATATTGTAGATACTGGCTTAACTATTAAAAAAGTAACAGAATATCTTTATTCTCTTGGTGCTAAATCTGTTGAAGTAGTAACTTTACTAGACAAACCTTCAAGAAGAGAAGTTGAAGTAAAACCAAAATATGTTGGTTTTGTTGTACCAAATTTATTTGTTATTGGATTTGGACTTGATTATAACGAAAAATATCGTAACTTACCTTATGTTGGAGTATTAAAAGAAGAAGCAATTTAATAAGTAAAAAAATGATATTTTGTTTTTTAAATATCATTTTTTATATTCAGCAAAAAATCACATTTATTTCATTTTAAGAAAAGGTTGGTGTGGTAAAATGATTAAAAAGTATTTAAATAGATTTATTGGAACAAAAGAATTTTATAAAATGGTGTTAGTAATTGTTATACCGATTGCTTTACAACAACTATTAACTCAATTTGTATCATTACTTGATAATATCATGATTGGTGTTTTAGGTACTGAACAAATGTCGGGAGTTGCAATAAGTAATCAAATAATGATGGTATTTAATCTAGCAGTATTTGGAACTAT
>JAEIGA010005006.1_pt1 | contig 20351 bp, 14 predicted proteins | sample 9270691 | NCBI WGS metagenome assembly JAEIGA01 (sample SAMN17057246, study PRJNA624740) | gut metagenome | biome: biome; isolation source: fecal sample | host: Bos grunniens | place: China: Xizang | collected 2019 | reverse complement strand
TGCCTGCGACACGGCGACCGACGAGGCGCTCGCCAAGGGCGTAGAGTGGAAGGCGCGCTTCATCCTTTCGGCGCCGTGCTGTCAGCATGAGCTTCACAAGGCCCTTTCCGACAAGCGGGAATTCTCAGGCCTCTTGCGCCAATCGATATTGCGCGAGCGGCTCTGCGACATTCTGACCGATTCGTTCCGTGCGATGATCATGCGCATTCTGGGTTTCAAGACGCAGGTCATAGAGTTCGTTTCCAGCGAGGCGACGGCGCGGAACATTCTCCTTAAGTGCGAATACGGAGTGAAGCCAGGCCAGCCCGGACCGATCGGTGAATACTTGAATCTGCGCGATTACTGGGGCGTCAAACCCTGGCTGGAAGGCCGCTTCGGCGCGATGCTTTCGAAATATCTCGACCGCTACGAGTGAAAATCCCCCAGGCGCGGTGTCTGCGTCCGCAGTGCGTTTCCGCTTCAGGTTTTGGTATAATTGGCAGGCAACCGGTAAACGGAGGTGCAATCATGGCCGCGAAGAAAAAGACTGCGATAGAAGTGCTGTTGGTGTCGGCGGACATCAGTGGGATCAAACTTCAACCCCGGGTGGTGAAATCCACGCGGCTGGTGACTGTCGATCTCGTCTGGCCGCGATGCACCATCGCCAGAAAGACGAGCGCCCGGGAGGTTAAGTTCTCCAGTGCAAAAGCGGATATGCGCAAGGAGGAGTGGTCACGGCGGATTCTTTTTCGGGAAGAGGTTGACGGTCATTGCGGTTTCGCAGTGACCGTTTCGGAGATTCTGGACGATGAATGGTTCGAGAAATTTCTGCGCGCGACGGCGAAGTTCGCCCTGCGCGAATTTCGCGACGTTCTCAAGCAGTATACCGTCGGCATCAGCGACATCGCTTCGGCGCCGATAGATGCGCTTGCCCAGCTGGAGGGGACGTATCCCGGTCCTAAGACCGTTCTGCAGGGCGTTTTTGATCTCACGGACGAGATGCTGCCGGAAGAGGGTGGGTCGTGCATGATTGAAATTCCCCTGCACCGGCCGAAGTTTTCCAAAACCGCCGGCCGCCTGAAACTTGAAATCCGCGCTTAAAAAAGGAGTTTTTATGGATAAGCCGCAATACGGAATAGGGAAGGTGGTTTTCGGCAGCGCCGCAAAAATCGCCGCCGCATATGAACGATTTTCAGTGCAGGAAATCGACGAGATCCGGCTGGCTCCGGATCGTTCTTCGCCGTTTCCGCTCCGTCGTCGCACGATATCGAAAGAAGTATCGGTAGCCGGAATCGGAACGTTCAGGGGCAGCGAAAAGCAGACGCTGACTTTTGCGCCGAGCTCTCGCCCTGGCTGGTGGATCCGGCGCATGGATCTTCCGGAGCAGTTGGACACATTCGTTGATATCGCCAATCTTTGGACGAGCGCGCAGAATCTCGTTCTGCGCTCCGGTTCTCCGCACAACTATCTGCGCATGGTGGAGCATATTATCGCGCTCAAGACCGGACTCGGGATAGATGACGTTCTGCTGAAGGTGAACAGCGGCGATCCGCCGCTCTTCGACCAGTCGTCGCTCCCGCTGGTGGAGGCGATGGACGATGCGGGGGTCGTCGAAACGGATGCGGACGCGACTTTTGTGACGGTGAAAGAGCCGGTCGCTTTCGGCGGCGGGCGTGGCGATTTTCTGCTGTTTCTGCCTGCCGAACCGGGCGAGCGCAATCTGCGTGTCGACTGCGCGATTTCGTGGGATACGGTCATCGGCCGCCAGCGCGTAATATTCGACGTCACCGCCGACACGTTCCGCTACGCGTCCTTCGCCCGCACCAACGCCACCCACCGCCAGTACATTCTCGCCAAAACCGTCGGCAAACTGTTCGCGGCCACGCGCAACTGGGGCTACAACGACCGCAACATCCTCATTCACGGGCCGAAGCGTTTCTACACCGAACCGCGGTTTGAACATGAAGGCAAGTTCTTGGAGCCGGTGTGGCACCGCGCCACGCTCGATCTGATGGCGGCCCTGGCGCTTACCGGTCCCGACCGTTTCGCCGGAACGGTGGTCTCCTACCGCGCCGGACATACGCTCGACTGCGATGCTGTGCGCGCGCTCTATCGCAACGATCTGTTGGAACGGTTGGTCTGACGTCTTTTCACGCCGTGGATAAAAAACTTTCAGGACTGCGGTTTTTTCTGGCCGGCAAAGGGCTTTCTTTCCGGACGGGGCAGTATTTCGGCGAAGCGATGCTCGTCGGGGCGCTCGTCGGACTGGTGGTGGTCGGCTTCCGGTACATGATCGATTTCGGCAGGGAATGGATCATGGAGGGGATCGGCGGCTATTCGGACGCGGTTTCGCTTGCAGGGGGGCCGCTCTTCGCTTCGGGCTTTTCCGTTGAAGCGCTTTTGAATCCGCACCGCTGGACGATGGCGCTGCTGCCGGCTGCCGGCGCGGTGCTCGGATATCTGCTCATAAAGCGTTTTTCGTCGGTGGAGCACGCCCGCGGCACCGACAGCGCCATCCGCGCCTATCATCACCGCGGCGGCTACATCACCGGGGCCGTCATTCCGGTCAAGTCCGCCGCTTCCGTCCTGACGGTCGCTTCCGGCGGCTCGGCGGGATATGAAGGACCGGTGACGCTTCTTGGCGCGGCGGTCGGCAGCGTCGTTTCGCGGCGGCTCAACCTCACGGTCCGGGCGCGGCGCATTCTGATGACCGCCGGTCTCTCGGCCGGTATCGCCGCGCTTTTCCAGGCTCCGCTCGCCGGCGCGATCTTCGGCTTCGAGATCATGTATTCCTCGAGCGACGTCGAGTATGAAACGCTGCTGCCCTGCTTTATAGCATCCGCCGTTTCGTATACCGTTTTCGCCTACTTTTTCGGATGGACGCCGCTTTTCTCGATGCCGGCCGACTGCGTCTACAACTCCGGTCTCAGGCTGCTGCCGTATTTTGTGCTGGCGCTCATCATAACCTTCGGGGCGCGTTTCTACATCAATTTTTTCCGAGCCACCGAAATGAGGTTCGCGACCATGCGTCTGCCGCGCCCGGCCAAGATCGCCGTCGGCGGACTGCTTACCGGGCTTATCGGCTTCGTATTCCCCGATATTCTCGGAACGAGCTATTCGATCATCCAGTCCAGTCTCGCGCTGAACGGCAAAGCGGCGGCGGAAACCGGATCGCTCGCGATCGCCGGATTCGCCGTATTCTTCTTTCTGAAGGCGATAGCCACTTCCTTCACCGTCGGTTCGGGCGGCTCGGGCGGCGTTTTCGCCCCCGCTCTCGTCTGCGGCGGCGCGCTGGGGGCGGCGGTCGGGCTTGCGTTCGCGAAAATCCTGCCGGAACCGTTCGGTATCCATCCGGCGGCGTTCGCGCTCGTGGGGATGGCCGGGTTCATGGCATCCTCGATCCGCATCCCGATAACGGCGATAGTGATGGTCGCGGAGATTTCCGGCAACCACGGGCTGCTGCTGCCGGCGATGTGGGTGTGCGGAATCAGTTTCTGGCTCAACAACGGCTGGTCGCTGTACCGCAGCCAGGTCCACTGCCGCGAATCTTCTCCGGTGCACGAATGAACACGGATCTCGCCGCTTCCCCGCAACCCTGCCGCCTGTCAATTTTGATATAATTCCCGGCATGTCGAACTTGAACTGGACAACGGTTGCGCTTCTGGCGCTTTCCAACCTCGTGATGCTGTACGCGTGGTACGGTCATCTGCGCAGTCTTTCAAAGGCGCCGGTATGGGCGGTGATTCTTGTTTCCTGGCTGATTGCGCTGGGCGAATACTGTCTGATGGTTCCCGCCAACCGCATGGGGGCGAAGACGATGTCGCTTGAACAGCTTAAAATCGTGCAGGAAGCGGTTGCGCTTCTGACGTTCGTGCCGTTTTCGATTTTTGTCATGAAAGAGTCCGTGTCGTGGAATTACGCGGCTGCGGCCTGTTGTATTTTCGGCGCCGTCTATTTCATATTCAGAGGCGCGTAAGTTTCAGATTTCATGTGCATATTGCGCCGGCCCCGGGACCGGGGACGGTCGCTGCGGGCGGGTGTATTTTTGAAAACTGCGGTTTTGAGTTGAAATTCGCAGGAGAAAGTTGGTATAATTCAAGATGATTTTTTGACTTTGGAGAATAATATAACATGAAAAACAAAGCAGCACTGTCCCTTGCGTTGCTTGCGTTCGCGTTCAATGCGGCGCAGGCTGTTCACGTTTCGCAGTCGGATGCGAAACTCGCCGCCAAAGCGTGGGTAGGCCGCGGTGGATTGCTGGGAGCAAAGTTGGGAGCCAGAGTGAAGAATATCTGGCGGCTTGAATCCACCAACGGAGTGCCTTTCTATTCCGTCAAAATGTCAGGCGGCGGAACGCTGTTCATGGCTTCCGACACCGAATATCATCCCGTAATCGCTTTTACATCGTCCAACGACGATTTTTCCGCGCTTGATCCCAAAAGTCCGCTGTGGGCGCTTTTGAACCGCGATGTTTCCCGGAGACGTGCATCGTCCGGGGCGGTCGCGAGGCTTAGTTTCGCATCGCCGGCGCCTGCGGCCGCTTCATATGCCGCGCCTCAGTCCGCCAGCGCGAAGCTCTGGAGCGAACTCATCGAGGAGGGGGGCAGAGTGCAGCTCAGTTACGCCGATCCCGTTGAAAGCGAGGAGGAAATGGGCGATCTGCGCGTCGGAGCGCTTTTGAAGACCAAGTGGAGCCAGTCGCTGGTCGGTGAAAATGCCTGCTGGAACTACTACACGCCTAACGGATCCGATAAATCCAAGTTCATCGCCGGAGACGCCGGCAACGCCGTTTGCGGCTGCGTGGCCACGGCAATGGGACAGGTTATGCGCTACCACAATTATCCCTCGGCGAGCCTTCCCCAATTGACGAGAAAATGTTTCTGGAGCGTGGACGGGGTGAATAATACGGTAATGAACCTTACCACCCAGGGCGGCACGTATGACTGGGAGAAAATGACTTACGATCCCGTCAATGACCCTGCGCTTGCGGAAGATAACCGCAAATCCATCGGCAAGTTGGTGTCTGATGCCGGCATTTCCGTATATATGCAGTACGGGCAGGAAGCCAGCGGAGCGTACGCTTTCGATATCTCCGGGGCGATGAAGAATTACTGGAAGTACGGAAGCGCGATGTTTTTCTGTCCGGAGGATGCGATGGAAGACAGCGCGCTCGGAGGCGCCGCCCGCGGCGCTTTGTACGCCAACCTGGATGCGGGGCTGCCGGTATTCATGGGCATTCCCGGCCATCAGATCGTCGCCGACGGTTACGGCTTCAACAACGATGCCGAGTACGTGCACCTGAACATGGGCTGGGCGGGGCAGGGCGACGTCTGGTACAATCTGCCCAATATGGAATCGGCGCACGAGGATTTCACGGCCGTGGATGACCTTAACTATAACGTTATTCCCAACGGCACCGACAAGAGCGCGGTGGTTTCCGGGCGGGTGCTGAACTCCGAAGGGAAGGTCGAAGCGGATACGGCGACGAACTCCGTCGTTAAACTGTACGTCGCCGGAACGGATACGCTCGTGACGCAGGTCGCCGTTTCCGCCCGGGGCGTTTGGGGGGCGGTCGTTGACGCGGGCAGCTATGATGTCGTGGCGTGCTGTCTCACGAACGGAACGCAGATTTCCCAGATCGGCGAGCTGCTGGGCGTGCGCGTCAAAGCGCCGGTTCCGATGGGTGTGACCTTTAACAAGTTGCGCACGGTGAAAACGGTGCGATACGCCGAGAATATCGGAAACTCGTGGGGTAACGACATAACGCTCAGCCCTTCGGTCTGGGTTTACGCGAATGGAGTCACCAATGTCTATGCGTCGCTTGACAGGGCGCTTGCCGCCGCCAGAAACATGGATGATCCGGTCGTGGACATCCGCTCCGCCACGAAGTTGAGAAGCAGCGTCAGGATCGATTTCGACTGTGATATCGTTTCATCGCTTGACGATGAGCAGGATGCCCTGATCGAACGCCTGGACGGCGCGTCGCTTACGGTTCGCGACGGTGCGGCGCTTGTTCTTTCAAACGTGGTTTTCGCCGCATCGGATTCGACGGTGCTGGAAGTCGGGGCCGGGAGCACCGTGTGCGTCTGCAGCGGAGTGGATTTCGGAGTCGGCGCGGAAGCGCCGGCGGTGAAGACCGCCGATGCGCAGGGCTTGGCGGTGTTCGGGATGCTGACTTATGAGTTCTCGCTCGACTGCGCCGCCGCCGAAAATATAATTCAGACTTTCGGTTCGCTGGGCGGTCTTTCCGCCGAAGACGCCGCCGTTTCCGCGGTCAAGATCGTCAATTTCAACGACGCGACGGGAGCGCTCCGCGGTCGTGCGGCGGGCGATGCCGAGCCTTTCGCTCTGGAATGGGACGAGTTGCCCGCGGTTCCGTTCGGCGAGTGCGCGGCATACTATGTCGATGCGGACGGCAATACCAATACCACGGCGAAGCTTGACCGGCTGCTCGTCAAGTTTCAGCGCGACCTCGCGAATGGAAAGGTCGCCGACTCGCGACTGACGCTCCGCAAGTCCGGAGTGCTGTCGGTTCCGCTCGCTGTTGAAAAAGACGTTTCAATCGCGGGAGAAGAAGGGGTCGAGCTTCAGGTTGAACCGTCGGCGTCATTTGCCGTCAACGACGGCGGCAGGCTCGTCGTCGAAGGGATCCGCTTCAACGGTTACGAGGGCGACGGACTGTTCAAGGTCTATGAAGGCGGTGAACTCGTCTTGAGCAACAATCTCGCCATCGCCGGCGCCGTGGGAACAGGGGTGTATTCCGGAGCCGTCTCGGTCTTCGGAGGCACGGCGACGCTCGGACCCGGAATCACCATCGCCGATTGCGGCTTTGCCGTTCGGGGCGGCGGCAACGGAGCCGGCGTTTACGTCGGAGCCGGCGCGACGCTCAATTTCTTCGGCGGCTCCATCACCGGTTGCGAGGCGAGCGGCAACGGCGGCGGCGTTTATCTGGACGGGAACGCTGTGATGAATTTGAAGGGAGAGATCGATATTTCCGGCAACAGCAAGTTCAATTCGACAGTCCCCAACAACATTTATGCGGCGTATTCGAGCTCGGTCGTCAAAGTGGTCGGCGCGGTCGGCGGTTCCGCCGGAGTGCAGTACGGGATGTCCACCGCGAACGGCTTCAACGTGGACGGCGCTCAGTTTGCCGTCGTTGACGATTCCGGAGCGGATGCGGAGAAGGCGGCGATCGCCCGCGACGCCATGACGTTCAAAAACGATGTCAATCAGGAATTGACGGCCGTGATCTCCGATGACCGGCAGAGTCTGGTCTGGACGGGCGACGAAGCGAAGGCGGCCGCGGTCCCCGCCGATCTTGCGTTCGTCAGGGTCACTCCGCCCGGCGGCGGGAGCACGTATTACTGGACGCTCGCCGACGCCTTCGCCGCGGTGACGGCGGACGGCACGGCGGTTGAAATGCTCCGCGACGACAGCCTGAACGGCGCCGCTTCCGTGTCCAATATGGAGGTGGTCCTTTCGTCGGCGGCGGAAGGTGCCGGGGTGGCGGTGTCCGGCGGCACGATCTCCGTTTCCGGTTCGCTGGCGGTCACGAACATCGTTCTCTCCGGAGAAGAATTCTTCAACGTCAACGGCGGCATGCTGCTCATCGACGACGTCATCTCCGGCGAGATCGGCTGTGTCGGCGGCAGCGCCTCAGATCCGATGCTCTTCGCCATGGTGCGCCGTGATATGGATTACGAAACGCTCACCAATTCGGCGGCCTGCTTCCGCAATGCCGAACTCGACGCCTACGGCGTGGCGATCACAAATGCCGCCGATACCGCTATGGTATGGTCCACGGCGATTGCCGCCGACGGCTCCTTCACCGACGCGAACGGCGTAATCTGGGGTTGTGTCGGCGACATTCCGGACAATGTGGTGGAAACCGAGGTGGAGCCGACTCCTATCGCGTTCAAGTCGATCGTTCTCGACGCGACCGCCGGCGAGTGGAATCTCACGCTCACCAATCTTGTCCGCGGCTGCTGGTACAGGCTTTACTCCACCAATTCGCTTGCCGGCGGCTTCGCGGTCGGCGGGGGCGTCAGCGAACCGGTCACAAATTTCCAGGCCGAGGTTGACGGCGAGTTTATCTTCAAGGTCGAAGATTCCGGAGAGGCGATGTTCTGGAAGGCGGTCGCCGAGCCCGGCGTTCTGAGCGAATGATTTTCAAAGAGAAAGATTTGACGAAATGGCAGAGAAGAAGACTGAAGTCAAGAAGGGCAATACCGCGCTCGAAGCGGTGATGAGCCAGATCCGCAAGGAGTTCGGCGAGATGTCGATCATGCGTCTCGGCGATCAGGATGTGAAGGAAATCCCCGTCATTTCCACCGGGGCGCTGTCGCTCGATCTGGCGCTCGGTGTGGGCGGACTGCCGCGCGGCAGGATTGTGGAGTGCTACGGCCAGGAATCGTCCGGCAAGACCACGCTCGCCCTGCATGTCGTCGCCAACGCCCAGAAGGCCGGCGGCGTCGCCGCGTTCATCGACGCCGAGCACGCGCTCGATCCGCAGTACGCCAAGAAGATCGGCGTCAATCTCGATGAGCTCATCGTCTCCCAGCCCAACAGCGGAGAAGAGGCTCTCACCATCTGCGAACAGCTCGTCAAGTCCGGCGCGCTCGACGTGGTGGTCGTCGATTCGGTGGCGGCGCTGACGCCGCAGGCGGAAATCGACGGCAATATGGGCGATTCGCACATGGGGCTTCAGGCGCGGCTCATGTCCCAGGCGATGCGCAAGCTCACGGCGACCATCGCCCAGACCAAGACTCTGCTCATTTTCACCAATCAGGTGCGCGAGAAGATCGGCGTCATGTTCGGCAACCCCGAGACGACTCCCGGCGGCAAGGCGCTCAAGTTCTACTGCTCGTGCCGTCTGCAGGTTCAGCGCATCGGCGCGATCAAGAACACCGCCGGCCAGGTCGTCGGCAACCGCACGCGCGTCAAGGTCGTCAAGAACAAGGTCGCGCCGCCTTTCACGGAGGCGGAGTTCGACATTCTCTACACCTGCGGTATTTCCTACGAAGGTTCGGTTTTGGACGCGGCGCTCGCCCGCGGAGTCTGCGAGAAGCGCGGCAGCTGGATCGGCTTCGGCACGGAGCAGCTGGCGCAGGGGTCGCTCGCGACGATCGAATATCTCAAGTCCAATCCGGAAATCACCGCCAAGATCGTCGAGATGGTCAAGGAAACGCCGGTAAACCCGGCTCTCGCCAAGAAGAAGTGAGGCGGTTATTACCTCTCTGGATGCGATCGTAGGCGGCATCGAAGCCGCGCTCGAACTCGAGCGCGAACTCGGTGTCCGTTTCTTCGAATGCGACCGCTCGCTTTTATCCGCGCCGGAAATCCGGATGCCGGCGAACCCGGTTCCGGCTCTTGAACGGCGCCCGGCGGAAACGCTGCCGGAGCGGGAGACGGCGCGTCCGCCGGCGGCCGCGCCGGTCGTCCCGGACGGGAGCGGTTTCGACTTTGTGTTTCTTCATGACCGCAGGCTCAGCGCGGCGGGCGAAGAGATGATGAAAAAGATCGTCGCGGCGATGAAGAAGGACGAACGGAGCGCGCCGGTACTCGTCGATCCGCCGCTGCCGCCGGCGAAGGTGTACGTGGTTCTCGGCTCGTTCGCGCTCAGAAAGTTTTTCCCCGCGCTGCGCGGGGCGCCCGGACAGTGGCTCAAAGCGGAGTCGGGCGCAGACGTGCTCGTTTCCAACTCGCCGGAGTTTATTCTGCGATTCGGCGTCGAGACGGAAGCGGTTAAAAAAATCAAACAGGATATGTGGCGGTCGCTGAAGACGGTTGTTCAGCGTCTGGCATCGTGATCTGAAAGGATACTTTCATGGCATACGACGAAAATGCGGTTGTGACGAAACACGAGGATATCGGCAACGGTTACCACCGGCTCGTTTTCGAGGCTCCGAAAATGGCGGCGGAGATGGAGCCGGGGCAGTTCGTGCACGTCAAGGTCCCGGCGCTTGAATCAAGCGCGCTTCGCCGTCCGTTCAGCGTGCTGGACGCGGAGGACGGGAAAGTGCACGTCCTGTACAAGACGGTCGGACGCGGTTCCGGCGCGCTGACCGGCGTCAAAGTCGGGGATGTGCTCAAGGTCGAAGGACCGCTCGGGCACGGCTTTCCGGTCGAATCGCCGTCGTGCGCGATGCTGGTCGGCGGCGGCTTCGGCGTCGCGCCGCTCTATTTTCTGGCCAAGCGTCGTGCGGCGCTCGCTCTGGAGAGCGTACTGTTTGTCGGCGGTCGCACCAAAGACGATCTGCTGGAAGTTGAAAGTTTCGAAAGGCTCGGCGTAAAGGTTTTCACCGCCACGAATGACGGCTCTGCCGGCGTCAAGGGATTTGTCGTCGCGCCGCTTGACGAGGAGATCGTAAAGCTTCGTCAGGCCGGCAGAGGCTTTGAGCTTTTCACCTGTGGTCCTGACGGCCTGTTGAAGGCCGTTTCCGACCGTGCGCTTTCGCTCGGCGTGCCCGGCTGGATTTCCGTGGACCGTCACATGATCTGCGGCGTCGGCGCCTGTTTCGCCTGCATTCAGAAGACGGTGCGCGGCAATTCGCGCTGCTGCATCGAAGGGCCGGTGTTCCGGGCGGAGGATCTGGTATGGTGAGCGGCGCGAAGAAACGCGTTCTCTGGTGGGGACGCTTCGATCCGGGATATTCGCGCAACCGCGTCTATATTTCGCTTTTCAAAAAGCTCGGCTGGGAGGTCGATTTCTTTTTCGTCAAAGTCTCGCCGCGCTTCGGGGACGTCGAGGCGGCGCTGCGCGGACTTTCTTCGCGGCCGAAACCCGATCTCGTCTGGGTGCCGGTCGCCAGACAGCGCGATATCGCCGCGGCCTGCCGCTGGGCGCACCGGCGCGGGATCCCGGTCATATTCGATCCGATGATTTCGGCCTGGGACAAGAAGGTGCTTGAACAGAAGAAGTGGAAAGCGGAAGAGCCCCGCGCCGAACGTCTGCTCAGACGTGAGCGCAAGCTTATGGCGATGCCCGATCTCGTATGCTGGGATACGGGCTGCCACGTCAATTTCTGCGCCGAATATCTTAAAGTGCCGCGTGAGAAACTTCGTGTGCTTTTAACCGGAACGGATGAGGAGGTTTTTAAACCGCAGCCGCCGCAACCGCCGCACGACGGAGACTTCCGGGTTCTGTATCATGGCGCATATCTGCCGCTGCACGGAACCGAATACATCGTTGAAGCCGCGCGCATGACCCAGGGCATGGGAATCCACTGGAGTTTTCTCGGCTGGGGCGCGTACAAGGCGGAGACGGAGGCCAAGGCCGCGGGCATAAGCAACATAACGTTCCTCGACAAGGTTCCCTATACCGAGGTGCCGCGGGTCATCTGCGACCATGACGTCGTGCTCGGGGTTTTCGGCACCACCGCCAAGGCCGCCAGAGTGATCGGCAACAAGGTCTACGAATGCATGGCGTGCTGCCGACCGACGATCAACGAATACTGCACCGGTTATCCGCCGGAGGCCGGAGACTGCAAGTCGATAAAGTTCGTGCCTCCTGGCGATGCCGCGGCCATCGTCAGGGCGGTGAAGGAATACCGCGACGACTGGGAGAACCGCGAATCGTATTTCGCCGCGGCCCGTGATTTCTTTGAACGCCGTCTTTCGATGGACGTTATCGTCAGACAGCTTGAAAACATCGTATCGGAGGTGGTCGAATGAATCTGCTCGCTTCCAGAAAATCGTGGCTGCTCTCACCGGTCGTCTTTGCGCTTTCGGTGCTCGCCCTCCTCGGGATCTGGGCGGTTATGGATCCGGAGACGCTCTGCACGGCGTTCGACCACGACGGCAGATCGTTCGTCGAGGTGCTGACGCTTCCGTTTTACGCGCTTATCGTGCCGACGGTATGGCTGGCCTGTCCCTTCGGCGGCTCCTTTAAACGCAAGATCCTCCTGTGTCTCGCCGTTTCCTGCGTGGCGGTCATGGCCGTCTGCAAGGAGCTTGATCTGCATATCGCGTTTCTGTCGTCGGTTTATCCCGATACGGTCGCCAATTTCCGCGGCACTCCGTTCAAAATGCGTTTTCTGACCCGCGGCGGAATTCCCGCCGGAGCCAAGCTGATGGTGGTATCCTATTTCGTGCTCTTCTTCGGGGTGTTCGCGGCGCTCTTCGCCGCGTATGCGGTCAGGTTCGTCAAAGGCGTTTTCAAACTCCATCCTGTGGCTTGGACCATGAGTTGTTTCGGAGCTTCCGGAGTCATGGTGCAGCTTTGCGACCGGGTGCCCGCCTGGTACCGCCATACGATCGGCGCGGGGCGGTATCTTCCGCCTGCCGCGCAATCCTGTTTTACCGCATTGGAAGAGGGCGGCGAAATGATGATCGCCGCGTTCGCGCTGATCGCCATTCTCCAGGCTCACGAACTGTACGGCACGGGCGGCGATAAATATCCGGTGAATGCCGATGCTCTTTGAGGCGTTCAGACGGAATCTTTCCGAACGGCCGGATGCGGCGGCGTTTCTGATCTCCGCCGGCGATCGGTCGCTTCCCATTTCATGGCGGCAGTTTGCGGACGATATTTCGGCGCTGGTATGGGTGATCGTCAGATATTCCCCGGGTACGGTGGTAGGAATTCTCGGCGAGAATTCCTACGAGTGGATATCCGTTCATGCCGCGTGTCTTTTTTCCGGCGCGTGCGCGGTTCCGGTGGACGTAAATCTTTCGGCCGAGGAAATCGCCGACCGGCTGTCCCGTTCCGGGGCCGAGACGCTGGTGCATTCTTCGCTTTACGAGGAAAAAGCCGCCAAAGTCGGCAGGCTGTGTCCAGGGTTGACGGTGGCCGGATTCGGAACGCTGAAAACGGATTCCTTCATCAGTCTCGCGCGCAAGGCGCTCGCAGAAGGGGAGAAGGGGGTTTTCGATCTGCCGCCGCCCGACACCGGAAGAACTTCGATGATCGTGTTCACCTCCGGCACGACATCCGAGCCGCAGGGGGCGGAGCTGACCGTGCGCGGCATCGAAATGTTCTGCGAAAACGTGCATCTGCGCATCGGCAGCGCTTTCGCCGGGTGTTCGCTGATGCTGCTGCCGCTCCAGCACATCTACGGCATATGCTCGGCGTACGCGATGCTTTCGGCCGGCGTGGCGCTCGGGGTGTGTCCTGACTTCCGCCGCCTTTACGACGCCGTCGAACGGTTTCGCGCCGACTTTGTGTTTCTCGTTCCCGCGCTTGCGGACATTCTTGTCGCCAAAATCGAACGGCACCGGAAACTCGGCGCGATGCCGGAACACCGTCTCAAATGGGTGTGCGTCGGAGGCGCGCCGCTTTCGTTCCGGACGCAGGAGCGGCTTTCGGCGCTCGGGATCAAGACGCTCTCGGCATACGGTCTCACCGAGACGGCGGCGCTTTATTCGCTTTCGGATTATTCCCGCGAGACTCCGCCGGGATGCGCCGGCGAGGTCTGTGCGCTCGCCGGAGTGGAAACCGCGGTTTCCTCCGACGGTCAGCTGATGATCCGCGGCGACAATGTATTCAAGGGCTATTTGCGCGATCCGGAGCGGACGGCGGAGGTGAAGGACTCCGAAGGCTGGTTCCATACCGGCGATCTCGGACGGATCGACGAAAAAGGCAGAGTGTGGATAACCGGCCGCGCTTCGCGGACCATAGTTCTTTCGTCCGGCAAAAAAGTCGCCCCCGAAGAGCTTGAAGCGAAGATTCTGATGTATCCCGGAATCTGCGAGGTTGTCGTTTCCGGCAACGGCGCCGAACGGGAGATCGCCGCGGAAATATATTCGCGATTGCCGGAAGGAGAAGTGCATAATATCGTCACGGCGCTGAATTCGTCGCTGCCGGTGTATATGCGCATCAAGCGCGTCGTCTGCCGTAAAAGCCCTTTCCCGCGCACGGCATCCGGGAAGATCGCGCTTCCCCGGGTCGGCGGGGCGAAGCCCAGGCGCAGATGGCCGCAGCTGCTCGGTCTGTCCGCCGTCGGCCTGATCGCGGCGCTCGCGCTGGTGTTCGGTCTCGTTCCGGATATAATGACGCTCGACGATTCGCCGACAGAAGGCTGGCGGCAGGTTCTGGACATCGGGGAGGTTTCCGGGGAGATTGTTCTGGAGATTCTCATGTTCGTGCTGATCTTCAACGCCTGGCGCAAAGTGCGGAGAAATATGCGCAGGCGATGACGGACTTCGTTGCCATAGATTTCGAAACGACCGGCTACGCCGGCGACGCTTCCAACGATCCCTGGCAGCTCGGACTTGCGGTGGTGCGAGGCGGCGAGATCGTCGAAATGCGCGAGTTCTTTTTCGGCACGGCGCTCACGCCGGACGCCGCGCCGATGATGGAACAGTGGAACGACTGGTATCCGCTGCTTGCGGGCCGGCGTCTGGTGGCGCACAACATCGCCACTGAACGCACGATTCTGCGCAAGGTCGCGCCGCTGACGAAATGGGGACCGTGGGTGGATACGCTCAAGCTTGCGAAAGCGATGTATCCGAAACTTCCGGGCTACGCCCTCTGCGATCTGTGCGGGATCTTCGGACAGGTTCCGCAGCTTGACGGCCGCACATGGCACGACGCGCTCTACGATGCCGCAGCCTGTGCGAAACTTGCCGTATTTCTTGGAGCATGAAAAATGAAGAACAGTTACGGAGAAAATTTCAAGATAGAGATTTTCGGCGCCTCGCACGCGCCGGAAATCGGGGTTCTGATCGACGGCGTCCCGGCCGGATTTGAACTGGACGCAGAGAGGCTGCAGGCGTTTCTCGACCGCCGCGCTCCCGGTCGCGATGAATTTTCGACGCCGCGCAAAGAGCCCGACCGGCCGGAGTTTCAGTTCGGTTTCGCCGGCGGCAGGGCCGACGGGAGCACCGTCAGGGCGGTGATCCGCAACACCAACGTCCGCTCGCAGGATTACGAGCGCAAAGTGCCGCGGCCGGGCCACGCCGATTATCCGGCGTGGGTGAAGTTCGGTCCCGGCTATTCCTTCGCCGGCGGCGGACCTTTCTCCGGCAGGATGACCGCGCCTTTGTGCGTCGCCGGCGGAATCGCTCTGCAGCTGCTCGAAAAACATGGAATTACGGTCGCTGCCAAAGCGCTAAGGATAGGCGGCGAAACTGATTTGGAGAAGATGAAAGCTGCGATTCTCGCGGCAAAGGCGGAAGGCGACAGTGTCGGCGGAATCGTCGAGTGTGAAATTTGCGGAGTGCCGGCGGGGGTCGGCGATCACATGTTTCACGGAGTCGAAAACCGCATCGCGCAGGCGGTGTTCGGAATTCCGGCGGTGAAAGGAATCGAGTTCGGCGCGGGTTTCGCCGCCGCCGACTTGAAGGGCAGTGAAAACAACGACGCCTACGGCGTGGAGGACGGCAAGGTAAAGGCGCTTTCCAACCATGCCGGCGGCGTGCTCGGCGGCATGACGAGTGGCGAACCAGTCGTGTTCCGCGTAGCGTTCAAGCCCACGCCGTCCATCTATAAGCCGCAGCGCTCCGTCGATCTCGAATCTATGGAGGAGATGGAATTCGCCGTGCGCGGCCGCCACGACCCGTGCGTCGTGCTGCGGGCGGTGCCGTGCGTCGAAGCGGCGGCGGCGATAGCGATTTACGACATGATGCTTATGCAGAAAATCTGATATAATGCTGAATGATGTGATATAATTTTTAAGGAGCGTGCAATGAATAGAATATTTCTAACTGTCGCAGTTCTCGCAGCGGCGTTTACGGCGAGCGCCGAAGAATATGGGATATACTGGAAGAATACCGAAGACGGCGGTTCCTTCTCCGATCCGAAGATGTGGATGACGGCGAACGGAGGCGCCGAGGAAACGCCCCATTTTGACAAGGGGCCGGAGCGGTGGATGCGTATGTTTACGAAATCAGGCGGGAATCATACGGCGCTCCTCGGCGATTACAATATGCTCGGCGCCTGGTGGGTTTATCTGTGGGGCGGCGAGGCGTCGATGACGCTTGACGGTGCGGACGGCGTTTTCACCCAGACATCCCCCGGCGATGGAGAGTCTGTGAATCTGACACCACGGTATAATTTTGCCGTAAATGACAACGATTATAACTTCAGTCCGATTTCGCTGACGGCCGCAAATCCGACGGCGGATTCCACTTTCGCATTCTCAAATTCGCTCCAGAAGTTCTCGCGCAGCGCTTCCGAAGGATGTTTCAGGTGGGAATTGACGCGCGGCAGGTTCAGTTTCGCCGGGCCGGATGGGATGAACAGTACGGGTAAATTGAAAATTGCCGATACGGGCAAGGGGCTCAATCTTTTCTCCGCTCTCTTCAGCAATGTCGATACGATTCTTCCGAAATTTGAGGTGCCATGCTTTTTCACCAATACGGTTGTTAAGGTGGACGGAGGCACCATGGCTGTGAACGGTGAATTCAGGTTTGATGCGTCGGGGAGCGCTGTCGGCACTCGCGATTATGTCGGAACTAATGATTTCATCGTGTGCGCGGGCGCCGGTTTTACGCAAAGAGGCGGCAATACGACCGTCGGTCTTTCCGGAAACGCTTTGAAAAGGCGCGACAGGCTTACCGTGACGGGCGATGGCACAACGTATACGGTTGCGTCTACGGCAGGAAGCTGGAATATGATGGCGCAGTCGGTTCTTTCGGTGCAAGACGGAGCGACATTCCAATTTATGCCCGCAGCGGCATTTCTGGTCGGCGCTACGGCCAATGATGCCGGCATTAAGGACGATGTCGCCGAGCTGCATGTATCCGGTGCCGATACGCTCTTTGATATTGCCGCGGCGAAAACCTTTGCCGTCAATTACGACGGTTCCGCGGTTTTTTCCGCAGGTGCAAGCGTGATGCTTCCGGCCGACAATGACGTGGGGTGCAGAAAGAGAAGCGGATCTGTGGCAGCGATGGAAATCGCCGGCGACGGTACGACGGTGACCGTGAAAGGCACGAATAACGGAACGCAGGCGCTTCGTGTCGGTAACGGTTGTCCGGGCCGTCTGGATGTTTCGGGCGGAGTTCTTCGTGGCGCTTCATCGAATCGCTCGTTCATGCTCCGCATGGGACTTGCGAGCGGTGATTTCGGCGAGGTTAATATTTCCGGCGGAACCGTTGATGTCGGTTCGGGCGGCTACGGGCAGTGTTATGTAGGCATGAGCGGCAACGCAACGCTCAATGTCTCCGGAGGAACGCTGACCGGCAGAAATCTGTATGTCGGATACGGAGATAAGATGACGTCGCCGCAGACGGGCGTCGTCAATCAGACGGGCGGCCTGATGGATGTGGCGGATGACGGTTTCATGCTGTGCTATTATGGAAATACCGCCAACCGTCTCGCCATAGCCAATCTCGACGGCGGCACGACACGCGTAAGCCGCGTCATCGGCGATAAGACCGTCGCCAACGGATTTCTCGGGCGGGCGGAGATTCGCGCAAACGGCGGCACGCTCATGCCCAAGGCGTCAAAGTTTACGGAGGCTGCTCCCTTCATTTCCGGGATCGATTCGTTTACCGTCGGTGCGCGCGGACTTACGATTGATACGGGCGCGTACGATACGCTCGTCAGACAGCCCATGGAGGATAAGGCGGGCGAGAGCGGCGTTCTCTTCAAAAAGGGTTCCGCAACGCTTCTTCTGAGCGGCGGAGGGTTTTCTGTCGCCAATACGCATATAGAGGAAGGTACGCTTCTGGTTACAAACGAGGCTGCCGCACTCTCCACTGCGCTGCGCATAGCGCAAGGCGGTCGCTTGTCTCTGCAGGGCCCTGCGGCTTCGCTGACGCTCGATGCGCTGTCCGTAGACGGAGGAACGATCGTTCTCGACCCGGATGACGTAATCCGCGTTTCCGGAAAAGTCACTGTTTCAAAGTTGAATCTTGAGTTCTCTTCACTGCCGGAACTTGACGGCGGGGATGCGGGATTCCTTGTGTGCGACGGCAGGCTGGATGATGATTCTATCAGAGCCGTGCGCCGCGCGATTTCGCGGAATGTCATTTCCGGATCTGACGGGGCGTATCTTGAGTTCACCTCGTCGTATGATGAAAATACCGGCAAAACGACGATATACGCCGTTCACGCCACCGAATCAGCCGCGCTCGGCGATGATAAAGCGACATTCTGGAACGGAAGCGGGGAGTCTTGGCCGTCTGCGGACAGCTGGTCTGCCGGGGTTCCTTCGGCTTCGACGTTGGCGGTATTCGGCGACGTTTCAGGAAGGCGTGTCCTCGTTGAGGGTTCGGCGGAGGCTGCGGCCGTCTCATTCCGCGCCGGGGATTACACCGTTTCTGGCGATGGAACGCTTGTTGTCGCCGGCAAGCGCGGTGAAGCCCTTGTGGAAGTCGCCGAGGGCGCGGCTGCGGTTTCCGTGCCCGTTTCGCTCGGTACGGTAACGAAGATTCCTGTCGCGGCAGACGCGACGCTTTCTTTCAACGGTCCGATCTGCGGCGGCGGCATCAGAAAGACGGGCTCGGGTCTGTTGACACTTGCCGGTGAGAATGATTTTCTTGCTCCGCTTGAGGCGCTCGGCGGGGTGACGGAGCTTGCCGACGGCGACGCCGTGCGCGGTGCCACGAAGGTGTCGATAGGAGGCGCGACGCTTTCTGTTACGGCCGGGCAGAATATCTCCGCGCCGATAACCGTTTCTTCCGCTTACGAAACTCCGGCGATTTTAAAGAGCGATGCCGAGACGTCTGCGGCAGAGATGAGAGTCGACGGAGCGCTCATCAAGCGCGGCGCCGGCAGATTTACGCTTGATATCCGCGAATCGGATTCATCTTCGGTTCTTACAACGCTCAATCAGAGCCCGAGCGCCATTTCTCCGACATACTTCCCGGATGACGGTTCGGCCCCGGATCTTGCCGGTTGCTGGGCCGGTTTCACGGTGGCGGAAGGCGAGTTCACCGTTCTTGGCGATCGCTCCGATACTCTGAGCGCAAAAGGTTGCGTTTCAATCGGCATGAACGCAACCAATATGTCCGAAACCGCTCAGGCGCGTCTTACGATCGACGGCGCAACGTTTGACAATATGACCGGTGTCGATTCTCCGCTGCTCGTCGGGTATGGCACGAGCCTTCAGTTTACGCGGCAGCACACTCCGACGCTCGCGCTTGAGAACGGAGCGTTTCTCAAGGCGTATCAGCTTGTTCTCGGGCGCAGGACATACGGCGCCACCGCGGGCCACGCGACGCTTCTTGTCACAAATTCTACCGTTTATACGTCTGAATATCTGCAGTTCTCAAATGTTGATGCCTGGGAAAGCAACTGCGCCGTAACCCGCGCAGGCGGCGCGGAACTGATGACAGCCAAATATTTCTACCTTCAGGGGCGTTTTGACGTCGACGTAACCGATACATATATCGGCGGCGGCGATTCCTCGGGAGAAAGAACGTCCGAACCGGTCAGGGTGCGCGTTGACACATATAATGCGGCTCAGCCCGGCGGTACATTCGCGCTGCGTGGCGGTTCTGTCTTAAGCGCATATTTTGAGAACATGTCGTATCCGACCAATCCGATCGAGTTTGTCTGGGAGGACGCGGAGTGGCGCTGGAGCGCGGCGCTGGGCGACTATACTTTTGCGGCATCGAGCGTGAATACCGATCTCTTCAAGTTTACGATGGAAGGCCGCGGCATAGTGCTCAAGCCGGCGGCGGGCGCGACATTTACGACCGAGGTTCCGTTCACGGGCGCCGGCGGAATGCGCAATATGGGCGACGGCACCGTCAAGTTCGCCTCCGGCACATACAAGTTCACCGGTCCGTGTGAAGTTTCGTCCGGTGCGGCAGTGGATTTGTCGGATGCGGGAGTGGTGTCCGGCGCCGCGTTCAAGGGCGCGGGAACCGTTTTCCGGGGAAGTTTCGGCGGCATTACGAGAATTGACCTGTCTGGAGTCGCCGACGACTGGACGACAGCGCAGGCGCCGACGTTTGAAAACTGCCTTTTCAACGGGCGCGTTCTTGTCGATTTCGGGCGCTCGGCGGACAATCCTCTTGATGAAGACCTGATCGGCCGGGGGAGTATTGCGGTGGCCAAGTTCTCCGGTGCCGCGCCGGACGTTTCCGGATGGAAGGTGAAGGCCGGATCCACCGGGCTTAAGTTTATCGGCGGAACGTTTTCGGTCGATGAGGAAAAGGGCGAGGTGAGAATGACACCTTGCTCGGTCGGTACGGTTATTGTGGTGCGATGAAAAACCTGATTCTGCTTGCGTTGTTTTTGTCCGGCACCGTCGCGCCGGTTCTGGAGGGCGCCGCCGCGTTTCAGACGCACGCTTCAGAGTCGCTGTGCCAGAGCTGGGGCGGTGTGGTTCGCATTTTCCCGTCTGTCCCAAAGGGTTTTACCGGCAGTTTCAGGAGGTTCAGGACGCGCGAAGGTCATGTTGTTTCCGCCTCCATGAAGAACGGCAAGGTCGTTGATTTCGAACTGCTCGGCGCAAAACAGGGCGAAAAGATTACCGTCA